>Ga0335072_10000953_pt1 | contig 50137 bp, 43 predicted proteins | sample Lox_Sample_21_FD_206725 | JGI IMG/M metagenome (GOLD analysis project Ga0335072, IMG submission 206725) | Soil microbial communities from Loxahatchee National Wildlife Refuge, Florida, United States - Lox_Sample_2.1 | ecosystem: Environmental > Terrestrial > Soil > Wetlands | place: USA...
TTCACGAGCGAGATTCGATTCGCCATCACGTATCGTAATCGGTGACCAATGTCAATATTTCAGTGACGATATGAAATCGGTTCTGCACCCCAACCGCCGAGGTCTATTTTGCCGCGCAAAGCGGACTCAACGCTGGCACGCCCGGATGTCCGAGAAGTGCCAATCGCGGACGTCAGCGCATCCAGCAAACCGCATGGCTGGCCTCGTTCGGACTCTGGTCACGCACAAATGGCGACCACGCCGCGGTCCGAAGGTGGCACCCTGCATGTCTGACGCGCCTCGCGCGCGCCACCGTCGGCGCTCGCTTGAGGTTCGCGCCATCGTATGCTGTGATCGCGAAGACCCACCGCATTGACTGCGCCGAGACTATGACCACCGCGCCACCACAGCAAATCGGTCAACTGGATTTCATTGAACTTCGTCTCGCATCTGGCGGCATGCGGCGTTTTTTCTATCGAGCAACAAGCCGTACGGATCGAAGTGTTATCCAGCAGATATTCGAGGCGCAGCACTATAATCTGGCACAGTTGCCCCGCAGCAAAGCGCTAAAGGAGTATGCTCTTCTGGTAGCAGCAGGAGGTGCTTCGCTCCTGGTCGTTGATGCGGGTGCCAATATCGGCGCAAGTGCCGTCTACCTGACGCAGCTGGACTCACGCATTCACGTTTGCGCGATAGAGCCGGAGCCGGGCAATTTCTCTGTTCTTGAAGCCAACAGCACCGGCTTGCCGATCACGCCGATAAAATCTGCGCTTGCAAACAAGTCGGGCAAACGATGGCTGACCGATCCTGGACTCGGCGAGTGGGGTTTCCGCACCGGAGAGCAAGCCGGAAATCTGCAAGTCACGGCCGTCACCATGGACGATATTCTCGGTACATTTGATTTACCCCACTTTCAGCCATTGATTTGCAAGATCGATATCGAAGGTGGAGAGAGCGACCTTTTCAGCGCTAACGATTCTTGGATGGACAGGTTTCCGCTCATTATCATTGAACTGCATGACTGGATGCTGCCGGGACAGGCGAGCTCAAAAAACTTCCTGCGTGCGGTCTCAAAACGTAATTTCGATCTTTTTTTTCGCGGCGAGAACACCTTTTGCTTCAACAATGAGCTTCTGGGAGGCGAACGCTAGCACCTACGTCGCCGCTGTAGTTACTCAGCGACGCCCTTTGGCGGGACTTGTCGTGACGGCAGTCACGTCGCAAGGTTCCCATTCAGTCAGCGATCACTGTAAATAGTACATCCGATAATTTGGGGTGAACCCGTAGCCGAATAGACGTCCTCTGATGTCGGGTTTGGGTCACGAGCCGATATCGGACCGATGAACGCTAAGGTCCGGTATGCTCATGAAAGCGGACATCGACCCGCCAGCGAAACGATATCCGCCATGTGCCGGAAGCGCACATTCGATCAGGCGTCGACAAAGCTCATAGGACCGAGAAAATCCCTCTTGCCGACGTCCACGCCGTTGTGACGGAGGATGGCGTAGGCCATCGAAAGGTGGAAAAAGACGTTTGGGATCGTCACCTGCAGCAAGTAGTCCTCACCGCCGATGACCTTGCCGGGTGCCCAAGACAGTTTGACCTTGCGCTGGTCGGCGCCGGCGTACTGCGCTTCCTTCACGCTCTCGGCAAAAACGGCGGTCTTGCGTATACGCGCGCGCAGCTCGTCAATTGTCCGCTCATTGTCCTCGTGCTTGGGTGGTGTCTGTCCTGAAAGCCAGGCGGCTGCCGCTTTCACATAATCGCAAGCGCTTTGAACCTGATAGATGAAATGATGCATGTCGGGTGCGAGTCGGCCGGTCATGAGAACGCCAACATCGAATTTTTTGGCGGCCGCATACTGCTCGGCTTTGTCGAGACAGGTCTCCAGATTCTTCAAGCTTTGCGTACACTGCGAGATCACTTGATAGTGCATGGCATTCCCTTTTGTGCCCAAGCGCCGCTTCGGCCGGCCGATCCGCTGCTGCGAAATACGCAGATGGGTACGCCCGTTCAACTTGCTATGGGGCGATCAACAAGATTTTTCTGACGCGGCAGACGCGGTGCTAGCGATGGATCTCAATGAGCGCGCTCGCGCTCAGGCGATCGTATCGTCTTGTGGTCCGGTGGATAATTGTCTCAGCGGCGTGACGTCCCTGAGATCCATCTTTTGGATCAGCATCGACCGATCGGTTTCGCTCAGGGTCAACTCCTTCGCCGCTTCCTGTGCCGTGCTTCGGTTCGAGCCCCACACCGCGATGCCTCCGAGCAACGCGGCGACCGCGGCCGCCATCACGCCGGGATCGAACCTGATTGCGCCGAGGAGCATGCCGGCGAGCGCGACAGCGCCGCCCGCCACGGCAATCCGCGAGGCCAAGATCAACTTGCGGCAGCTCTCGATCTTCTCTGTAAGCTGTTCGATGCGGTCTTCGATGCGCGAAATCTCATCGTGCAAATGACCGCTTTGATCGCCGTCCAAGGTCGATGCTCCCGAAACCTGGCTTGTGCCGCTTATGCGAGAACCATAGCGCCCGACGCGCCGGATGGCGCGTACCGGCGGGTAGCCCCATCAAGCCGAAATTCGAGCGTCACTTTCGGTCTGCAATGAACGGCCGGCAATAAAGCCGGCCGACGGTTGTCTCATAACTGTCACCCGCGACAGCTAATTTTCCGGCCGCCGTGCTCGTCTCCGCGGCAATTCTGCTCAAAGAAATTTGCCATGCGCGCTGTCCGGCGAAGGACGTTTCTGTGTGCGATTGTCGGTGCGGCCTCCTCGTCCGTGACGCGGCGTATCGCGTGGGCGCTCGATTATCCCGCGCGCCCGGTGCGGATCATCGTCGGGTTTGCGGCGGGCGGTGCGACCGACATCATCGCGCGCCTTGTCGGCCAGGGCCTGTCGCAGCGGCTCGGTCAATCATTTCTTGTCGAAAACAAGCCCGGCGCCGGCACCAATGTTGCGACCGAAGAGGTCATTCATGCGCCGGCGGACGGCTATACGCTGCTTTTCGTCGGGCCGCCGAATGCGATCAACGCGACCCTCTACGACAAGCTCGACTTCGATTTCATCCGTGACGTGGCGCCTATCGCCACCATCGTCCGGGTGCCGTTCGTAATCGTCGTCAACACGTCTTTCCCGGCGCAAACCGTCCCCGAACTCATCGATTATGCCAAGGCCAATCCGGGCAGGATCAGCATGGGCGTGCCCGGCAAAGGCAGCGGTCCGCACATGGCCGGCGAATTGTTCAAGGCGATGGCCGGCATCGATATGGTCTCGGTGCAATATCGTGGCGATGCGCCGGCGCTGAGCGATCTGATGGGCGGGCAAATCCAGCTGTGCTTCAATTCCTTGCCGGCCGCGATCGAATTGATCGGGGCGGGCAAGGTGCGGGCCCTCGCCACGACGGCTGCGACTCGTTCGCACGCCTTGCCGAACCTGCCGACCGTCGCGGAATTCGTTCACGGCTACGAAGCCAGCGCGTTCTACGGTCTTGGAGCCCCGAAGGACACGCCGCCCGCCGTCATCGACAGGCTCAGCCAGGCGATCAATGCGACCATCGCGGATCACGCCGTCCAAACGCGCCTTGAGAGCCTCGGCGGCACCGTGCTTGCGCTCTCGCCATCCGGATTTGAAAAGCTCATTACCGACGAGACGGACAAGTGGGCCAAAGTGATCAGGCTGGCCGATATCAAGCTGGATTGAGGCCGTCGGGCTGACGCCGCAGTCGCGCCGTCACCGCGGCAGCGTGCTCGATCCCATCAAAAACGTGTCGACCGCGTGCGCGGCCTGGCGGCCTTCGCGAATCGCCCAGACGACGAGCGACTGGCCGCGGCGCATGTCGCCGGCGGTGAAGACCTTGGCGAGCGAGGTCTTGTAGTCGTCGGTCGAGGCCGCAACATTGCCGCGCTGGTCGAGCTTGAGGCCGAGACTCTGCACCAAGCCCTCGTGCAGGGGATGCACGAAGCCCATGGCGAGGAGGACGAGATCGGCGGGGATCTCGAACTCGGTGCCGGGCAGGGGCTTCATCTTGGCGTCGAGCCGCACGCAATGCAGCTTCTTCACCGCACCGTTTTCGCCGGAGAATTTCGTCGTCGCCACGGCGAAGTCGCGCTTGGCGCCTTCTTCATGGCTCGACGAGGTGCGCAGCTTCAGCGGCCAGTTCGGCCAAGTCAGCGGCTTGTTCTCGTGCTCGGGCGGTTGCGGCATGATCTCGAAATTGGTCACCGACAGGGCGCCCTGGCGGAACGAGGTGCCGATGCAGTCCGAGCCGGTATCGCCGCCGCCGATGACGACGACATGCTTGTCCTTGGCCAAAATAGGTTCGCCGCCAATTGCAGCCTCGCCGGAGACGCGGCGGTTCTGCTGCGGCAGAAAATCCATGGCGAAGTGAATGCCCTTGATCTCGCGGCCGGGCACCGGCAGGTCGCGCGGTTTCTCGGCGCCGCCGGTGAGCACGACGGCGTCGTGATCCTTGACGAGCTTGTCGGCCGGCACATTGACGCCGACATCGGCGCCGTAATGGAAGGTGACGCCTTCGGCCTGCATCTGCGCGACGCGGCGGTCGACATGGACCTTTTCCATCTTGAAGTCGGGGATGCCGTAGCGCAGGAGCCCGCCGGCCTTGGCCCAGCGCTCATAGACATGAACCTCGTGGCCGGCGCGCGCCAGTTGCTGCGCGCAGGCCATGCCCGCCGGGCCCGAGCCGACGACGGCGACTTTCTTGCCGGTCTTCTTCGAAGGCTTCTCGGGCTTCAATCCCGCCGCGATGGCGCGGTCGGCGATGGCGCATTCGATCGATTTGATGGTGACCGGATTCTCGTCGATGTTGAGCGTGCAGGAGGCTTCGCACGGCGCCGGACAGACGCGGCCGGTGACCTCGGGGAAATTGTTGGTCGAATGCAGGTTGCGCGCCGCCTCGTCCCAGTCGTCGTGATAGACGAGGTCGTTCCAGTCCGGGATCTGGTTGTTGACCGGGCAGCCCGGCGTGCCGGGCGCGACGGAGCCGGTGCCCTGGCAATAGGGCACGCCGCAATTCATGCAGCGCGCCGCCTGGGTGGCGTAATCGGCCTCCGGCAGCGGCAGCACAAATTCGCGCCAGTGGCGCAAACGCTCGGCCACCGGCTCGTAGTCACGATCCTCGCGTTCGTATTCCAGGAAGCCGGTGATCTTACCCAAAGCGCAGACTTTCTTGAGACAAACTAAACGGACTTAAAACCGCGTCATCATTCCGCGGCGATGGCCGCCGCTTTCATCTCGTTGAGAGCGCGGCGGTACTCGACCGGCATGACCTTGCGGAATTTCGGATACCACGTTTTCCAGTCGGCCAAAATCTTGGCCGCGATCGTGGAGCCGGTGAAGCGCGCGTGGCGCGTGATCAGGTGGTGCAGCCGGTGGCCGTCGAAGCTCGACAGGTCGGACATGATGTCGACCAGGCCGTGGGCTTCCAGATCGTGCGCCTGGTGAAAGACCTTGGCATTGATGTCTTCCTCGCCCGGCATCGGCTCGAGCTCGACCATGGCGAGGTTGCAGCGCGAGGCGAAGCTGCCGTCCTCGTCGAGCACATAGGCGATGCCGCCGGACATGCCGGCGGCGAAGTTGCGGCCGGTCGGGCCGAGCACCACTGCGATGCCGCCGGTCATGTATTCGCAGCAATGGTCGCCGGCGCCCTCGATCACGGCGATGGCGCCGGAATTGCGCACGGCGAAGCGCTCGCCGGCGACGCCGCGGAAATAGCATTCGCCCTCGATGGCGCCGTAGAGCACGGTATTGCCGACGACGATCGACTGCTCGGGAATGATCCCCGACTCGTCGTGCGGGCGCACCACGAGGCGGCCGCCGGACAGGCCCTTGCCGACATAGTCGTTGGCGTCGCCGAAAAGCTCGAAGGTGACGCCGCGGGCGAGGAAGGCGCCGAAGCTCTGCCCGGCGGTGCCGGTGAAGCGCGCCACGACGGTGTCGGCCGGCAGGCCGGCATGGCCGTAGCGCTTGGCGATCTCGCCGGACAGCATGGCGCCGACGGTGCGGTCGACGTTCTTGATCGGGAAGCTCATCTGCACCGGCGTGCGGTGCGCGAGCGCGGGCTGCGCCTGCGCGATCAGCTTGCGGTCGAGAATGGTGCTGATCTTGTGGTCCTGCCGCTCGCTGTTGAAGGTCGCGACCTCGGCCGGCACCTCCGGCTTGGTGAACAGCTTGGAGAAATCGAGGCCGTTGGCCTTGCCGTGCGCGATCAGCTCCCGCCGGTCGAACATCTGCATCTGGCCGATCATCTCGTCGAAGCTGCGGAAGCCCATCTCGGCCATCAGTTCGCGGACTTCCTCGGCGACGAAGAAGAAGTAGTTGATGACGTGCTCGGGCTGGCCGGTGAAGCGCTTGCGCAGCACCGGATCCTGCGTGGCGACCCCGACCGGGCAGGTGTTGAGATGGCACTTGCGCATCATCACGCAACCGGCGGCGATCAAGGGCGCGGTGGCGAAGCCGAATTCGTCGGCGCCAAGAAGCGCGCCGACCACGACGTCGCGGCCGGTGCGCAGCCCGCCGTCGACCTGCACGGCGATGCGGCCGCGCAGCCGGTTGGCCACCAGGGTCTGATGCGTTTCGGCAAGCCCGATCTCCCAGGGCGAGCCGGCATGTTTGATCGAGGTCAGGGGAGCAGCCCCGGTGCCGCCCTCGTAGCCGGCGATGGTGACATGGTCGGAGCGCGCCTTCGACACGCCCGCGGCGACCGTGCCGACGCCCACTTCGGAGACAAGCTTTACCGAAACGTCGCCTTCGGGGTTCACGTTCTTCAGGTCGAAGATGAGCTGGGCGAGATCCTCGATGGAATAGATGTCGTGATGCGGCGGCGGCGAGATCAGGCCGACGCCCGGCGTCGAGTGCCGCACCTTGGCGATGGTCTTGTCGACCTTGTGGCCGGGCAATTGACCGCCTTCGCCGGGCTTTGCCCCTTGCGCGATCTTGATCTGCATCATGTCCGAATTGACGAGATACTCGGCGGTGACGCCGAAACGGCCCGAGGCGACCTGCTTGATCGCCGAGCGCATGGAATCGCCATTGGGCAGCGGCTTGAAGCGGTCGGATTCTTCGCCGCCTTCGCCGGTATTCGACTTGCCGCCGATCCTATTCATGGCGATGGCGAGCGTGGTGTGCGCTTCGCGCGAGATCGAGCCATAGGACATGGCGCCGGTCGAGAACCGCTTGACGATGTCCTTGGCCGGCTCGACCTCCTCGAGCGGCACGGGCTTCCTGCCATCTTCCTCCGCCGACTTGATGCGGAACAGGCCGCGGACGGTGAGGAGGCGCTGCGACTGGTCGTTGATGACCTTGGCGAACTCTTTGTACTTTGCGGCGGAATTGCCGCGCACCGCGTGCTGCAGCGCCGACACCGTGGCCGCGGTCCAGACATGGTCCTCGCCGCGGACGCGGAAGGCATAATCGCCGCCGACGTCGAGCATGGAGCGATAGATCGGCGCGTCGCCGAAGGCGTCGCGATGCCGCTGCACCGCCTCGTCGGCAATCTCGGCCAGGCCGACGCCCTCGATGCGGGTTGCGGTGCCGGTGAAATAGCGGGCGACGAATTCCGTCTTCAGGCCGATGGCGTCGAAGATCTGCGCGCCGCAATAGGACTGGTAGGTGGAGATGCCCATCTTCGACATCACCTTGAGCAGTCCTTTATCGATGGACTTGATGTAGCGCTTGATCAGTTCCTTGTCGTCGAGCTTCTGCGGCAGGTCGCCCTTCATGGCGATCAGCGTCTCAAAGGCGAGATAGGGATTGATGGCTTCGGCGCCGTAGCCGGCAAGGCAGGCGAAATGGTGCACTTCGCGCGGCTCGCCGGATTCGACGACGATGCCGACCGAGGTGCGCAGGCCCTCGCGGATCAGGTGATGATGCACGGCGGCGCAGGCCATCAGCGACGGGATCGGAATGCGGTCGGCGCCGGCGCGCCGGTCGGAGAGGATGATGATGTTGACGCCGTCGCGCACCGCGCCGTCGGCATTGGCGCAAAGTTCGGCGATGGCGGCTTCCATGCCGGCCGAGCCGGCATCGGCGGGCCAGGTCGTGTCGAGCGTGCGCGACTTGAAATGGTCGCCGATCTCGGTGATGGCGCGGATCTTTTCAAGGTTCGCGTTGGTCAGGATCGGCTGATGGACTTCGAGCCGCTGGCGCTTCGAGGTGCCTTCGAGATCGAACAGGTTCGGACGCGGACCGATGATGGAGACGAGACTCATCACCAGTTCCTCGCGGATCGGATCGATCGGCGGGTTGGTCACCTGGGCGAAGTTCTGCTTGAAATAAGTGAACAGCGGCTTGGCGCGCGCCGAAAGCGCCGAGATCGGCGCGTCGTTGCCCATCGAGCCCACCGCTTCCTCGCCGGTCGCCGCCATCGGCGTCAACAGCAGCTTGAGGTCCTCCTGGGTGTAGCCGAACATCTGCTGGCGATCGAGCAGCGCCAGATTGGAGATCGGCGCGGCTTCCGGCGTCGCCGGCAGGTCTTCAAGGACGATCTGCGTGTTCTTGAGCCACTCGCCGTAGGGATGCAGGTCGGCGAGCTCCGACTTGATTTCCTCGTCGGGAATGAGCCGGCCCTTTTCAAGGTCGACCAGGAGCATCTTGCCCGGCTGCAGCCGCCACTTGGTGACGATGTCTTGTTCCGGCACCGTCAGCACGCCGTTCTCCGACGCCATGATGATGCGGTCGTCGCGGGTGACGAGATAACGCGCCGGGCGCAGGCCGTTGCGGTCGAGCGTGGCGCCGATCTGGCGGCCGTCGGTGAAGGCGATCGCGGCCGGGCCGTCCCATGGCTCCATCAGCGCGGCGTTATATTCATAGAAGGCGCGGCGCTTCTCGCTCATGAGCTGATTGCCGGCCCAGGCTTCCGGGATCAGCATCATCATCGCATGCGCGAGCGAATAGCCGCCCATCACCAGGAATTCGAGCGCATTGTCGAAGCAGGCGGTGTCGGACTGGCCTTCGTAAGAGATCGGCCACAGCTTGTTGATGTCGTCGCCGAAATGCGGCGAAGCCACCGACGCCTGCCGCGCCGCCATCCAGTTGTTGTTGCCGCGCAGCGTGTTGATCTCGCCGTTATGGGCGATCATGCGGTAGGGATGCGCCAGCGACCAGGCCGGGAAGGTGTTGGTCGAGAAGCGCTGGTGCACCAGCGCCAGCGCGCTTTCGAATTCCGGATCGTGCAGGTCGGGGTAATAGGTGCCGAGCTGGTCGGCGAGGAACATGCCCTTGTAGATCAGCGTGCGCGAAGAGATCGACGCCGGATAATAATGCGACACGCTGCGTTCGCGCTTGCCGTAGAGCGTTCCGGAAATCGTCTTGCGGAAGATATAGAGCCGGCGCTCGAACTCGTCGCCGCGGGCGATCTCCGGATTGCGCGCGATGAACACCTGCATGTGCAGCGGCTCGGTCGGCTTCACCGAGACGCCGAGCGTCGAATTGTCGGTCGGCACATTGCGCCAGCCGAGGATCTTCATGCCTTCGCGCTCGGCGACGCTGACATAGGCATCCATCACGTCGCGGCGCCACGCCTCGTCATGCGGCATGAACAGCGCGCCGACGGCATAGTCGCCCGGCGCCGGCAATTCAAAGCCGAGCTCGGCCGCCTTCTTGGCGAAGAACTTGTGCGGGATCTGCACCAGGATGCCGGCGCCGTCGCCGGCGCGCGGATCGGCGCCGACGGCGCCGCGATGCTCGAGATTGACCAGGATGGTCAGCGCGTCTTCGACGATTTTGTGCGACTTGCGGCCTTTGATATCGGCAATGAAACCGACGCCGCAGGAATCCTTTTCCTGCGCCGGATCAAACAGACCGAATGCCTTCGAGGCGTCGACCATTTTTTCCGCGCCCATAATCTTCCTACTCGCGTTCCTCGCAGCGTTCTTCACCTCGGCCCGAAAGACTGTCGTCTTCCGAGCTGTGACGCAACTCGCCCCCGCACAGGCTTGCGCCGTCCTGCGCCAGGCGTCCTGCGCCACGGGCGAGTTCTTCAATCTAGGAGGCAACCTTTGTGCCGTATGCTTTGCCGCATGCCGACCATTGGCTGCTTGTTCTTGCCGCCGTCCGACGCGCCCTCGTCCCAGCGGCCGCCCCAGAGCGCAGCTGCCCCAACCGGAGGCTCGCGCTGAGCGGGTCACTCGAATTGGGACAGCAATACTGTCCTAAACAGAACATGGCAAATTCCAGGCCCAAGTACAAGGGTTTGCACCCGCACTGAAGCCCCAAGCGCGGCAAAAAAGATCGAAAAGGCTCTCTGGCTTCCCGCCGCTTTGCCGCGGATTTTGCCGATATCCCGCCAGTGCGAGTGGACCATGGGATGCGCGCAAGCGCAATGGGCGCGGCCATCCGGCGCGAAAATCTTCAGCGCTTTGTCGGCGCGGAGCCGGTTCCGCGGCGCCGACAATCGTGTGCATCTGCGCTGGACACGCATCTGTCACCCGGCCGCGATATCGCACTCGGACGCGGCCGGTGCTACGGTCGGCCGCGCCCTTCGCCAATCCGTTGCCCATCATGACCGCCAGGGATACGGGCGATGCAGCTTGATCCGGAATTTCTGTCCCGTCTGCAATTTGCTTGGGTCGTTGGCTGGCACATTTTATTGCCGGCCTTCACCGTCGGTCTCGCCTCCTACATCGCCTTTCTCGAAGGCGCCTATGCGCTGACCAAGCGCCAGGTTTTTCTCAATCTTTCGCAATTCTGGCTGCGCATCTTCGCCATCTCGTTCGGCATGGGGGTGGTGACCGGCATCGTCATGCCGTTTCAGTTCGGCACCAATTGGAGCCGCTTCTCCGACGCCGCCGGCAATGTGATCTCGCCGCTCCTGGCCTATGAGGGTCTCACCGCCTTCTTTCTGGAGGCGACGTTCCTCGGCGTCCTGCTGTTCGGGCGCAAGCTCGTGCCGCCGCCGATACATTTTTTGGCCGCCGTGCTGGTGGCGGTCGGGACCCTGTCCTCCACGTTCTGGATCCTTGCGACCAATAGCTGGATGCAGACGCCGGTCGGTTACGAGGTGATCGACGGCCGCTATTTCCCGAAAGACTGGTTCGAGATCATTTTCAGCCCGTCATTTCCGTACCGGCTGGCGCATACGGTCTCTGCCTTCTACGTGACCACGGCCTTCGTCGTGCTCGGGGTGGGCGCCTATACGGTGCGGCGCGGGCAATCGCTCGCCGAAGGGCGCATGATGCTGCGGCTCGCGCTCTGGTTCCTGATGATCTTCGTGCCGCTGCAAATCCTGCTTGGCGACGCCCACGGCCTCAATACGCTTGAATATCAGCCGGCCAAGCTCGCCGCGATCGAGGGCCTGTGGGATGGCGGCAAGGGCGTTCCGGCCTCGATCATCGGCTGGCCGGATCAGAGCGCGGAGCGCAATCTCGACGAGATCGAAATTCCGAAGCTCGGCAGCCTCTACCTGACCCATTCCTGGGACGGTGCGGTCAAGGGCCTGAAGGATTTCCCGCCCGATCAGCGGCCGCCGGTCGCCATCGTCTATTTCGCCTTCCGCATCATGGTCGGCGTCGGCCTATTGATGCTGGGGATGGTGGCGCTCGGCCTGTTCTTGCTGGCGCGCCGGGAGCTTGACCGGACGCAATGGTATCTGCGGCTGTGCGAGTTCACGATCTGCCTCGGCTTTATCGCCGTGATCGCCGGCTGGACCACGACCGAGGTCGGACGGCAGCCCTGGACCATCTACGGCCTGATGCGGACGGCGGATTCCGTCTCGCCGTCACTGACCGGCGACAATGTGCTGCTGTCGCTGTTGCTATATGTCGCCGTCTATCTGGTGATCTTTCCGGTCGGCGTTTCCGTCATGCTGCGCATTGTCCGCAGCGGCCCCGCCGCATCGGACGAAGGCCCGCCGATCCAAAGCGGCCACCCGAAATCGCCGATCGCGGCGCTCGCGGGCACGACGCCGGAGGGAGCACGCTGATGCAGCCGCTCGACCTTGTGCCGATCTGGACCGCGATCCTGGCGCTCGGCGTCTTCTTTTATGTCGCGCTCGACGGTTTCGATCTCGGCGTCGGCATGCTCTACAATTTCGCGCCCGACCGCAACGCGCGCAATCTCGTCATGAACTCGGTGGCGCCGATCTGGGACGGCAACGAAACCTGGCTCATTCTCGGCAGCGTCGGCCTTCTCGCCGCCTTTCCGGTCGCCTTCGCCATCATCATTCCGGCGGTCTATTTCCCGATCCTGCTGATGCTGTTGTCGCTGATCTTCCGCGGAGTATCCTTCGAGTTTCGCTACCGCGACGCCGTGCATCGCACCTCGTGGGACCATGGCTTCGCCATAGGCTCGGCGCTCGCGGCCTTTGCGCAAGGGCTGATCCTCGGCGCCTTCATCCAGGGCTTCAATGTGCAGGGCCGGCAATTTGTCGGCAGCTCGTTCGATTGCTTCACGCCGTTTTCGGTGTTCACCGGGATCGCCTTGATGTTCGGCTATGCGTTTCTTGGCGCCGGATGGCTCGTGATCAAGACCGAAGGCGCATTGCAGGACTGGGCGCGGGCGCTCGGCCGGCGCTGCCTGATCGCCACCGTGCTGGCCATCGGCATTGTCAGCCTGTGGACGCCGTACATGAACGCGCAGATCGCGGCGCGCTGGTTCTCCTGGCCGAACATCGCTTATCTGGCGCCGGTGCCGCTGATTACGCTCGGTCTCGTCTGGTACGCATGGCGCTCGTTCAACGACCGGTCGGAATACGGCCCGTTCTTCGCCGCGCTCGGCCTGTTCGTCATGTCCTATATCGGCGTCGCCATCAGCATGTGGCCGATGATCGTGCCCGGGCATTTCACCATCCGCGAAGCCGCGGCGTCGCCCAGCACTCAGGCTTTCCTCCTGATCGGCACGCTGTTCCTGCTGCCGGTCATCCTGGTCTACACCGCCTGGTCCTACTGGGTGTTCCGCGGCAAGGTCCGAGCCGACATCGGATATCATTAGGCCGCGGTCGCGCAGTTCGTCCGCCAATCGAATGGGATCGAGGCCGCGAGCGCAGAACTAGCGCTCATCGAGCAATCTCAGGGCCGCCGGGTAAGTCAGGGCGGCCGCCAGCACCAGTACGGCGATCAGGCCGCTGAGCAGATAAATGCTGTGCAGCGCGTGGGCCAGTGCGTCGAGCACGGCGCCAATCCCGGGAATATCGGCGATCCGCTGGTGCCCTTCCTGGAGCAGATGAACGAACTCGTTGCCGTTGACCGAATTTCCGCCCGCCAGTCCCGCATTGAATATGCCGCCGAACACGGCGCTGCCGAACGACTGTCCGATAATGCGGGAGAAGAACACGCTCGACATCGCCGCGCCGCGCTGCGACCAGTCGACATTGGCCTGGATCGCGACCACCGAGGAAACGTTGACGATGCCCATGCCCAGACCCATGGTCCCCGCCGCAATGATCGGCTGCAGCGAATCGGCTCCGGGATGAAGCAATATGAGCAATGCGCTTCCCGTCACGAGAATGACGCCGCCAATCGTCGACGAAAGTCGATAGGACATGCGCAGCACGAGCCGGCTGCCGACGAAGCCGCCAAACGGCATGAGCACCGACATGGCGCCAAGCGCCAGGCCCGAAATCAGCGTGCTGGCTCCCAACAGGCCCTGCATGTAGACCGGCAGGAACCCGATGACCGCCATCGAGATTGCGCCGTTGGCGACGCCGATCCAATTGCCGCCGGCGATCAGGCGGTTGCGATACAATCGCACCGGAATCATCGGTTCGGGCGCCCGGCTCTCGTAGAAAATCAGTGCGGCAACCAGTATCGCCGATAGGCAGAAGGCTCCGGCCAGCGTTGCGCCGCCGAAAGTATCGGCATGGATCAATGCGATCATGATGAGCGAGGTTGCCGACGCCATCAGCACGGCGCCGATGTAATCGATGGTGTGGCGCCGCTGCTTCACCTCTTCCTTGAGCGCCACCGTCAGTAGCGAAGCGGCGACGATGCCGAGCGGGATGTTGAGCCAGAAAATCGCCTTCCAGCTCACATGCGTGGCGATCAGCCCGCCGATCATCGGCCCGATCACGGCGGCGCTGCCGAATGTGCTGGAAATGTAGCCCTGCATCCGGGCGCGAGCTTCGCCGCTGTAAATGTCGGCGATCACGGTTTGCGAGACCGGAATCAGCGCGCCGGCACCGATGCCTTGCACGATGCGAAACGCGATGAGCGAGATCATATTCCATGCCAGCCCGCACAGTGCGGAGCCGACAAGAAAGACACCGATCCCGAACAGCAGCACCGGCTTTCTGCCATAGAGGTCGGACAGACGTCCGTAAATCGGAATCAGGACCGCCTGCGTCAACAGATAAGCGCCGAAAATCCAGCTGAAGAGGTCGATGCCGCCCAGCGCGCCGACAATCGTCGGCATCGCGGTGGCGACAATCGTTCCTTCGATGGCTGCCATGAAAATTGTCGATAGCGCAGCCACGAACACCAACGGGCGTTGCGGCGCCGGCCCGGTATCTGCGTTGCCATCTTCGGAAGGCGAAGCTGGAAACGCTCGAGAGCGGGTATCTGCGCTTGTCGCAATATCCATTATCTAAGCGTATCTGGCTTGACCGTATCGCATCGGGAGCGGGCGGAGGACGAAAATTCCCGCGAAGCAGCTTTCGTCGTCGCGTTTTTCAAGACGACGAGAGACGACGATGTTATTGGCAGCGTCGCAATGCCTTGTCCAGCTTCGGCGCCCTCTCGTCCGTGTTCCCGGGAGGCCCGGACCAAGGGGTCGGGCGCAAGTTTATTCTCTGGTTATCCGAGCGCGATAATCGCGCGCGACGTCACCCTCAACTCTTCTGCAGAAAACTCCGCCTGCAGCGCTCACCGGAAAGGACCCGTTATGCAATACACCACTCTGGGCCGCACCAAGCTGCGCGTCAGCGCCGCCGGCCTCGGCACCGGAGGCTTCAGCCGGATGGGCCTCAAGACCGGCAAGACGGAAGACGAGGCCGCGCGTCTTGTCCTCGAGGCCGTCGATCTCGGCGTCAACTTCATCGATACCGCGCCGGCTTACGGCACCGAGGGTGTCGTCGGCCGCGCCCTCGCATCGCTGCGACGCGACCAGGTCGTCATCGCGACCAAATCATCTGTGCGCCGCAACGGCCAGCGGTTCACCCCGCAACAGGTCGTGGCCAGCATCGACAATTCACTGCGCGTCATGGGCATAGAGCAAATCGACGTGCTCAATCTGCATGGCGTCGAGCTGGAAGATTACGGCTATGCCCTCGATACGCTGGCGCCAGTGCTCGATGCGGAGAAGCGAAAGGGCAAGATCCGGCATATCGGCGTTACCGAGAATCCGATCGTCGATTTCTCCAACGCGATGCTCAAGCGCGCGCTGCACGATCCGGTCTGGGAGGTTTTCATGGTGGGCTTCCACATGATGCACCAAGTGGCCCGCGACAACGTGTTTGCGCAGACCCAGGGCAAAGGCATCGGCACGCTGCTGATGTTCGCGGTGCGCAGTATCTTCGCCGACCGGCCGCGCATCGCCCGCGAGGTCAAGGACCTCGCCGCCAAGGGCCTCGTCGATCCGTCTCTCGGCGCCACTGACGATCCGCTCGGCTTTCTCGTTCACGAAGCGGGCGCTGCCAATTTGGTCGACGCCGCCTACCGTTACGCGCGTCATGAGCCGGGTGTCGACGTGGTGCTGTTCGGCACCGGTGACGCCGCACACCTGCGCAGCAACGTGGCGTCCCTGCTCAAGCCGCCGCTGCCGGAGGCCGATCGCGCCAAGTTGCAGATCTTGTTCGGACATCTCACCGGAATCGGCCTTGATGGCCATCAAAGATCCGGGCGGCCCTGACGTTTCCGCCCCGGCCGCCCACCGGGGCTCAAGGGGCCTCCGGCTTGTGGCGCTTCACTGACGAGACGTTCGCATTGCCGGGGGTCGGCATTTGGAGGTAAAGCGGTGGTCTCGGAAGCCAACAGCAGCCGTCTGCCGTGAATTTTGCCAGCGACAATGCCGCGCCCGTGGCGCCCGCCATTCTTGATGCTCTGGCCGCAGCCAATACCGGCTATGCGCTGGCTTACGGCAATGACGACTGGACCAAAAAGGTCGAGCGCCGGTTTGCCGAGATTTTCGAGCGCGAGGTCGCGGTATTCCTGGTGCCGACCGGCACTGCGGCGAATGCGCTGGCCTTGGCCCATGTCTCGCCGCCGTGGGGCGTCGTGCTCTGCCATGCCGAGGCGCATATCCAGACCGACGAATGCGGCGCGGTCGAATTCTTCGGCGGCGGGCTGAAGCTCGCCGGCCTCGAAGGCGAGGGCGCCAAGATCACGCCGCAGGCGCTGCAACGGGCGCTGGACGGCTATGGCGGGCACGCGCCGCACCAGATGATCCCGTCGGCGGTGTCGATCACGCAAGCGACCGAGGCCGGAACCATCTATCGCACCGGAGAGATCGCCGCGCTCGCCGAAATTGCGCATGGGCGTTCCCTCGCCTTGCACATGGACGGAGCGCGTTTCGCCAATGCGCTGGTGCGGCTCAATGCCTCGCCGGCGGCAATGACCTGGCGCTCCGGCGTCGACATTCTGTCGTTCGGAGCAACCAAAGGCGGCGCCATGGCGGCCGAGGCGGTGATCGTCTTCGATCCGGCGCGTGCCGCTTATCTCGGCGAGCGGCGCAAGCGCGCCGGCCAGCTTGTCTCCAAGCATCGCTTCATCGCCGCGCAGCTATTGGCCTTCCTGGACGGCGATTCCTGGCTCGACCTGGCGCGGCACGCCAATGCCAAGGCCGATCGTCTTGCGGCCGAATTGACCGCCATCGGCATCAAGCCGGTTTGGCCGGTCGAAGCCAATCTGGTGTTTGTGGTTCTGCCGTCTGCGCTCGATGCCAAGCTCCGCGCGGCCGGCGCCACTTATTATGTGCGGCGAAGCGACAGCCTCGACATCGGCGCCGGCAAAGTCCTGGTCCGGCTGGTGACATCCTTCGCCACCAGGGACGAAGAGGTCGCTCGTTTTGCCGAGCTCTGCAAAGAGTCCTGAATTACGCCTAAGGGTCGCCCCAATTTGAGTTAACTTCATGCGGGCGTTTGAGCTAACCTGGGTTGGGAATCTCTGGGGAGAGGCCTGAAACGTGCGTGTGAGCCTGTTGGCCGCGTCCGCTCTGTGCATCGCGCTTCTGGCCGGAACCGGCCAGGCGCAGGTCCCTGCGACATCTTCGTCAGCCTTGCCGTTACCATCACCCGGTTTCATGCCGCCTTACGAGATCGCGCGGACGGTGCGCCGCGCCGGCTTCGATCCGCTGGCGCCGCCGTTGCGCGAAGGCTCGACCTATGTGGTGCGGGCCACGGATTTTCGCGGCATTCTGATGCGCGTGGTGGTGGATGCACATTCGGGTGCGATCCGCGACGCCAGCCGGATCGTTCCGGGTCCGGGTTCGTACGGGTCGCAAGCGGCGATGGCGCCTTACGAGCCGTTGCCGAACGAGGTGCCGGCCTACGGCCCGTCGGCGGATTACGACGGGGCGCCCCCACCGCTCGATGACGGCGAGATGCTGGCGCCGCGACCGGCGGCGACGCATCCGCTGACCCGCACGAATATTACGATTTTGCCGCCCCTGCCGCGGCCGCGGCCGCCGGAACTCGCGGCGCGCGCGCCCTTGGATGGCGCCAAGTCGGCGGAGGAGCCGAAGGCCAAACCCGAAGTCACGGGCTCGGCAGCCGTGGCCGCGCCGGCGGTGCCGGCCGCAACGTCGCCCGCGCCGCAAGCTTCATCGTCACAGCCGGTACCGCCTGCAACAGCAACCGTGAAGCCCGGCAAATCGTTCGCGCCGCCGGCGATCAACGACTAGTGGCCACGACTTCCAACTTTCAGATCCGCTTCGTCAGACTGTCTGCGCGTAAATTTATTGAGCCGACAAGTTATTGAGCCGACGGCCGCACGCGAAGACGAGCGGAAGATGGCTTTCATCGGGGGCGTCATGCCTTATTACACCCCAATCGTCACGTTGCTCGCCATCGTATTCTATTTCTTTCTGGCAACGCGCGTCGCGGCGGCGCGCGGCAAGTCCGGCGTCAGCCTTCCGGCAATGACGGGCAATGCCGAATTCGAGCGCATCTGCCGTGTGCATCTCAATACGCTGGAATGGATGCCGACTTTTCTCGTGCCGTTGTGGCTCTGTGCGATCTATTTGAGCGACGCCACCGCCGCCGCTCTCGGTCTCGTCTGGATCGCGGGCCGCATATTGTATTTCACCGGTTACAGGAACGCCGCGGAGAGGCGGCTGCCCGGCTTCTTCATCCAGTCGGCGGCGTGCTTCTTGCTGTTCATCGGCGCGGCCGCGGGCCTGGTCATGCCGCGCTAGAGCAAAAGATGGCGCCTCTATCTGACGACCGACATCAGCAAGGTTTCGGGGTCAGGAGCGGGGGCTTCGCCTGGGGAGGGGCAAGTGGCAATGGTGGATCATTTGGGCAGGGCGCAAGAATTGCGCCGGCGCGCCGTGAGATGCAGAAGCGCCGCGGAGAGAACGGCGAGTCCGGTGCTCAGGGTTTGCTACGATCTTCTGGCTACCAATTATGTGATCCAGGCCGACCTGGAGGAGCATCATGTCGCGGCCACCCAGCGCATCGCTTTGGCCGCATCTGCTCGACCCGGGCCAGTGCCGCCTTCTGCCCCGCCACGTCGCCCTTCGCGACCTGGCCGAGGCTGAACTGCTGTGGAATCGGCATGAAACCAGTATGGAACCAGCATGGAACCAGCTTTCTCGGCTCCGCGGTCCCTGGTTTTTTTCGACTGTGGCGCAGGGGTGACAGTCGCTACGGGGGGGCGGCTGTTATGATCTTCCGCGAATCCTCTCAGTCTTTATCGCTATATGCGGAGTCGAAGCGTGGTGAGAACGATTGGCCTGCTTTGCGTCATTATCGCCGGTACATTCGCCGGCATCTGTGGGGCGAACAGCGCGCCGGCGGGTTCGCAGACATCCGGCCAGGTGTGGTCGTTCCAGACCCCCTTCGGCATCGTCTATGGCCTCATTCCCCGCGAAGTCGTGGACTATCCCACCGCGCGCGCCGGAGGAACCATCGTCGTCAGCACCAGCCAGCGGCGCCTTTATTATGTGCTCGGCAACGGCAAGGCCATTCGCTACGGCATCGCCGTTGGCATGGAGGGTTATGCCTGGTCCGGCATCAGCACAATAACCGCCAAGCGCGAATGGCCGGATTGGACGCCCACGCCCGGTGAACGGCAGCGGTTTCCGACTCTGCCCGCGCACATGGCGGGAGGACCGGACAATCCGCTGGGTGCGCGCGCGCTCTATCTCGGCGATACGCTCTATCGCATCCACGGCACCAACGAGCCGTGGAAGCTCGGCGGCGGCGTGTCGTCAGGCTGCATTCGCATGTCCAACGATGACATCGTCGATCTGTACAATCGCGCCAAGATCGGTGCGACGGTCATCGTGCAGCGGTGATATTTCCAGATTTTCCTATTGGCGCGGCGGCAGGCCGGTAAAGACGGGCACGTTGTTCGCGACAAGACGGGAAGGCTGTCGGCGCGCCTTTGAACAGATCAGGCGCACGCGCGGCAATGGCATTGTGCTCTCAAGACCGGCTCGCCCTCCGCAACAATCACACCGCGCCGCAATATCGCGCTCCTCCCGCGTCGCCGACGAACATGTGGTTTTGGTGGATGACCCCCGCGGCGGGGCTCTGTCGACGCAATGCCGGAACGTCTGATGGCCGCCCCGCGGGAGAAGATCGAGACAACGCCGACAAGGCGAGTCCAATGATGGCGCGGCCGAAAATACCGACGGACCGATCTTAGCCGCCCCACGGTGCATTATCTGCCAGCTATAAAGAACCTCCGACCAGAAACACACCTACGCCCAGGACGATGACCGCTCCGCAGATCTCGATGCCTCGAACAATCCTGTGACAGAATTGGCTGTCCGCGCTCGTCAATGCGACCGCGAACCTGTGCGCGAACACGGTAAGGATGGCGATGGCGGATACCGTCATTGCGGTTCCGAGACCCATAAGAAGCGTCGACAAAATTCCGACGCCCCATAGCCGCTGGGAAATTGCGAAGACCAATACGATCAGGGCGCCGGTACAGGGCCGCAGCGCGGTCGCCCCGAGGATGGGCCAAACCTTGCGCCAATCGACTCTCGCCGCGGTCATGTTCGCATCGGGCATGTGAATCTGGCCGCAACTGCACTGAATGCGGCTGAGCATGCCGTGAGGAACGGGGAACCGACGCGAGGCCGCCGCTGTATCGGCCGAATGCGCGCTCGGGATTGCGGGCGGCGGCGCCGGGTCGGAGTCGGTAACCGCCGAAGCCTGGAAACGGGCCTGATCTGCCGTCGAAACGAACCGGCGTTGTGTTGCAATCAGCGCTGGCGACGGCTCAAAGCCGAGACTCGCCGATCGCAGGGGGTGCACGATCTTCGACCAGACCAGCCAGCAGCCGAGCAACAGGACGAGCAGGCCGGAAACAACCTCGAACCGTGCAGTCACCTGGGTTATCGACACGCTGGTCAAATGCAGCACCAAGGCCGCGACGAAAATCAGAATAATCGCGCCTAACGCCTGTACGAGCGCCGCGACGAACGCGAGCAGGATTCCGTTGCGGAGCGTCTGCCGGGTCGCCAGCAGATAAGACGAGACCACGGCCTTGCCATGGCCGGGACCGATTGCATGAACCACGCCATAGAGAAACGAAAGTAAGAGCAAAGTCCATGCTCCACCGCCGCGATGAATGGCGAGAATCGCCGCCGTCATATGCTGATTGAAATAGATTTGCGAGGAGATGAACCCGCTCGCCAGACGGGGAAACAGCGTTCCGCCGGGAACCCCGCCATCCGGCAATCCCGTCCCGAACGGTCCTGTCGAGGAAGCCCAGCATGCAGTCGAGTGCGTGGCCGCCAACACTACGAGCAGCGACCGAATAAATGCGAATGTCGAAACGCGGCAAGGCCGAGGGGTCATTTGCAGGTCACCGTTACGGCATTGATGAGCTTGTTGGTGATCGCGAACAATTCAGGCGGAGGCGTTCTCTGACTTGCCGGGATGGTGGCAAGTTGGCTCGCAATGTTGGGATCGAGCGGCGCGGGCCGGTGGACAAAGCTTTGGCACCCAGCGCTGTCGCCGAGCAATCGCACCGGCTGATCCTGAGCGAACGTGATCGCGGCAAAATAGGCCGGATCGTAAACATCAACCTCAACAGCCTCGCCGCGCACGTCCAGCGGCTTCGTTAATGGCAACGTGAATTGCAGGGTCAGCTTTTCATTTTTGAAGATGTCGAAATAATTCTCCGGATGACCAAACGCAGCCTTCGCACCGGCGAGAATCGCACTCGTGAAGTAGCCATAGTCCGCGAGCGAGGTCATGTTGACCCCGGCCAGCGGCTGCAATTCCTGACGAGTCAGAATTCCATCGCCATTGGAGTCGTAGCCCTGAATCGCGAATGCGGAAAAAGCCTCGTCGAAATCCCAGATATTGGTGATGCTCAAGAGCTGACCCTGCCCGTTGAGCTGTATTTCGGTGTGCGCGGTGATCAGAACGTGGGGATGCGCCAGCGCCGCCGACGAAAACAGGCCAAAGATGGCGACAAACGCAGCGATTGCGGTCCCACGCGACGCCGGGGCGGAAGCGCCGCCGATCGTTCGGATTTGCCGGATTCGAAATTGCCGGATCATGGCGACGCCTCGTTGAGCGCGCCGTGAACCGTGTTCCACTGCCGGAGCACCCACTGCTGGTATGGAAGGCCGGATGGAAGCTTATCCTGCAGTCCGACCGGCGGGACGCCATTCTGCCGCGCCAAAGACACAAGCTTCTTCAGCTCCGGATTCGCGACATCGCTATCATAAAGGAAGATGCTCCCTTCGCGAGTCTCAAGCGCCTTCTTGAGAACGCTGAACGATTCCGCTGAGAGCGCGCCCCGCGAGCCATCCGCAGCAGCCGGCCCTGCGGCTTTGAAGCCAAGCCGGTTCGCCACGCGGCGCGAAAGCGGATCGGCGGCTACGACCTCCGAATTGGCATAGTCCCTGGCGATTTCACCGATCCTGTGGGCGATGGCATCGAACCCCATACGCATGTGGGCCAGATTGCCCGCAAATTGCAGAGCAAGGTCCGGTCTGATCCGCATCAAGCGATCAGCGTACGCATGAGCGAGCGCAAACATCGGCTCCGCGTCGTACCATGGCACAGCGACGGAAGCGGCTTCTTCGGATGCGTGTCGGGGCGGCTCGATCAACGTTGCGCTCGGCGAAGCGCGCCGCGCCGCATCCCGCAAAGCGGCATCAGCCTGCGCCCAACCGCAAAGGATGATGCTGTTCGGCCGAACCATTGATGTTTCGGCGCCCCGGCTGTCCGCAATCGAAACAGTCACGGCAGCGCCACCGATCTGTCGCGCGATGTCGGCGTAGACGTTGTTCGAGGCAAGAACGCGAACCTGCTCCGCCAGGGCCGCATTGTGTGGCAACAGCCATATCGCGACCCACAGGGTGAGCACGATCGCTTTCGGCATAATTGCGAAGTCCGAGAAAGCGGCTCGGATCGCCCGTTGCTGTTGGAGATGACACGGATGTCGCTCCAAGATCGCTGATGACCCTGTCTCGGACATTGTCCCGTCAGATCCTAAAATAGACCCATGCGCTCGCTGGCCATGTAACCGGTCAGCAAGAGAATGCCGAAGGTCAGCACGCATCCGGCCGCGGCAAATTCGGCGCCGCGCATCAGGATCGTGCCGTAGCCCGAGGGCCTTTGCGCGACGCGCTTGGCCACGGCCTTGGCGCCGACGGCGAGAGTCGCGATGGCTCCGACCGTGATCGCGGTGCCCAATCCCATCACGAGAGTGGAGGCAATGCCGGCCCAGAACATGCCCTGCGCCAGCGCGAAGACGAGAATGATGATGGCGCCCGAACATGGCCGCAGCCCGACGGCCACCACCGCCGAGAGGCCGCGCCGCCAGCCGCCGGCGCCTGCGAGTTCCTCCGCCTCCGGCCCATGGGCATGCCCCCAGGGCAGTACGTCTTGCTCCTCATCATGCCAGTGATCGTGTCCGCCCTGACAATGATAGCGAGCGATACCATCGGAGCCTGCTTCGGCCACGGTCTCGCAGTTGCTGCGCACGAACCCCTGCGCGGTGCTCGCGCAGTGGGCTTGCGGAAAACTGGCGCCTGCCGCGTGGCTACAGGCGGCATGAAATTCGCCTTGTGCGTCAGCCCGCTTGGCGCGCAGCGCGCGCGCGAAACTGTGACCCTTGACCCAGAGCAGCCGCAAGCCGAGGAGCACGATCAAGCCGTAGCTGACGATCTCGACCAGATGGACAGTATCGCTCATGAACTTGGCTGTGGCGCCGAGCAGCACGGCGGCGATGCCGACGACCGTGATTGCCGTCAGCGACTGCATTGCCGCCGAGATGAACGACAAAGTGATGCCGCGGCGCCACGTCTCCTCATTGGCGAACAAGTAAGACGAAATCACCGCCTTGCCGTGGCCGGGGCCTGCCGCATGAAAGATGCCGTAAAGGAACGAGATTCCCATCAGGCCCCAGAGCGCGGAGCCATTATCCCTTGCGGCGTGAAGCATGCCGGCCAGTGCACGGTAAAACACCGCCTGTTTCGCGAGGATCCAGCCGGCGAAGCCGCTGATCGCGACAGGGCGCGGACCGCCGAATGGTGAGGCTTGCGCCCATGCCGCGTCAGCGCCGGCGATCGACGCAATAGTGGCGGCAGCTATCGCCAAACAGATGAGCGAAACGATCGGGTATCGAATGTTGCCCGTAAGCTTCCTCATGGGCTTCCTCATGGGCATTCCACCGAAATCTTATTGGCGAAGGATGCGCCCATACCGATAAAGGCTTCATTGGGAACGAACGACTGACTGAGCGTTTGTGCGGAAAAGAACTGGTCGTGCGGCTTTTCATATGTCGCCGCGCATCGCGCGGGTGCGTTCACCAGCGCGACCGGGTTTTTCTCGGCAAAAGCGAAATCGACGAAGAATTCCGGATCATAGATCTCGACGACAAGCTGTTTCGCCTTGACCGGCTGCTTGAACGGCAACGTGAAGTGCAAAACGAGGACCGTCGCTTTCGGATCATAGTCGAGCCAGTAGTCGACCGGAGCGAGAAAGGCATCTTTCTGTTTCTTGCCGTCGATCTGGGCGTAGGTGAAGTAGGCGTACTCTTTGAGCGCCTCGACATTGACCTGGGCCAGCGGCTGCAGCTCCGAGCGCGTGAATTGGCCTTTGACCTTGGACTGGATGCCGGTTGTCGCATAAGCCGAGAACATGTCGTCGAACTTCCAGTTATGACGCACTCCGGTCACCGTGCCGTCGGGCGCGTAAAGCAATTCGGTCGTCATGGTCACCCAAACATGCGGGTGAGCTTGCGCCGCCGTTGTAGCGAGACCGATAAACAAAAGGGCAAGGACGTTCAGGCGTACTCCAGGCGAGCGTCGCGCACAATTCATCGATGGTCTCCGCTGTCAGATCGAGCGGATTGGTCAAGCTTGAATGAAATGGCCGCGGTGAAACTCGGCCGGCGCAGAGCATGCTCCGGGGCGGCCGGCCGACGGGCGGCGATGCAGCTAGACCAGAGGCGGCGCGCGGGCGCGGAAAGAAACCGTGACGTCCGGCGTTACAGTTTCGACCCGCACCGGCTCCGGCCAAACACGCCGGACCGGTTCGGGAACGGTGAGCACCGGCGGCAGCGAGGGAACGGCGGTCGCGATCAGCATCATGCTGGCGCAGATCGGACAATAATCGTCGGGCTTCTGATTGTTTTGCTGGCTGGAGCCCGCGGGTGCCGCACTGCCGTTCGCGGTGATTTGCGTCTGATGGGTGGCGGGAAGCGGCGGCAGGCCGAGATCGTCGCGATGCAGATGGCCGAACGACACCACCATCTGCACGGCGAGCGCAAACAGCGCGACCTGTGCGGCGGCGCGAGCTTTCGACCGGAACCAATTCATATTGATTCCACCCGCATTCAACACGCCCTTCGCGCTCGGGCGCGAGGAATCCCCGATCTCACGCGCCGTCCCCAGGTAGCGCACCTATGCACCTATTGTGCCCGATTGCGCCGCTTTTTCGGCGCGGCACCGGCGTCTTTGACGCAGCCTGCCAACGGCCTCTCCGGTTGTTAGTGTAATGTTATAATGTTACATCTAGCAACAGATTTCCGACGGGATCGAGGCCGTCGCGCGCGAAATAGCTGCGGCGCAAGTCGTCGTCTACAACGGCATCGACTACGATCCGTGGATCGAGCGGTTGCTCGAAGTGACGCCGAAGCCTGGCCGCGCCGTAATCGCCGCCGCGGACCTCATGCACAAGAAAGCCGGCGACAATCCGCATCTCTGGTACGATCCTTCGACCATGCCGGCGGTGGCCGAGGCGCTTGCCGCCGCATTCACTAAGGTCGACCCGGTGCATGCCGACGCTTACGCCGCGCGGCTGAGAACATTCATCGCCTCGCTCGCACCGCTCAATCGGAAGATCGCCGCGATCGGCGCCAAATTTGCCGGTGTTCCCGTGACGGCCAGCGAGCCGGTTTTCGGCTACATGGCGACCGCATTGCATCTGACGATGCGCAACCAGGATTTTCAACGTGCCATCATGAACGATACCGAGTCCAGCGCGCGCGACGTCGCCGCATTTGAAAGCGACCTGAAAACCCATCAAGTGCGCGTCATGCTTTACAACAAACAGGCCTCGAATAAGGCCGTCCAGCATCTCGTCGACCTCGCGCATGCCAGCAATATCCCGGTGGTGGGCATAACCGAAACGGCCCTACTCGGCGTGTCCTATTAGGACTGGATGCAGAGCGAACTCGACACCACGGCAAAGGCGCTCGAGGGGCCGACCTCATGACCTCGGCTCCCGCCATCGAATTCGATCGCGTGACCGTCAGAGCCGGCAATCGCGCCGTGCTCGTCGACGCCAGTCTGGTGATCAAGCCCGGCGAGTTCATCGGCGTTCTCGGCCCGAACGGTGCGGGCAAGACCACATTGATGCGCGCAATCCTCGGCCTTATCGCTCCGAGCGCAGGACGGATCCGCGTGTTCGGCGCATCGCCGCGGCGCGGCAATTCGGAGATCGGATACCTATCGCAGGTGCGCACGGTGCTGCCGGACCTGCGAGTGCGCGGGCGCGACTTCGTCGCCAGCTGTGTGCGCGGCGAGCGCTGGGGCATGCCGCACCTGTCGCGCCTCGACCGCGAGATGATCGATTCGACGCTCGCAGCGGTGGGCGCGCGCGAACTCGCCGAACGGCCGCTGTCGGACATGTCGGGCGGCGAGCGTCAGCGTTTGCTGCTCGCCCAGGCGCTGCTCGGCGAGCCACGGCTTCTGCTGCTCGATGAGCCGCTGATCAGCCTGGACTATCGTTACCAGGAGGCGATCATCGATCTGGTGCGCCGCTTCGCCCGCGCGCGCAATATCACGGTGCTGTTCAGCGCCCACGAACTCAATCAGCTGATAGGCGCGCTCGATCGCGTGCTCTACCTGGGCAGAGGCCATGCGGCGCTCGGGACGGTTGCCGAAGTGGCCACCGCGCCGGTGCTGTCAAAACTCTATGGCGCCGATATCACCGTGGCGCATGCGAACGGACACGTCTTCGTGCTCTCGCAGGGGCGCAATGTCGAACATTCGGACCACGTGCATGATCATGCACATCACGCTGATCATCAGGTCCATCATGCTTGAATTCGATTTCATGCGGAATGCCTTTGTGGCGGCGGGTGTTGCGGCACTGGTTTCGGGGCTTGTCGGCTATTTTCTGGTGCTGCGCGGACAGACCTTTGCCGGTCATGCGCTCAGCCATATCGGCTTTGCCGGAGCGACCGGCGCGGTTTTGATCGGCGTCGCCTCGCTCTACGGCCTTATCGGCTTCACGCTCGCAGCAGGAATAGCGATGGGCTTGATGGGCGAGCGCATCAGCAACCGCGATGTCGCCGTCGGCGTGGTGCTGGCGCTGGCACTAGGTTTCGGACTTCTTTTCCTGCACTACTACACGGCCTTTGCCGCGCAAGCGACGGCGCTCCTTTTCGGCAATGTTCTGGCGGTCGATCCTGCGACGGTCGGCACGCTCGTTGCGCTTGCCGTCGTGACCCTTGCTGCCCTTGCCGTGATCATGCGGCCTTTGATTTTCGCCAGCCTGCAGCCGGAACTCGCGGAAGCCAAGGGCGTGCCGCTGCGTCTCATCTCGACCGCGTTCCTCGCCGTTGTGGCGCTGGCGGTGTCGGCGAGCACGCAAATCGTCGGGGTTTTGCTCGTCTTCAGCCTGATGGTGGGGCCGCCGGCAACAGCGCAACGCCTGGTGACCGGGCTGTGGGGCGGCTTGGCCTTGGCGGCGGCACTTGCAGTGGCAGAGGCTTGGATTGGCATCACCGTCGCTTACTACACCGATTGGCCGGTCAGCTTCTGCATTTCCGCCCTGAGCGCTTCCGGCTTTTTCGCCGCGTTAGCCGCGCAAAACCTTCCGCGGATCAAAGGCGCAACTGCCTGTCGGAGTCACTCTCGCGAACTGTCGTAAGGCCGACGACCGGAGGGGTGATCGCCGAGGCGTGCTGCAACTGATGGAAGCGTCGCGCGATTATGACCGGGAATTAGCGCCGGCTTCGCCGAGCCAGCGGCGTCATCGTCGTCTGCGCTTGTCTTTCGATTGCGTTCGCAATTGGTGTCCTTGTCGGCGGCACAAAGATGTTAGCGGGCTAAATCCCGCGCAGACGACGCAATCGTCCTGGGCAGTAGCCTTCGTTCCGGGAAAAAACACGTTGCCGCCGAGAGCGAATACGTGCAAACTGCCCGATGGGGTGAGCACCGTCAGGGGGAAGACCCATGTTGCGATCGACGCAGCTTCGGTTCGGGGCGATTGTATTGTTTGCAGTGGCCGCAGCCTTGCTGGTTGCCGCTCCCGCGCGAGCATTCAGTGTGGGGAACGGCGGAGCCGCCGGGAGCAATAGCGGGTTTGCCGATCCAGACGAACAGATCGGCAAAATGTTCGGTCTCGACGGGGGCGGGGAAGCATCCAGTTTAGGCAGTCCGGCGCAATTTGATCCGCGGGCGGGCAAATCGAATCCGTACAAGCACTTTCACTTCGACACCCTAACCACGCCTCCCGATCCTCTGTCCCGTCTGAGCAACTGAACCGTTTCGATTATTCTCGGCGCTCCACGTGCCGTAGCGGCTTCCAACTGGGCTGCATCGCAGATCTTTGAACACACAAACGGCGCTTCGATGCGGGGCCGATCGGGTGACGAGCGGCATCCTCTAATGTCCGTTGTTGGCACCTCTGCGGCGCGGAGCATTTGCCTGCTATGGGGACCTGAGCCGATCTCCGGGCTTGCGCAACATGGCGTTGACTTCACGGCAACGTTGACCTTGGCGGCCTTGGACGAGCTTGCCCCGGTTTCCCGACCTGCCGACAGTCGCTGAAACGCCGCTGGAGCGAATTGCGGCGAATAGACCTCTACCTTCAGCCGGTCCCATCGCCCTGCACCACGTTTGATTTTTACGGCGCGTTGAACTGAACAAACGCCATAGCCGCCGGACATTGTCACCCCGGCAGTTCATGTTGAAACTGGTCGCCGCCCCGATTGCCATAGGTCTTCGCAGGACTGAATGGGCCTCCGCAGGACTGAAATCGGTCCGGGCAAGATGAACCTCGGGCCTCCGGCGGCCTTGAGAGGGCATGAGGCAGTGCAGGCGTTTCAGTGAAATGGCTGATAACATGGCCGGTGACATGTCTCGATTCATCACGGCTCGATTCATTCCGGCTCCTTCATCATGGCTCGATTCATCAAGCGCATGTTCCAAAGGCTCGTCGTCCTGGCGCTGGGCATATTCAGCGTCTGGCTGATTGTCTTCGTCGTATTCGACACTGCCGACAACAGGCTGCCTTGGATTCTCGCGCTTGCGGTTACCTATGGCCTCGCCGCCTATGTCATTCTTCCGCGAGCCGTGCGGATGAGCCTCAAAGTCTTGCAGCGCAAGCGGGTGCCTAGCTACACGACGACCGGCGACGGATTCCCCGGCGATCCGGTCAATCTGGCGTTGATCGGCACGCTGGCGCAGCTGCATGCGGCCTTCGGAAATTGCCGATGGACGGTTGCCGACAAGCTCAGTCTCGCAAGCTGCGTGCGAATGGCTCGAACATTCGTGCTCAACAGCCCTTATCCGGCCGCTCCGTTCAGCACGCTCTATCTGTTCGGACGCGGTCAAGATGTCGGATTTCAAAAGCCAATCGGTGACAGTCCGAGAAGGCGCCACCATGTTCGATTTTGGGCATTGAGCCTCGAGCGTGCCGAGGAGACATTGGGGAAGCCCGAGTTCTGGTTCAATACGGACTGCCCGTCGCTCGAGACGCCGGTTCTCTGGGTCGGCGCAGCCACAAAGGATACCGGCTTCTCACTGACCAAGCTCACATTTCAGATTACGCACGCTACTGATTCAGACACGAATATTGAAAGAGATTACATCGTGGATGAGCTGCGAAAGAACGGCGCCGTGGTCGACGTCAACCTGTATCAGGCGCGCCAGCCGCTGCCTGTTACGCGCGTGAACCGCTACATAACGGACGGCGAGATCCTCGTCGCGAGCCTTGCGGCATCTCCCGCTGTCGCTTAAGGCGCGACATTCGCGAAACCGCCTCGCCGGGCGCTTTTGTCAGTTCTGCGCTTTCGCCGCGTGCGATTACCGCGGCGCGATTTTGGCTTCGTCGGCGAGAGCGAGCGCGGCGCGCAAGTTGCCGCCCGCGTGTTTGAGCAGAGCATGGGCCTGCTCCTTGCTGCAGCCTTGCAGCAGCAGCATCGCCACCTTGATGCTTTGATCGGCTTCTTGCAGCGCATCGCGCACTTCCTCCCCGGTGCGGCCGCTGATCTTGCTCAAGATCGATTCGCTGCGCGACACAAGCTTGGCGTTGATCGCCTGCATGTCCACCATCAGGCCCTGATGCACACGGCCGAGCATGATCATGGTCAGGGTCGAAAGCAGATTGAGCGCGACGCGCTGGGCGGTGCCCGCTTTCATCCGCGTCGACCCCGCGATCGGCTCGGCGCCGGTATCGAGAAAGATCGGATGATCCGCTTCCTGCAGCAGCGGCGCCGACTGATTATTGGCAATTCCGACGGTCAGCGCGCCGCAGGCTTTGGCGCGCCGCTGGCATGAAAGCGTAAACGGCGTGGTGCCGCTGGCGGCGACGGCGATGAGGGCATCGAGCGGCCCGATGCGGTGATGTTGCACAAGCTTGGCTGCGTGTCCGGCCTCGTCCTCGGCGCCTTCGGCCGAACGGAGCAGAGCGTCCTCGCCGCCGGCCATCAACAACAAGAGCTGCTCGCGCGGCCAATTGAAGGTCGGGGTGAGCTCTGCGCCGTCTTGCACCGCGAGCCGCCCCGATGTCCCGGCGCCGGCATAGATCAACCTGCCGCCTTGACGCAGGCGCCTCTCGATGGCGGCCGCCGCGGCCTCGATTGCACCAAGCGCCGGCCGAACCGCGGCGACGGCGGCCATCTGGCTCTCGATCAGCGCGTCGAGAACGTCGCCCGGTTCCCAGATGTCGATGTCCGAATAACGCGGACTGGCGCGTTCAGTCTCCATCGCGTCGGCACTTTTGCATCCCCCCAACGCCACAACCATATTGATACCACTTTGTCCTTACAACGAAACGACGAGATCGGCCCTGGAGCCGTAGTGCCATGGATAAGGATCTCCTGCTTTTGGGCGTAGACGGCGGTGGTACACGCTGCCGCGCCCGGCTCTCGAGCGATCACGGAAACGTGCTCGCGGAAGCCGTTGCCGGGCCGGCAAATCTGCGGCTCGGACTCGAGCGCAGCTTTGGCGCGGTGATCGACGCGGCCACGCAATGTCTTCGCGACGCGGCATTGAGCAGGAGCGAAATGTCGCGCATCGTCGCCTGCCTGGCGCTGGCCGGCGCCAGCGAGCCCGATTATGCCGCGGCGGCGGAAGGACGCGAACATCCGTTTCACCGGATCGTCATGACGACCGATGCCCACGCGGCGTGCATCGGGGCGCATGGCGGCCGCGACGGCGGCATCATCATCGCCGGAACCGGCACGATCGGCTGGGCCATGGTGCAGGACAAGATCCACCGGATCGGCGGGTGGGGCCTGCCGATTTCGGATGAAGGCAGCGGCGCCTGGCTGGGCGGCGAATTGCTGCGGCGCGTTTTGTGGGCGCGCGATGGCCGCGTGCCGTGGACGCCGTTGTTGCGCAGCGCGTTTGCCGATTTCCGCGATGATCCTCACGCGATCTTGGATTGGATCGCGGCCGCGCAACCAAATGACCTCGGCTCGTACGCTCCGCGCATTGTCGCGCATGCAGCGGAGCAAGATGCGGCAGCCGTCGAGCTGATGTCGATTGCGGCGGGGCATATCGACGCGCTTGCGGCGCGGCTGGTCGATTGCGGCGCGGACCGATTGTCGCTGATGGGCGGACTTGCACGGCCGCTGCAACCTTGGCTCGCGCCGGAAACGCAAGCTCATCTCGTCGAGCCCGCGGGCGATGCCCTGGCGGGGGCGCTGGCGCTCGCGCGCCGCGCTGCGGGTGAGTTGACGCGAGCGGCGTGAAACCGCGATGGCACCGGTCGCCGCCAGCATGAGCGAAGAAGTCCACGAGTCGCCCGCCGTCGTGCGGCGGCAAGAGTCTTTGCTCGCAGAACCGATCGCCGCTTTGGTCACCCGCGCCGCCGCCTGCGGCCCCCGGCTGCTGATGACCTGCGCGAGAGGCAGTTCGACCCATGCGGCGAAATTCGCCAAACATGTGTTCGAGCGCTATCTCGGCATTCCGGTCGCCGCGGCGGCGCCGAATATCGCCACGCAATATCGCCGCTCGCTCGATTTGAACGGCCAGCTGTTCCTGAGCATCTCGCAGTCCGGCCGCAGCGATGATCTTGTCGAAACGACGGAGATGGCGCGCCGGGCCGGCGCTTTGACCGTGAGCCTGGTCAACGATCCGGCGAGTCCGCTTGCCCGCGCCGCCGAACTGGTCTTGCCGCTCTGCGCCGGTCCCGAATTGAGCGTCGCCGCGACCAAGAGCTTTGTCGCTTCGCTCGCCGCGCTCTTGCGCATTGTCGCCGCCTGGACCGGCGATTCACCGTTGCGCGAGGCTTGCGCCCGTCTGCCGGATCGTCTCGCCGCCACGGCCACACTCGATTGGAGCGCGGCACTCGCGCCGCTCGCGGAGGCCAGCAGCGTCGTCACCATCGGGCGCGGCCCCACATTCGCGATCGCCTGCGAGGCGGCGCTCAAGCTGAAGGAAACCTGCGAGCTCCATGCCGAGGCGTTCAGCGCCGCGGAGTTCCGTCACGGCCCGATTGCACTCGTATCCCCGGCCTATCCGGTTCTGTTGTTTCATCCAAATGACGAAGCAGGAAGCGGCTTTTCCGATCTGGCCGGCGACTTGCAGCGCATCGGCGGCTGTGTCTTGGTCGCCGGCGGCGCGGCGAAGACACCAGGTCAACTGCCGACGCTGGCTGCGCAGCAGGCCGAGGGCGATGCCATCTGTCTCATCCAGTCGTTCTATCTGCTGCTGGCGCGATTGGCCGCGTCGCGCGGCACGGATGCCGATCAGCCGCGCCACCTGCAGAAGGTGACCCGTACCAGATGAGCGATATCACCCATGCTGTTGCCGCAGGAACGCTTTTTGACGGCGTGAATTTGCGCAAAGATGCGGCGGTCCTTATTCGCGGCGGGCAGATCGCCGGCATTTCCGGTCGCGACGAGGTGCCTTCATCCGTGCCGTTGCAGGAACTGCCCGACACGCTCTGGCTTGCTCCGGGCTTCATCGATATCCAGGTCAATGGCGGCGGCGATCTGCTTTTCAACGATGCGCCGACGCCCGGGACGATTGAGACGATCGCGCAGGCGCATCGCCGTTTCGGCACCACGGCTTTGCTGCCGACGCTGATCAGCGACAGCCCGGACAAGATGCCAAAGGCGCTTGCGGCGGTGGAGCAGGCCGCGGCTGCAAACCCGTCGATCCTGGGCATTCATCTGGAAGGGCCCTTCCTCTCGCCCGAAAAAGCCGGCGTGCACGATCCGCGCGCGCTTCGGCGCCCGACCGATGAAGACATTGCTCTGATCACGGCGAAGCGGAAGAGCATGACGCTGGTGACGCTCGCGCCTGAACAGGTCGGCGAGGACGTCATCGCGGCGCTTGCCAGCGCCGGCATTCACGTCGCGCTCGGCCATTCCATGGCGACCTACGCACAGACGGTCGCCGCCATGCGCCGGGGGCTGACCGGATTCACTCACCTCTTCAACGCCATGCGGCCGCTGCAAGCGCGCGAGCCCGGACCGATCGCCGCCGCATTGGAATCGCCGGAGGCGTGGTACGGACTGATCGCCGACGGCGTGCACGTGGCGCCGGCCACGCTGCGGCTGGCGCTGCACGGCGCCGGTCATCCGATCCTGGTGACGGACGCCATGCCGCCCGTCGGCGGCGCGCAACAGTCGTTCCGGCTCAATGGCGAAGACATTTTGATTCGTGACGGCATCTGCGCCACCCGCGGCGGCACCTTGGCCGGCGCGTATCTCGACATGGCGAGCGCGGTTCGCAATTGCGTCCGGTTGCTCGACTTGCCGCTCACCGGCGCGCTGCGCTTGGCATCGACGCATCCGGCGCAGTTTCTCGGCCTCGGTCATGCGCTGGGCCGGCTGCTGCCGGGCTACCGTGCCGACATGGTTGCGCTCGACCCTGCCGGCATTGATGTCGTGCGGACGTGGGTCGCAGGCGCCTAGACATTGCAGGCAGAATGAAAAGCGCCCCGGCAGAACCGGGGCGCTCCCTTTAGGTCCACTCGAAATGGAGCCGCTTAGGCCGCGGCTTTCTCGTCGATCGCGGTCGGGCCGTTGCCCTGCACGCTGATCGGGATCGAGCGCGGCTTTTTCGCCTCGGGGATCTCGCGCACGAGGTCGACATGCAGGAGACCGTTCTCGAGGCTCGCGCCTTTCACCAGCACGAAGTCGGCGAGCTGGAACACGCGCTCGAAGGTGCGGGCGGCGATACCCTGGTAGAGCACCTCACCGCGCTTCTCTTCGTCCTTGGCGTTTTTCTCGCCGCGGATGGTCAGCGTGTTCTCTTTGGCGACAATCGAGAGCTCGGGCGCATTGAACCCGGCAACCGCTACCGACACGCGATAGGCGTTGTCGCCGGTCCGCTCGATATTATAGGGCGGGTAGCCGGGGGCTGCGCCCTCGACACCCTGATCGAGCAGCGAAAACAGCCGATCGAAGCCGACGGTGGAACGATAAAGGGGAGCAAGATCGAAAGTTCGCATGGCATATCCTCCTATGAAGCGACATGCGGGGCCCGCCCGTATGGGCCAAGCCTATGAATGCGCAGCCGGATTTGGCCTGCACGAATAAAATATGGGAACGGGCCTTTGGCGCCGCAAGGGGGCCGCAAATACCGCCAAACGGAGCGGATATCCTCCGCAAAAAGTCGTCGTTTGATTGAGCGGCAGTCGCGGGCTGTTATAAGCGGAGGTCGCCGCCGTTCCAGCCCGACCTTTCCATGAAGCTCATTTCCATCCCCGCCAATCCGGTCCCGGATAATTATGTGGTCGGATCGATCAAGACGCCCGACGGCGTCAATCTGCGCTATGCGCGCTGGCAGCCGCCGGCGGGACGCAAGGGCACGGTGTGCGTCTTTCAGGGCCGCAGCGAGTGGATCGAAAAATATTTCGAGACCGTGCGCGATCTGCGTGCGCGCGGCTTTGCCGTGGCGACGCTCGATTGGCGCGGGCAGGGCTTGTCCGACCGCATGCTGAGTGACCGCCGCAAGGGCTATGTGCGCGACTTCGCCGACTACGACACCGATCTCGAAACCTTCATGCGTGAAATCGTGCTGCCGGATTGTCCGCCGCCGCTCTTCGCGCTCGGCCATTCGACCGGCGCCACCATTCTCATTCGCGCCGCGCACAAGGGCCACCGCTGGTTCGACCGCATGGTGCTAACCTCGCCGCTGATCAGGCTCGGCGGCGTCGACTACACGATGGGCGCCGGCGCGGCGATCGTGCGGGTGATGCGCTGGGCCGGTTTCGGCGCGATGTATGTGCCCAAGGCCGATACCAGCGTCGTCGAATCGCGGCCCTTTCTCGGCAACATTCTCACGTCCGATCCGGTGCGTTATGCGCGCAATGCGGCGGTGCTCGAAGCCGAGCCGGCGCTGGCGCTCGGCGCGCCCACGGTGGCCTGGGTCGATTCCGCCTATCGCGCCATGGCGCAATTGCAGGAACGCAGCTACCCGGCGCATATCCGCCAGCCGATCCTGATCGTTGCCGGCGGCAGCGACCAGGTCGTGTCGACGCTGGCGGTCGAGGATTTCGCCACCACGCTGCGCGCCGGCTCGCATCTCGTCATCGTCGGCGCCCAGCACGAGATCCTGATGGAACAGGACCGCTACCGCTCGCAGTTCTGGGCGGCGTTCGACGCCTTCGTGCCCGGTACGCCGCTGTACTGAAGCTTACGAGCCGTTGAGCAGCGCCATGGCTTGTGCGTGCACCTGCTTGTCACCGGCGGCGACGATGCGGCCGCCCTTGTGCGCCGGGCCGTTCTCCCAAGTGGTGATGACGCCGCCGGCGCCTTCGATGATCGGGATCAAAGCCAGCACGTCATAGGGTTTCAGCTCGGTCTCGATGACAAGGTCGACATGGCCCGCCGCCAGCACGCAATAGGCGTAGCAGTCGCCGCCGTAGCGCGACAGCCGCACATCCTTCTCGACGCGGGCGAAACATGTGCGATCCGCCTCGTTCATCAATAAGGGCGAGGTCGTGCACAGCAACGCGTCCTTGAGCGAGGCGCAGGGGCGCACCCGCAAAGTGCGATCGCCGGCGGGACCGCGATAGCGGGCGCCACGGCCGTCGCCGGAGAACTGCTCGCGGGTGAACGGCTGGTGCATCACGCCGTAGATCGGCTCGCCGCGCCGGGTCAGCGCGATCAAGGTGCCCCAGACCGGCATGCCGCTGATGAAGGACTTGGTGCCGTCGATCGGATCGAGCACCCAGACATATTCGGCGTCGGGGCGGTCGGCCTCGAATTCCTCGCCGATGACGCCGTGCTCGGGAAAGGTCCGCTTGATCAGCGTGCGCATTGCGACTTCCGCCGCCCGGTCGGCGGCGGTGACCGGATCGAAGCCGCCGGAGCGGCTCTTGTTCTCGACGCCGAGCGCGCTGCGGAAAAACGGCCGGATGGTCTCGCCCGAAATCGTGGCGAGTTCATCGACGAAGGCTGCGAAATCGATTGCCGTCATGAAAGCATTCTCTGCGGATCGAGTAGGTTCTTACCTTGAACCTGATCTTTTCCGAAAACCGGTTTCGACCCTCGGATCAAGTCCAAGGGCGTGCTTTTCGGGATCATGCGAAACGGCAAAACGGCAAATCATCGTGTTGCCGGCCGGCCACGCGAGAAGGTTAATTGCCATGCAAATGCGGTATGACCCTTCGGCGTGGAGCGGCCGCCTGATGACGTATTTTTGAGCAAGCCGGGAACTTTCCTCTAACTTACTGGAATACAAAAGACATTTCTGACGGTCTGGCGTGGTCTGAAATTCGAACGCCAAGCCTCTGCCCGTTTTGCGGCAATTTCGCCGGGGACAGCCGGGGTAAATAGGTCAATAGCACTTGCGTTTTGTGCGACGCGGTGTATGTTGTTGCAGTGCGGTAGCGAGAGGCTCTCTCCCGTTACCGTCGCCCTCCTTGGGCGTTTCCTCCCTAGACTTGGGCCGCTCCCGCAAGGTGAGCGGCCCTTTTTCTTTTGCGCGCGCGGGTCTTGTTGCGACGCGCTCGCGGCCGTCCGCTATTCGGCGGCGGCGCGATAGGGCCGCAGCTCCTCGATCGGGATTTCCGCAAGCCGGTCGGCCAGAATCTCGAACTCGGCGGCAAGCCGCGCAAAGGATGCGGAGCGCTCGTAGCGCCGCTCATCCATGTACAGCGCGCGATTGATCTCGAGCTGGATGGCGTGAAGTCCGTTGGCCGGGTTGCCGTAATGCTCGGTGATGAAGCCGCCGGCATAGGGCTTGTTACGGCTGACCACATAGCCGAATTCACGCATGCAGTGCTCGATGGTCTCGGCAACCGGCGGCACGCAGCTCGTGCCGTAGCGGTCGCCGAGCACGAAATCGGCGCGCGGGCGTTCGTCGCGGCCGCCGGTGCTCGACGGCATGGAATGGCAGTCGACCAGGATGGCGGCGCCGAAATCTTGGTGCAGCCGGATAAACATGCGGCGCAGCGCGCGGTGATAGGGCTTGTAGAGCCCGTCGATCCGGCGCATCGCGTCGGCGACGGAAATGCGCTGGTCGTAGATTTCCTGGGCATCGCCGACCACGCGCGCCACCGTGCCCAACCCGCCGGCGACCCGCATCGAGCGGGTATTGGCGAAGGACGGCAGGCGGCCGTCGAACATGCGTGGATCGAGTTCGTAAGGCTCGCGATTGACGTCGACATAGCAGCGCGGGAAATGCGCCCGCATCACCGGGTGGCCGCGGCCGACCACGCCTTCGATCAATTCGCCGACGAAGGAATCCTCTGAACGACGCAGCGCCGCGAGATCAAGCCGCGAGGCGAGCAGGAAGGCGCGCGGATAGACCCGTCCGCTATGGGGGGAATTGAACAAAAGCGGCCCGCGACAGTCCGCGGGCTCCAACGCTTCGAATGGCGGATCGAATTCGTCCTGGATGTCCATGACGCCTATAGGGCTAAGCAAGCCGGGCTACCTTAGAGACTCGCGACCCGGCCCCACCGTCACCCAACAGGCGGCCATTGTCCATAGGGCCGAAGCTCACGGGCTCACAGCCCATAAAGCGGCCATCCGCGACGGCATTAAGGCAAGTTTTCACTCCATGTTTACCGGACATCCGGCTTATGGGAATGTATGGGGGCCGGCGCCAGCCGGAAAGATCACCATGACCACGCCTATGTCCAAAATCCTGCTCGCGGAAGACGATATCGATATGCGGCGTTTCCTGGTGAAGGCGCTGCAGAATGCCGGATTCGATGTCATTTCCTATGACAATGGGCTGTCCGCCTACCAGCGGCTGCGCGAGGAGCCCTTCGAGCTTCTTCTGACCGATATCGTCATGCCGGAAATGGACGGCATCGAGCTGGCACGCCGCGCGGCCGAGCTCGATCCGGACATCAAGATCATGTTCATCACCGGCTTTGCCGCGGTGGCGCTCAATTCCGATTCGAGCGCGCCGAAGCACGCCAAGGTGCTGTCGAAGCCGATCCATCTGCGCGAACTGGTCAACGAAGTGCAGAAGATGCTGGCGGCGTGAGGGGCGGCGGGATCTCGCCGGTCTGGTTCAGCAGCGCTCGTCGGACCAAGCGGTGAAGCCGAATATCGCCCCAACTCGTTCACGCGAGCGTCGAGAGCGCCGATCCCGGTGAACTGCTCTGGCTCGATTGCGTCGACACCGATGCGATGGATTGCTCCACGCTGATCGCGCCGGTTGCATAATTGACCAGGAACGTGATCGACGACGATTGAGCGTTTGCCGAACTCGTAGAGGCTGAACCGGCAGATGACGAGATCGAAGCACTGCTTGCGGTTGCCGTGTTCCGAGTGACCGTGATCGCGTCGAAGGCTTCGTTGTTCTGGTCGGGAGGTCCGGCACTGACCTCAATTCCAGGGAGCACCCCGGAGACCCCGACCGCCCCGTCACTCGACCCGAAATGCTTGCTGTAGGCTTGAATGCCGTTGCCGTTGAGCTCGATGCCATACCATTGCGTGCTGGCGTCGGTGTTGAGCGTCAATGTGTAGCCATCGACGGTGACGCTCTTCGACAGATCCTTTGTCGGCGTAAACGGCTGGAATGGCTGCTGCGCATTGGTGTCGGTGACTGTCGGAATCTGCAGCCCTGCCACCGCGATCTCCGCGCTGACTGTTGTCGGCTGCGTACCGGCAGGCTGGGTGATCGTAGCGAGGATGCTCTTTAAACTGTCGGCCGGGGTTGTCTCACCTGCGGCAAGAGCGTCGCTGTCGCGATGTGCCTCGGCATAGGCGTCCAATCGGTTGGACGCGGCGAGGTTCGCCTTCGCCTGGTCGGACAGGGTGAAGTAGGTGGCGGGTCCGGAGCCGCCGCTCGATGTGGCGGTGGAGGAACCAGCGGAGTTCGTGTCTGTGGCTGTTGGCGTTGCTGGTGACGTCGCGGACTCGCCAGAATCGTCGGCAATCAGCTGAGCGAGCGACGTTCCGACCGATGGCCCGGTTGCAGAAACTGCTGTCACCAGGACCTCCTGCACATGCGCACTTCAATAACGGGAGCTTCCTCGATCTAAGTTAACATTGCCTGAAGGGCGGCAGCGGGCGCGATCAATGCTGCCCGCAATCACCAATTATGTGTGACGCTATGGCTTCAGCACATCCGCGATCCAATCCCACATGTAATGGACGCCGATGGTCACATTGTCGACCTGACAATGGTGGAAGCCGCCTTCCTCGCGCGTGAAGACCTTCAGCTCTTTTTGCTCGGAGCCCACGGCGGCGTAAAGCTTCTCGGCGAGCGGCAACGGTATCTGCTCGTCGCCGGCACCGTGAAGCAAGAGGAACGGACATCTCATTTTCTGCACGATGCCGTCGAGGCGGAAGCCTTCGAGCTTCCTGAGCGCCGAAGCGCGATCCTTGACGCCGAGCACCCATTGCAGATGTTCCGGCGGCACCGACAGCGACAGCACCTTTCCTGAATCGAGCGCTTCGAGCCGCCGCGCCCAGATCTCGTGATAATCCCATTGCGCGCCCCAGGCGACGCAGCAGGCGTAGCGCGGTTCGAGCGAGGCGGCGCGCGGCGCGTAATAGCCGCCGAGCGAGAGCGCCATGACGCCGATGCGTTTCGGATCGAACTCCCGGCGTGCGGCCAGATAGTCGTAGACCGGAGTGGCGTAATGTTCGGTCTCGGCGATCAGCGGCAGATCGCGAAAGCGCACGCTCTCGCCGTTGCCGGGGCCGTCGACGATCAGACAGCCGATGCCGCGCGCGGCGAGATCGGGAATGCCGTAGCCATATTGCAGTTCTTTGGTGACGTCGAAACCGTCGAAGAACACCATTGCGGGCGCAGGCTTGGTGCCGGCGACTTCGGGGTCGGGATGCACCAGAAGGCCGGGCAGGGTGGCGGAGCCGTATGGGATCTCGACCGGCTCGATGCGCGGCCGCTGCATCAAGGCGGCGGCCTCCTTAAAGATGCGCACCGACTTGGCATAGACATCCATGCTCATTTGCGAGCGCGGATGGATGAAGCGCTCGCCGGTCTGGTAATAGCGGGCGGCGCGCATGAAACACGAGGCCGCCGTGAGCTTGTGGCCTTTGCGCAGTTCGTCGCGGCCGCGGGCCTCGATCTTGTCGCCCATCCGGGTCCATTCGTCGAACCACGCGGTATCGTCGCCGACCTTGTCGGCGAGCGCCCGGCCGACCCGGTTGACCTCGTCGATCTCGACCCCGGTCCAGGGGGCGCCGGACAGGCAAATCAAGAGCCCCATCGACCAGCGGTAATTGGTCGGAAAATACAGGAATGCCGGATCGTCGTTTTTGCCGCTTGTCATGCTGCGTCTCGCCACTCTCGCTTCCGTTCCCCATATGCAGGCTGCCCCGGAGGGCCGCCGGCCGTGTTTTTTTGCAGGCCGGCTTTGATAGCAGGATTCATGCGTTTGGGCATGATCCTGCCCGAAAACCGGCCTCCATTTTCGGATCATGCTCTGAACGGTTGTCGGAGGGGGTTCCCCGTGACACCATCCGCACTGCGACCAGTTTTCCGGTTTCGACCACCATGCCGCGTAAGAAATATTTCTGGACTTCCTTGTCCGACGACGAGTTGCTCAACCTTCGCATCAAGGACCTCAAGGTCACGGTCGAGGGCACGTGGTTGCAGCGATGCATGAATGCGCTGCACGCCGAGCTTGCCCGTCACGACATCCGCGTGCGGCCGCATGCCTGGATTTCGAGCGAATGGTTCAGCCCGGAAAATACGCCCGGCATCGCCATCCCGTTTTATCTGGCGCATCCGCGGCTGATGCAGCTGGAAAAGAAACTGATCTTCGACGTCGAAGGCGGCACCTGGTCGGAATGCATGCGAATTCTGCGGCACGAGGCGGGCCATGTCGTGGCGCATGCCTACCAGCTGCATCGCCGCCGCCGCTGGCAGCAATTGTTTGGTCCGTCGTCGAAACGCTATCCGCGCTATTACCGCCCCAACCCGGCGAGCCGCAGTCATGTTCAGCACCTGCGCATGTGGTACGCGCAGAGCCATCCCGATGAGGACTTTGCCGAGACTTTCGCGGTGTGGCTGCGGCCCCGCTCGCATTGGCGCAGCCGCTATGCCGGCTGGCCGGCGCTCAAGAAACTCGAATATGTCGACGAGCTGATGAAAGAGATCGCGGGTAAACGGCCGATGCTCACGCACCGCGAGAAGGTCGATCCCGCCTTCAAGATGACCCAGACTCTTGGTGAATATTATAAGAAGAAACGTTCGCTTTACCTGGTCGATACGCCGCGAACCTACGACCGGGACCTGCGGCGGCTGTTCTCTGAAGACCCGAAACATCGGCGTTCCGAGGCTGCTTCATCGTTCATTAGGCGGAATCGGCCCAAAGTGCGTGAATTGGTGGCAAAATGGACGGGCGAATATCAGCTCACGTTCGATGCCGTGCTTGAGGACATGATCCACAGGTGTCGCGAGCTCAATCTGCGCGCGGTCGGCTCCGAGCGAAAACTACTCATGGAATTCACTGTGTTGTTGACCGCGAAAACCATGCATGCCCTTTTGGGTCCGTCACGGCGAAGGTGGATCGCGCTATGAAGCCGCTTCGCGTCCTGGTGCTCGTGCATCCGGATCTGATCCCGCCGGATTCCAAGAAAGGGCACACCGAGGCGGAGATCAACGTCTGGAAGACGGAGTACGACGTCGTGTCGACGCTGCGCGCCGCCGGTCACGAGGTGCGACCGCTTGGCGTGCATGACGAGCTCAAGCCGATCCGCGAACAGATCGACAGTTTCAAGCCTGACGTCGTGTTCACTCTGCTCGAGCAGTTTCGCGGCGAGGCGATCTACGATCAGAATGTCGTCAGCTATCTCGAGCTGATGCACATGCCGTATACCGGCTGCAATCCGCGCGGCCTGATGCTGGCGCGCGGCAAGGACCTGTCGAAGACGCTGGTGCATTATCACCGCGTTCCGGTGCCGGACTTCGCCGTCTTCCCGCTCAATCGCAAGGTCAAGCGGCCGAACCGGCTGGCGCTGCCGCTTATCGTCAAGAGCGTCAACGAGGATGCCTCGATGGGGATTTCGCAGGCCTCGGTGGTCGACAGCGACGAAAAACTCGCCGAGCGCGTCAACTTCATTCACGAGCGTATCGGCACCGCCGCCATCGCCGAGCAATATATCGAAGGCCGCGAACTCTATGTCGGCATCGTCGGCAACGAGCGGCTGTTGGCGCTGCCGGTGTGGGAACTGCGCTTCGACAACATGGCTGACGGCGATTGGCATATCGCCACCGAGAAGGTCAAGCACGATACCGATTATCAGGAGCGCCGCGGCATCAAGCACGGCCCGGCCAAGGACCTGCCGCCGGAATTGGCGGCGCGGATCCAGAACATGGCGAAGCGGATCTACCGCACGCTCGAGCTCGACGGCTATGCGCGCATCGATTTCCGCCTTGCCGCCGATGGTACGCCGTATTTCCTCGAGGCCAATCCCAATCCGGAAATCGCCGAGAGCGAGGAATTCGCCACCGCCGCCAAGCATGTCGGCGTGAACTATCCCGACCTGCTGCAGCGCATCGTGGCGCTCGCCATGCGGCGCAGCGCAGCGCGCGCGGTTGCGGCCTAGCAACGCCCTGCCAAAAAGAGATCTATCGGCTTCTGCTTGTCTGACGTTTGCTTCGAACCCGGAAGCCGACGTGGTCGAGGCGAGTTATGATGTCGGCTCAGTGCCCATGGCGGAAGTGCGGTCATAACATTCCACAGGCAGTCATCGGGCGTGAGTTGCCGCGTGTGAATACCGGCAATCGTCACGCGAGCGGCGGCACCGGTGCGAGATCATGCGGTTCAAGGACGCTGCCTTTGAACTTTCCGGCAAGGGGCGGATTGAGTCCGATCGTGCGCCGGCGATCGCCGGCGAGGTACGGTCAGCTCATTCGATGTGCGATCGTGTCAGAAAAGGGTTGAAAATCGGGGTGAAGACGCAACAAACTGACGACGGCATCTCCGAAAGACTTCGGGGCACGTGCGGAAAGGCTCATGCGCGAGACTCCTTCTGGTTCCAGCACGGCGGACTTCCGTTCAAGCCGCGATCGGCAGTTGGATCGCGCCGGCGCAGCCTTGAACCAGCAGCCGCGAGAAGCCGAGCGTGTCGCGAGCGAAATCTTGGATGCTGAACCACATCACCCGCGCGCGCTTCAGCTGCTGGGCAAGGCGCTCGTCGCGCAGGGCCGCGGTGGCGAGGCGATTACGGCGATTGAAGCTTCAGTGCGCAATAGGCGTGACCCTGAGCTCGAAACCATATTGGCGATGGCGCTTCGGCAGACCGGCCGTTTGGATGACGCCTTATTTCACCTCAAGCGGACTGTAAAACGCCACGCCCGCCATGCTCCCGCTTTTCGCGAACTTGGTTCGCTTTTATTCGTCCTTGAGCGCTTCGACGAAGCGATCGTCGCGTTCAAATCCGGTCTCGATATTGCGCCGATGATGCCGGAGCTTTCCATCGAGCTTGGGCGTATTTTCCTGCATCGGCGCGATTGCAGCAATGCCAAAGCAGCTTTCGCGCGTGCCCTTTCGATCGTTCCGAATTCGGCCGAAGCATTGTTTGGAATGGCCAAGGCACACCAGGAGATCGGTGAAAACGACGCGGCCGCGGGGTATTTCCGCAGTTATTTGATGTTGCGGCCGAACGATACGAAGGCCTGGATCAACCTGGGCCTTTGTCTTTTGGAACTCGGTCAGCGCGACGCCGGGCATGACTGTTTTCGCACTGTCGTGCGCAGTCATCCGGAATACTATGCCGAGACGCTCGGAGCTTTGGCGTCATCGGGCCGTGGCCGCTTCTGGCTGCGGCCGAGCGCGGCGGCAAGCTTTCTTGGCGATCCCAAAGCCTAGAGCGCACTTCATCTCATTTCTGGCGCTTCGGCGCGCGATATTGCCGGCGATAGATATCGCTTTCTTGTGCAAGGATCGTCTTGGTCTCGACGAAGCGTGTCATGGCCTCCGCCGACATTGGTTCATGCCGCGCCGCCCAATTCTCGCGCTTCACCGGCAAACATTGCGCAACAGGAGTTCCCTTGGGGAGCACGCCGTTGAAATCCACGTCATGCCAACGCGCCGGGAAGTGGATCGGCACATCGCAAAACCGGTCGCAATCGACCAGGCCCGTCAACGTCGTGAATGGCAGATCGGCGCGGTTGATAGGATGCGTGATCAGCAACGAATAGCCCGGCGGCGCTTGGATCGTCCAAAAATTGTTGAACTTGATGATAAATCGGTCATCGTCAAAGAACGGCGTTCCTGCGACTTGGCCGGGATCGTGGTAACTGATCGGCGAATGCACATATTCGCTGACGACGCCGGGAGGCGCGTCGAAATTCCAGCTGAACTGGCCGTCGCGCACTTCAAGGTCGACGGCGAGCGGAATGAGAAAGCCGTAGGTCATGGCGTCTATAAAGGGTGGGCATTTCTTCAGTGCGAGCGTCTCCTGTCTCTCCGTTCCATTGAAGGCTTTTTGCGGCAACGCCTTGTACCAAGCTGGCAAACCCAGCACGGCCGGAAGGGGTCGCGGAAGCAGTCCCTCAAATTCGGGCTGACAGCGAAATGTCACGATCAAATCGGTGGGCTGGCCCATGTTGCGCGTCAAGCAGGAGCCTGGGAAATCCGCAACCGGGATGGTAATTCGGACAAGAGCCGGTGACGTAGGGTTGTCCGGATAAATACGATGGGGGAATGCGTAACTTAAAAGTAAATTACTTGCCTCCGGAGCATCGCCAAGACGGCTAGGCGGTGTCACGGGCGGATATCGAGGCGCGTCCGCCCATTGCCCGCCATCCACCGAAAGCGGGCATCGGTTCTTCGATTTGTGAGACGAAATATCTTTGAGACGAAACGCTGGCCGTCTCGGTCGGCCATCAACGGGAGGGATTTAGGCGCGGCGCTTTTCGGCGTGCGGATGACGCTCGACTTCGTGCTTGCCGCTCTCGCGCTTGGCCACGGGCGGCTTGCCGGCTTGCGGCTTCGCTGCATCTTGCTTCGCGGTCTCGTGTTTGCCGGCCGGATGGCTCGTGCCGGTCTTTTCGGCCAGGCGGCGGGTCTCGCGCTTGCCCTCATGCTTTCCCTGGCCGCGCGCGGCTTTGCCCCCCGACCTGCTTTCGGGCTTGGCCGCGTACTTGCTGTCAAACGCGCGCACCGCTTTGCTGTCGGGCGGCAAAGTCGGCATGTCGTCGATCGCGCCGGTGACATCGGGCTCTTCAAGCTTGGCCTGCTCGATCTTGGCCTCGGTCTGCGCTTTCTGTTCCTGCTCGACATTGGCGAAGGCCGGCATGCTGCGGCAGGGCAGGTGCTGAACGAAGGTCAGTGCGTCGTCGCTCACGCGCATGTTGCGCCAAGCATCGACCGACAGGCCGGTGACGCGCACGACATAATTACGTGTCTCCCGCGGCAGGTCGACGCGACGCTCGAGCCATCTGGCGACCCGGCCCGGGCCGGCATTATAGGCGGCGGCAACGAGGCCGAGATTGCCGAACTCCATGCGCAGTTGGCGCAGCAAGCGCGCCGAAGCAGGAATGGCCTGCATCGGATCGAATGGATCGTCGAGGCCCTTTTCGGCGGCGACTTGCGGCATGAATTGCGCGATCCCCATCGCGCCTTTCTTGCTGACGTCGTCGGGATTGAGCCGGCTCTCCTGCCAGATCAGGTTGGCGAAGAACTGCACCGGGATGTCGTTGGCCCGCGCCGAGGTGAACAGCGCCTGGCAAACATCGTCGAGCGAAACCTCGGTGCCGCGGATATCGTTGGTTCCGGGATTGACGTTCCCGAGCATGCCGTCGTCGAGATCGGCGCTGGCGGAGGCGAGGCGGAGCTGCAGATCCGCCGCCGACGGCCGGAAAATCTGCAGCGCCAAGGCGCGCGGCTGGAGCGAAGCGACGGCGAGCCGGTCGGATCGCCCGGTCGAGGAATCGATTTCGACCAGCGTTGCGGCCGATCGGCCGTTGGTGGTGGCGAAATATCGGGAAGACCGTGACGTGTAGTCCGGCTCATGCGCGGTGGCGTTGAGGCCGAGCAGAATCAATCCGCACGCAATGAGCGATCGCATCGCGCCCCCAGACCACGTTTCCCGGGACGGCCGCCGCAAAAAAGCGCCGTCAACGTGGTTAATGCGCCGTAAATCGGTTAATGCGCAGTTAAAACCCCTCGAACCGTTACCGACATGACGTCCGAACGAGGCGGCTTTTTGGACGGATTGTGGTTGTTTGCGGCAAATTGCGGCAGTGATTACCCCCCGCGGAACGCGGTTTGCAGCTTGGAAGCCGGGTCGGAATTTGCTTTGCTGCCGTTCGCAGGAGCGGAGGAAATACAAAAAATGAAGCGTTTATGGCTGTTTAGTGCAATCTTGGCGCTGGTTTTTGGTACGGTCCCCGGCGGAGCAAAAGCGCAGAGCGCCTCACAAAGCTCAACCGATTATCCCACCAAACAGATTACGGCGATTGTTCCGTTCGCTGCCGGCAGTGCCAGCGACGTCGTCAGCCGCATTTTGTTCGCGTATATGTCGAAATCGATGGGCCAGACCATCGTGGTGGAAAACCGGCCCGGAGCCGGCGGAAATAACGGCACCGCCGATGCCGCCAAAGCGGCGCCGGATGGCTACACCATTCTCGGCAGCGGCTCGGGTCCGATGGCCGCCAATGTCACGCTCTACAACAATCTCGGCTACGATCCGCAAAAGGATTTCGAAGTCATCTCGCCATTCGCCAAATTCACCATCGTGATCGCGGCGAGCAACAAATTACCGATCAACACGCTGCAGGACCTGATCACCTACGGCAAGGCGCATCCGGGCCTCAATTTCGGATCGGTCGGCATCGGCAGCTCGCAGCATCTGGCCGGCGAGTTCTTCAGCCAGCTCACCGGCGTGAAGATGACGCATGTTCCCTACAAGAATATCGGCCAATACACGTCCGACATGATCTCCGGCGACGTTCCGCTCGGCTTTCAGTGGTATCCGAACGTCGCGGCGGCGCTGAACGCCAACGGCGCCAAGGCGCTGGCGGTCGCCGGCACCAACCGGCTCGACGCTTTGCCGAACACGCCAACGGTGAAGGAAGCGGGATTGCCGGATTACCTCGTCTCCGGCTGGTTTGCCTTGTCGGTGCCGAAGGGCACGCCGGCGGCGATCGTCAACAAGCTCAATGACGAGGTGAAGAAGGCGCTGGCCGATCCCGGCGTGCGCGCGAAGTTCCAGCAACAGGGCGCCGAGACCTATTATCTGTCGCCTGATGAATCGAAGAAATTCATCGCCGATGAGATTGCCAAATACCGCAACATCATCACCAAAGCTGGAATTCAGAAGATCGATTAGCTCAGGGCATGATCCGGAAAAGCCTGCCCTCGGACTCGATCCGAGGGCAGGAACCGGTTTTGCGGCTTGGCCGGCACGATCTGCGGCCTGATCTGGACGCAGATCTTTCACGCCACATCCTTCGAAGGCTATTCCGGCATGCTGGTGTTTTTCACCTTCATGCCGCTCGGGGCCTTGCCGGCGCGTCTGATCGCTCGCCGGACAGTTCTGCGAACAATGGTGCCAGGTGGCTCCGGTAAGACCGCCAACGGTCCAGCGCGTCGCGGTAAAGCGGCTGGCGCACCTGGACCGTGCTCGCCGTATGCACCGGCCGTTCGGTCTTGTGGAAGTCGAGGCAGCGCTCGTCCCAGCCGAGGCCGCAATAGGCCAGCATCCGCCGCGCCTGACCTTCCAGATCGGCGACGACATCCTCATAACGCACATCGAGAATGCCGCCTTGTGGCAGGACGCGATGCCAATGATCCATCAACGCCTGATAATGCCGGTAGAGACGACCGAGCTCGGCGAGGTCATAGCTATATAGCTGGCCGGACGAGAACAGCTTTGTGAAGCATGACAGGCAGGTCGCTACCGGATCGCGGACGGCGTGAATGATCCGCGCGTGCGGGAGCGCGAGGTGAATGAGGCCGGCATAGAGGAAGTTCGACAGCGTCTTGTTGACGATGCGCGACGCGCCTGGGGCGAGCGCGGCGATGCCGGCGACATATCGCGACCCGAGTTGCCGCAATTCAGCGCCGGAGAGCAGTGCGAAGACGTCGGGAAAGGAAGCCGCGTGGTTTTTCGCGATCTCCATCACGCCGTCGCTGAATTGCGGCAATTCGCCGCCGCCATAAATCTGCGGATGGCTTGCCAGGATCTGCTCGATCAAGGTCGAGCCCGAGCGCGGCATGCCGATGATGAAGACCGGCGCCGTCGACGGCTCGCCACAGCCCTGAAGCCTGCGCAGCAGGTCAGGTGAAAAGACCTCGCTGGTCCGTTCGATTTCCGCAAGTGTCGAGGCTTCGTCGTAAGCGACATTGCGGCGCTTGAGCGCATTGCCGGCCAGAAGCTGATGAAAGCTGTCGTCGTATCGGCCGAGATCCTCATAGGCCTTGGCAAGAGCGAAGTGCAAGCCGATCTGTTGCTCCGCGTTCAGCGCCGCGATGCCGCCGAGCAGATTTTCCATCGCTGCAAGATGCGGATCGCCGGCCGCGAAGTCCTTGAGCGCGCTCAGGCTGTGGAAGTAGGCCGCCTTGCGTGGCGCCAATTGCGTCGCCCGTTCCACCGCACTGCGCGCCTCGCCCAGGCGGCCGAGAACTTTCAGGGCCACGCCGAGATTGTGGTGCGTCTCCGCGAGATTCGGGTTCAGCTCGATCGCGCGGCGATAGGCCACTACGGCCTCTTGCAGCCGGTTGAGCTTGACCAGTGCATTGCCGAGTTTGCAATACGCCTCGGCCCGTCCGGGATCGATCGCGATCACCCGGCGGCAGGCGGCTTCGGCTTCGCCGAACCTGCCCTGCAGCTCCAACACGGTGGCGAGATTCAAGTGGGCTTCGAGGAAGTCCGGCGCCAGCAGCAGCGCCTGACGAAGCGTTTGCTCCGCCTCGTCCAGCTTGTCGAGCTCGCACAAGACCGCGCCGAGATTGTTGTGGGCTTGCGGCGCGTGCGGGGTGAGCGTGGCGGCGGTGCGATAGGCGAGTTCCGCGTCGTGGAAGCGGCCCTGGTCCTTGAACGTGTTGCCGAGATTGCCGAACGCCTCAGCATAACGCGGATTGAGCGCCACCGCACGCATCAGCGCTTGCACGGCGTCGTCATATCGGCCGAGGCGGCGATAGACGTCGCCGAGATTGTTGTGCGTCTCGGGCTGATCCGGCTTGAGCGCGATGGCGCGGACATAGGCGGCTTCGGCGTCGACAAGCCGCGTCAGAGTGGCCAGCGCTACGCCGCGATTGCAATGGACTGCGGCCAGATCGGGCTCGCTGTCGATGATCCGATCGTAAAAAGCAACGGCTTCGGCGTGCCGTCCCGATTGCTGATGGCGCAGCGCCTCGGCGAAAAGTGAGGCGATGCGACCGGCAGCAGGAGTTGGTCCCGTGCGATGTTGTATGGGCGCCGATCTGGCGTCTTTGCGTAATTTCTTGTTGGTTGCGCGCCGCGTTTTGCGGTTCATTTCCATTGCTCATGATGATGGCGGGATTGTCGCCCCAGCAACCCGATGCAAAGGAAATCGCGGCACGTCGTGACGCGCGCGGTCACCGCCGCTTCAAAGGCCGCAAATAGTGCTGCCGGATCTGAAGCGGGGCGACGCAAGCGCGAGACGGCCATGATCGTTTACCGGTGTCGTGTCGTCGCCCCGACCGCCATCTCGCTTAATTATGGTTAATATCGCGTTAATTACGCGGCTCGATCCGGTGAACCGTCCCACTTCAGCAGGCCCCCGGCCAGCAATGCGCGTCGCCGCGCACCGCTCGCTGGCCGCGAGACCGGCGCCGCGCGCGACCGCGACGATGTCGGTCGCGGTCGCCGTCTCTGGCTTGCCGGTGATCCGAGAGAGGCCGTCATTCCGGATGATGGTGAGATTGCGCGGCTTGATTGCAGCGATGACGGCCAGGCAACCGCGCCCATTGTGAAACACGCGGCGTGACAACGGGTCATCGCAGCGGATAGGCTGACGAAGACTGTCGGCCTT
>Ga0335072_10000954_pt1 | contig 50084 bp, 38 predicted proteins | sample Lox_Sample_21_FD_206725 | JGI IMG/M metagenome (GOLD analysis project Ga0335072, IMG submission 206725) | Soil microbial communities from Loxahatchee National Wildlife Refuge, Florida, United States - Lox_Sample_2.1 | ecosystem: Environmental > Terrestrial > Soil > Wetlands | place: USA...
CACGCGCGGCGACGCGGCAGCGCGAAATCGCTGTACGCATGTCGATTGGCGCCGGCCGCCCCAGGCTGATTCAGCAGTTGCTAATCGAGAGCGGGGTGCTGGGCCTGGCGGGAGTGGCTCTCAGCGCGCCCATCGCGTGGTTTCTGCTGCACCTGCTCCTATCCATGTCGCCCGCTCCCGCGGCGGTCAGCGTTGCGCCCGATATGCGGGTGCTCGGGTTTGCGCTGGCCCTCACCATGGTGACTGTGCTGCTGTTCGGCACGGTCCCGGCCTTCCGCGCTACGAAGCTGCAACTGGCGTCGTCCCTGCGAGCGGGCCGCGGCATTGCGGGAAGCTCGGCGCACAATCGCCTCGGGCGCGGGCTGATTGGCGGGCAGGTAGCATTGTCGCTCGCGCTTCTCGCCGGGGCGGGGCTTCTGCTGCACAACCTGATCAACCTGATGCACGTGGATACCGGCTTTGACCAGCGGCATGTGCTGCTCACCGGAATGGATCCCGCGGGCGCCGGATACCGCGAGGACGCGCGGCTGGAAAATATGATGCGCCAGGTTGAGGAGCGCGTCGCGCAGATTCCCGGCGTTCAAGGGGCCAGTTTCGCGCTTTCGGTTTTCGATGGCGGCGGATGGACGGATCCCATAAAAGTGCCCGGCCAGACGCCCGTCGATAGAGATGTCACACACAACAGAGTGGGCGCGTTGTATCTCGAAGCCATGAACATGCCGCTGGTAGCCGGCCGCTATCTGAATTTCCAGGACGATCGCGGCGCGCGCAAGGTGGCAGTCATCAATGAGACGATGGCACGCACCTATTTCCCCGGAAGTTCACCGCTCGGCAGAACCTTTTCCATCGGTGACGATGCCGAATGGCAGGACATTCAGGTAGTGGGTGTGGTCCGCGACGCCAAATACATGCGGTTGCGCGAAAAGCCGCAGGCGGCTGCTTTTTACCCGCATGCCCAGCACTATTCGCTGGTATATAACTTCGTGGTCCGGACCAGCGGCGATCCGAAAGCCGAGATTCCCGCCATTCGCCGGACCATTGCCGAGGTCGATCCCAATCTCCCCGTCAGTGACTTCACCACGCTCGCGCAGGTGGTGAGCGGTTCGCTGGACGGTTCGCGCCTGGTAGCGGAGTTATCGACCGCGTTCGGATTTCTGGCCGCGCTCCTGGCGGCCATCGGGATTTACGGCGTGATGTCGTATGGCATTTCGCGGCGGACCAACGAATTCGGCATCCGCATGGCGCTCGGCGCGCAGCGGGGCGAGGTTCTGTGGATGGTGATGCGGGAAACGCTCCGCGTGGTTCTGGCCGGGGTGGCGGTGGGATTGGCGCTCGCCTTCGTTCTGAACCGCACAATGATCAGCATGCTGTACGGACTAGGACCGGCCGACCCGTACGCCATCGGGGCCGCAACGGCGCTGATCGCCTCGGCGGCCCTTCTCGCCGGCTGGTTGCCCGCCCGCCGGGCGACAAGGATTGACCCCACGGTGGCATTGCGCTATGAGTAAAGTCGTAGCTGATGCTCAGGACGGCCCTTTGCGTTGCGGTGCTGACCGCCTCCTTACCCGCGCAATCCATCATTCCCGCCAAAGCGGGGCTGGTTTCTTACGCGGGCGAAGCGTACATCGACGGGCGTCCGGTGGAGACCTCATCCACGCATTTTTCGGTAATGAACGACAACGCCGTGCTGCGCACGGGCATCGGCCGCGCGGAGGTATTGCTCGGCCCCTGCTCGGCGATGTGGGTGGAGCAGCAGAGCGCTCTGCGCATGGTGTCGAGCGCATTGAGCGACGTTCGCCTGGTGGTGCTGCATGGCTCGGTGATCATCGCCACGGGCGAAATGATGAAGGGTACGAAAGTGACCGTGATGGTCGCGGCGGCGGCGGCTCCGCTGGAAGCCAAGGGCGCGTATCGTTTCGACGCCGATCCGGCGCGGGTGAAAGTGATGGGCGGCAAGACAGCCGTGCTGTGGGAGAACAAGGTGATTCCGCTCACCACCGGGCGCCTGATGCTCTTCGATTCCCTGGCTCTACCCGCCAGGTTCGACAGGCACAACACGGACTCGTTCGAAAACTGGAGCGATGGGCGCGCCGAATACCTGGAAGACCTATCCAGCCGGCAGAGTAGGGAGATCCGCGTACCGGCGGCGCCAGAACCGCCGCCGAGCAGCCCCGGCTGGGGCGTGCACGGCACCGTCCCGGCGGTGCCGCAGCCGGTCACGGTGCCCCCGGCGGCGGCATGTACGGTGAGCGGCTGGTAAGCCCTACTTGATTTCCAGAATGTCTTTTTCCTTGGCTTTTGCCGCCGCGTCGATCCTGGCGATATAGCCGTCGGTCATTTTCTGGATCTCGTCGTGCGCTTTCTTGTCTTCGTCTTCGGTGATTTTCTTGTCTTTGAGAAGCTTTTTGGAAGCTTCGTTGCCTTCGCGCCGGACATTGCGTAACGCCACCCGGTGATGCTCGGCGGCGGCATGTACTTTTTTCACCAGTTCCTTGCGGCGCTCCTCGGTGAGAGGAGGAATGGGCAAGCGGATCAATTTCCCGTCGTTGGCCGGATTCAGGCCGAGGTCCGAAGTCCGGATGGCCTTTTCGATCGGGCCGATCTGCGACACGTCCCAAGGCTGAATGGTGATTAAAGACGGCTCCGGCACATGGAGGTTGGCAACCTGATTGAGAGGCGTGGGAGTGCCGTAGTAATCCACGCGAATGTGGTCGAGAATCGACAGGCTGGCGCGCCCCGTGCGGATCGCGGCCATCTCGTGCTGCAAATCACCGAGCGCCTTCTCCATGCGCGCCTTGAGGTGAGCGTCTACTTCTTTGATCGAATTGTATGAAGGACCGCCGGTTGCTGCCGGCTGTTGTTCGGTTTTCATTCGAGTACTCCCGAGTGAATCACTGTGCCTACGGATTCACCCATCGACATTCGCATTATATTGCCAGTTGTAGTCAAATTGAAAACAACGATGGGGAGGTTGTTGTCGCGGCACATCGCCACGGCGGTGGCATCCATCACGGCGAGCGCCTTGGATAGGACTTCGAGATAGGTGACTTCCCGGTACTGGACGGCATCGGGGTATTTCAACGGGTCCTTGTCGAAAACGCCGTCCACGCGCGTAGCCTTGGCGATCACTTCGGCCTTGATTTCGAGCGCGCGCAGGGTGGCGGCTGTGTCGGTGGAAAAGTAAGGATTCGAGGTGCCCGCCGCGAAGATGACGATGCGGCCCTTTTCCAGGTGACGGATGGCGCGCCGGCGGATGTAGGGTTCGGCCACCTGATGCATCTCGATGGCGCTCATCACGCGCGTGGGGATGCCGATTTGTTCGAGCGCATCGGAAAGCGCCAGCGAATTGATCACCGTGGCAAGCATGCCCATGTGATCGGCGGTAACGCGGTCCATTTTCAGGGCGGCGGCGGCAACTCCACGAAAGATGTTCCCGCCGCCCACTACCACGCCGATCTCGACGCCCGCGGCGGCGACGTCCGCCACTTCGCGCGCCAGGGACTTCACTCTTTCGGCATCGATGCCGAACGGGGCGCCGCCGGCCAGCACCTCCCCGCTCAATTTCAGGAGGACGCGTCGGTAGCCGGGCATTCTTATTGCGCCGCTTGCCCGCTGGCTTGGGGGGAATCCGGGAGGGGTTCGCCGCCGGGATCGTGCCCCTGCTCGACTGCCGCCACATCGCCCACTTTGAAGCGGACGAAGCGCGAAATGGTGATGTTTTCACCCAACTTCGCAATTTTGGTCTTCACCAGCTGCTCTACCGTCAGGGTAGCTTCCTTCACGAATGGCTGATCGAGCAGGCAGACCTCTTCGTAGAACTTGGCGATGCGCCCTTCCACGATGCGATCGAGGATTTTCTCCGGTTTGCCTTCCAGGACGGCGCGAGCGCGGGCGATTTCACGCTCTTTGGCGAGAACGTCGGGCGTGACGTCCTCTTTTCGGATGAAGCGCGGGTCGGCCGCCGCGATGTGCATGGCGACATCGTGCACCAGCTCGATAAAATCGTCGGTGCGCGCCACGAAATCCGATTCGCAATTGACTTCCACCAGCACGCCGAGCTGTCCACCGTGGTGGATGTAGCTTCCAATGAGCCCCTGCTTGGTAGCGCGCGATGCCTTCTTGCCGGCCGATGCGATTCCGTGCTTGCGCAGCACGACTTCGGCCTCGGCGATATCGCCCTTGGCTTCCACCAGGGCCTTCTTGCATTCCATCATCCCCGCGCCGGTGCGCTCGCGGAGTTCTTTTACTAGTGCCGCGGTAATTTCCGCCATATTGTGCTCTTCTCTTGAATCGTCGAACGCTCCCCGGCGGGGCTGGGCCGCCACCGCCAGGGAGCGGTGCTTTGATTTAGTGACCGCTTTCGGTAGCCGCCGGCTCGGGTGCCGGTTCGGCGGTCTCGGAAGCGGGACCCTTACGCGGCGCAGGCGGAGCCGGCTCTTCGGCCATGCTCAGGCTCTCCGCCATGATTTCCTCGGCATACTTGGGGTCCACATACTGCGCGTACTCCATCATCATGCCTTCGCCAGCCGGGGTCTCGTCCGGGACGATCTTGTCGGCGGTGAAATCCTGCTCGGTGGCCAGCGCGCGGCCTTCCACCACCGCGTCGGCGATCTTGCTGGCGAACAACCGGATGGCGCGCAAGGCGTCATCGTTGCCGGGGATCACGTAATCCACTTCGTCCGGGTCGCAATTCGTGTCTACGATTGCTACCACCGGAATCCCCAGGCGCCGGGCTTCTTTCACGGCGATCGCTTCCTTGTTGGAATCGATCACGAACAGGATATCGGGCAGCCCCGGCATATCCTTGATGCCTGCCAGGTTCTGCTCCAGGTGCTTGCGCTCGCGTTCCAGCCGGATGACTTCCTTCTTGGGACGCCCGGCGTATCCGCCTTCCACCGTCGCCATGCCTTCCAGTTCCTTGAGGCGCTTGATGGATTTCTGAACCGTGGCCATGTTGGTGAGCAATCCGCCCAGCCAACGCTGGTTCACGAAAAACATCTGGCAGCGCTTGGCCTCTTCGGCGATGGCCTCCTGCGCCTGACGCTTGGTGCCGACGAACAGGACAGTCTTACCTGTTGCCGCCATCTCGCCCACATACCGGGCAGCGTCCTTGAACATCTTCAGGGTCTTCTGAAGATCGATTATGTAAATGCCGTTACGTTCGCCGAAGATGTATTCCTTCATCTTCGGATTCCAGCGCTTGGTCTGGTGCCCGAAGTGAACGCCGGCTTCGAGCAATTCCTTCATCGATATCGCGGGCAAAAAAACCTCCTATCGTTATCCCGCCGATCCGCGCACGGCCCAAAGCGATATTTGTGCGCGAATGGGAACGGGAAACGTTTCTGGCCGCCGGACCGGTCGTGGCCCAGCGGGTAAAAACCTATCGTTTGGAGAACTGGAACCGCTTGCGTGCGCCCTTCTGGCCGTACTTTTTCCGCTCGTGCTGGCGCGGGTCGCGGGTGAGTAAGCCGAGCTTCTTCAACCGTGACCGCAGTTCTGCGTTAAACTCCACCAACGCCCGGGCAATGCCAAGACGGGCCGCGCCCGCCTGACCGGCGACGCCGCCGCCATCGGCGAGAATCACCAGGTCGAACTTGTCCACAGTCTCGGTTGCCGCGAGCGGCTGCCGCACCATGGCGCGCGTGCTTTCGGTTGGGAAATAGTTATCGAACGCACGGTTGTTGACCTTGATCTCGCCCTTGCCGGGCCGCAAGAATACGCGAGCCACCGAAGTCTTCCGGCGGCCCGTGCCCAAATATTGAACTATCGTCGCTGCCACTAAACTTTTACCTCTCCGCTCACTTCACTGCCAACGCGACCGGCTTCTGCGCCGCGTGCGGGTGCTTATCGCCCGCATAAACTTTCAACTTGCGATACATCTGTTTCCCAAGCTTGGTCTTGGGAAGCATGCCGAAAATCGCGTCTTCCACCAGCCGCACCGGCTTTTCCGCCCGCACCCGCTTGAGGCTCTTTTCCACCAGTCCGCCGGGATAGCCCGTGAAGTGGCGATAAACTTTGTCAGTTTCTTTTCGGCCCGACACGCGGACCTTATCGGCGTTGATGACGATCACGTGATCGCCGGTATCCAGGAATGGCGTATAGCTGGGTTTGGTTTTGCCCATCAGCAGCATAGCGGCTTTGCTGGCAAGCTTGCCCAGGACCAGATCCTGGGCGTCGAGGACATGCCACTGCCTCGCGATGCCATTCTTGGAGGGGAATTCCGTACTCATTGACACACTTCTCCAACTTGTCGGTTACAAAATACTTAGCTTACGGGTTTCGAGGGTTCATTGTCAAATCGAGTGACAACATTTGTTCAAAGAGCAAGACTTATGCGGAGTGCGGGATCAGCCATGAGTGGCCATCAGAAAGACGCCCAAGCCGCAACGTCCACCATCACCGCGGCGCGGAAGATTTCCGCCAGGAAGGCCTGATCTCTCCATCCTCTTGACACTTCCTTCCGCCTCGGTGCATACTCCTATCAAGCGTCTATGGGAAAGCCCAACCGCGGCGAGCTCGTCCAGGGTACCCTCGATATGCTCGTCCTCAAAACTCTTGCCCGCGGCCCGATGCACGGGTGGGGAATCGCCCAATCCATCCAGCAAATCTCCGAAGATGTCCTTCGCGTGGAGGAAGGTTCGCTCTATCCCGCACTCCACCGGATGGAACTCGATGGCTTGATCGACGCCGAGTGGGGCCAATCCGACAATAAACGCCGCGCCAAATTTTACCGTCTGACCGGGCGCGGACGGATTGCCCTGGCCGACGAAACCGACCACTGGCAGCTACTGGCGCGCGCGATTGCGCGCGTGATGGAGACCGCATGAACAAATTTGCGAAGCGCTTGCGCGCCCTGTGGCACCGCCGCCAACTCGACCGCGATCTCGCCGACGAGATGGCATTCCATCTCGAAATGAACCGCCGGCACGGCGCCGCGGCGCGATTCGGAAACGTCACCGCCTTCCAGGAAACCTGCCGCGACCTTTGGGCCTTCACCGCACTCGAAGCCTGGTGGCAGGATGTTCGCTTCGCGCTCCGCACTCTCCGCGGCAGCCCACTCGTAACCTCCACCGCCATCGTGGCGCTCGCGCTCGGCATCGGCGCTAACACCACGGTTTTCACCATTGTCGGCAGCGCTCTGCGCTTCGATATGGCCGTGGATCACATCGACCGCATCGTCGCCATCCACCCCGGGGCAGGGCTCGCCAACACCGCGCCGGATGCCCCGGCTCCCATCGACTTCCTCAACCTGCGCAGCCAGGTAAGAACCGTCGAGAACCTCGCGGCTTACCGTTTCTCCTTCGTCAATGTGAGCGATCGCCATGCGCTGCCCGAACGCTGCTGGCGCGTGCAGATGACCGCGAGCGGTTGGGCAATGGTCCGCCCCAAGCCGCAGTTGGGCCGCGAATTCGGACCAGAGGACGAACGTTCCAATGCGACTCCCGCGGTAATCCTCAGCCATCGACTCTGGGAACGGCGCTACGGCGACGATCCCGCCATTGTCGGGAAGTACATCCGCATCGACGATGTCGATCACATGGTCGTCGGCGTCATGCCCGCGGGCGAGCAATTTCCGGAGGATACGGACCTATGGACTCCGGTCACGCTGAACGACCTGGGCAGGCCCGATTTTCTTCGTTCGCTGCTCATATTCGGCCGCCTGGCCAACGGCACGACGCTATCAGCGGCCCAAAGCGAAATCGACGGCGTGGCTCGCCGCGCCATCGCGCAAAAAGTAGATGGGCCGGTGGTAAACGTGCGGCCATTCCTCGAAATGATCGGCATCTACGACGCACGGGCCATGCTCTACGCCATGCTATTCGCGGTCGCTTTCGTGCTGCTGATCGTGTGCGCCGACGTCGCCAATCTGATGCTGGGCCGCGCCGCCGCACGGGTGCGCGAGATCTCCATTCGCATCGCCATCGGCGCCGGCCGGGCGCGCATCGTGCGCCAACTCCTGGTCGAGAGCGTCCTGTTATCGGCCGCCGGCGGCATTGCCGGATGGCTGGTGGCGCTCGCCGGCCTGCATTGGTTCGACAATCTGTCGGCGCAAGGACGCCGGCCTTCCTGGATTCACTTTGCGATGGATGCTCGCGGCTTCCTCTATCTCGCGGGAATCTCCGTCGCCGCCGGAATTCTGTTCGGCCTGGCGCCGGCGCTGCAACTGGCCAAGGTCGACGTGAACGGCGCCATCAAGGACGGCGGCCGCGGTGCCGAAGGCCCACGCGGGCGCAAACTGGCGGGGCTGCTGGTGGGATTCCAGATGGCCCTCTGCGTCATTCTGCTGGCGGCCAGCGGTTTAATGATCCACAGCACGGTCAAGCTCTATAACGCACCGCTGTCCTTCGAGCCGGCCAATGTCCTGACCATGCGCGTGGACCTGCCCGAGACCAAATACTCCGATCGCGACTCCGTGCGCCGCTTTTACGATCGCCTGAAATCGGACCTCGCGCATCTCCCCGGGGTGTCGAGTGTTTCGCTCGCCTCCCACCTTCCGATGGCGGGATGGCGGGAATTTCGCGGCGAAGTGGAAGGGACGCCGGGAAAACCGCCGGTGATGGGAGAACTCGATGGACTGACCGTCGACGCCGCGTATTTTCCGGCGCTCGATGTGCGCCTGCGGCAGGGCCGCGTGTTCGATGAAAACGGCCAGTCCCAGGTGGTGGTGAACGAGCGTTTCGCGGCCATGTTCTGGGGAGGCGGGAATCCCGTTGGCAAGCGCCTGCGCATTGCGGGCCGCGACGGCCCGCAACCGTGGCTCACGGTGATCGGAGTGGCGGCCGATATCCAACAGGACCGCGTCCGCCCGCTGGGGAACGCTCCACTCATTTACCTGCCCTACAACCAGGACCCCCAAGCGTCGGTCTATGTCATCGCGCGCACCGCCATCCCGCCGGCGCACCTCGTCGAATCTTTCCGGCGCACCGTGCAGAGCCTGGACGAAAACCTTCCGGCGCAGGATGTGCTCCCGCTCGCAGACCACATCGCGCAGCAGCGCCTGAACGTGACGTCCTTCGGCAAGCTGTTCAGCATCTTCGCGGCAATCGCGCTGGTGCTGGCGTGGGTGGGGTTGTACGCGGTCGTCGCGCACGCCGTCAGCCGCCGCACGCAGGAGATCGGAATTCGCATGGCCGTGGGCGGCACACGAAAAGACATTTTCGGACTGGTGGTGAAACAGGGAATGCGCCAGGTTCTCGGCGGTTTTGCCGCCGGGCTCCCGGTCGCGATGCTGGTCACGCGCGGTTTGAGTCACGGCCTGGTGGGCGTGTCGCCCTCGGACCCGGCCACTTATGCCGGTGTGGCGACCGTGCTCGGCATCGCCGGACTCCTCGGCTGCGCCATCCCGGCCCGCCGCGCGATCCACGTCGATCCGCTGGCTGCCCTGCGGCATGAGTGAACGCTCAGCTTGCGGCCGGAAAATCACCGCTCCCTGGCGGAGCGCTTTACCGCAACTGCCGCGCGCGGTCGAAATCTTCTTTCAGCTTGGCGGTGATTTTATCGGCAACGTCCGCGCTCGCGCCGCGGAATTTCGCACCCAGACTTTCCTGCGTGGTGGACCAGATGACATCGCCGTCCTTATTCACCAACCGCACCGCGGCGATGGCCTCGTGCCGCCGCTCCGAAGAGTGTTCCGAGTCGTTTTCGCCCCATCCCACGCCGGCGGTCACCGGCCGTTGGTTTGCCGATTTGCCGGAACCGATGTTGGCGTGCGCATTCACGCTGTCGTTGGACGTATGCGTTTCCGTGAAAACCAGGTCTTCAGCCGCTCCGCGCAGCGTCACATCGGCTTTATCGGCATTCTCGGTCAGGATGAACAACTCGGCGCTTGCCAGAGAACTGATCAGGATGTCCCGCATTTGCGCGGCCGTTTCGCCTCCGGTGAGGCGATCGACATACACTCGCCGGATCGTGAGGAGTTGCCGCAAACCCACGGCTTCCACGCCCAGCGCGGGTTGCCGCGCCTCCGTGGGGCTGGACATCGCCGCTACTGCCAGGAAAACCAATGGAAACATCGTCTACCCCTTTCCCGATTTCCGAGCTTCGTCATCCTGATACTCCACTCGCCGTCCGGTACGCGCCTCCAGGCCGGTCAACACCGAACGAATGTCGCTCTTACCTACCTGGAAAACCACAACCTGCTGCCTGCCTTCGCCATCCACGTATCCAAGGGTGACGAAATGCTTGCGCGCCTTACTAAGCAACAGTAACGGCGAAATCAAAACCGCCGCGGCATATCGCCGGCTCACCGTCTGCCCGTACTCGAGCGTATTCACCTTGCGATATGGCACGCGAATGTCACCGCTCGCGCAGCGGAAAACCATTTCCTCGGCGCCGGAATAATCCAACATGGCGCTGGATTTGGCGGCGACACCGGGAAGCGTACCGCCAACCAGTTCCGTCTTGACACCCGATCCGGCGCCCGCGGCCGCTACCGCCAGCCAGAAAACCAACCCCGCGAACAACCCATAATTCCTGTACATCTTTGGTTAACGCGATAGTGCTTCCCTTGGTAACAGGCTCTCGGAAAACTTTACGCTATAGTTTGAGAATGCGGTTCATCATTGGCGCCATCCTCGCAGGATTTTTCTGCGGATTCGCGCCGGCCCAGCCCGCTCTCTCGCCGGCGCAGCGCCAGTTGAACATCGATTCCTTCGAGCAAGTCTGGACAACTGTCCGCGATAAGCACTGGGATCCCAAACTCAACGGCGTCGATTGGCAGGCCGTCCACGACGAGCTACGCCCCAAAATCGATCGGGCCGCCACCACGGAAGAAGCCCGCGACATCATGTCCGACATGCTGCACCGGCTGAAGCAGACGCACTTCGGCATCCTCCCCGCGGAAGCTTACAAAGAAATCAATCAGAAAGACGATACCGGGAATTCCAGCCCCGAGGACGGCGACCCCGGCATCGATGTCCGTCTCGTGGATGGTCACGCCCTGGTCACGTTTGTCGCTCCCGGCTCGCCGGCCGCCGCCAACGGGGTGAAACTCGGTTGGGAGATCCTGCGCATCGACGGTAAGGATTTGTCCCCCGGCATGGAGAAGGTGCATGCCGCCCTCGGTCCGGCCATGATGGCGGAACTGATCGAGACCCGGTCTGTGGTAGAGCGCATGGAGGGTCCAATTGACAAGAGCTTGGACGTGGAGTTCCTGGATGGAAACAATCGCAAAGTAACTCTGAAGCTCGCGCGAACACGATCTCGCGGCACCGAAACGGTGGTCGGCACGCTTCCCCCTCTCCACTTTTGGGTCGAATCCCACAAGGTGCGGCCGGACATCGGGTACATCCAGTTCAATATGTTTTTCGAGCCCGACGCGGTGAATGCCGCCGTGCAGAAAGTTATGTCCGAGTGCCGGGATTGCAAAGGCTTCATCATCGACCTCCGCGGCAACCCCGGCGGACTCGGCGCCATGGCGATGGGACTCGCCGGATGGTTCACCGATCGGTCCGGCCTGGTGTTAGGCACCATGTATCTTCGCACCACCAGTATCAAATTCGCGGTGTTTCCACGCCCCGAACCCTTTCGCGGTCCGCTGGCGGTGCTGGTGGACGGCTGCTCGGCGTCCACTGCCGAAATCTTCGCGGGCGGTATGCAGGATCTGAAGCGCGCGCGCGTCTTCGGCACCCACACCGCCGGGGCAGCCCTGCCATCGCTCATTACCAAACTGCCCAACGGCGACGGATTCCAGTATGCCATCGCCAACTACATCTCCGAGGGCGGCAAACCCCTCGAAGGTATCGGTGTCACTCCCGATCAGGAAGTGAAACTCACCAGGCATCAGTTGCTGGAGGGTCAAGATCCCGTGCTTGAGGCTGCGGTAAGCTGGATTCACGGGCAATAAGAATTGAGGTACTCGAAATGAATCGTTTTTGTATCGCACGAAATATCGCCATTGGCGCAGCCGTGGTGTTGTCATTTTCCCTGGCGCGGGCAGCCGACGAACTGCCCAAAGCCGATACCATCCTTGACAAGTATGTCGAAGTAACCGGCGGTAAGGCCGCATACCAGAAACACCACAACGAGATCTCCAAAGGCTCTCTATCCATCTCCGCCGTCGGCCTGAAGGGAGATCTTACTTCCTACCGCGCCGAGCCGGACAAGAGCCTCACCGAAATCGACCTGGGCGGGATGGGCAAGTCCACCGAAGGTTCCGATGGCACGATTTTCTGGTCGAAATCTTCCATGATGGGCCCGCACGTGAAAGAAGGCGCCGAGAAATCGCAGGCCGAGCTTTCGGCGAAGTTCAACGCTGAGTTGAACTGGCGGGACCTGTTCAAGGATGTTAAAACTGTCGGCACCGATACCGTGGACGGCAAGGATTGCTACAAAGTGCAACTCACACCAGGAGATGGTTCTCCTATCGTCCAGTGTTATGACAAAGATTCCGGCCTGATGGTGAAAATGACCATGACCGCTCAGACTCCTATGGGCGAGCAGACCGTGGATTCGTTCGCTAGCGATTACCGCAAGGAAGGCGACGTTCTGATGCCGCACAAGATCAAACAGGTCCTCGCCGGCCAGGAGATCCTCATCACCATCGACAGCGTCACCTTCAACGCCGACATACCGGCGGACAAGTTCGCCGTCCCGGACGATATCAAGGCGCTGGCGGAGAAAAAGTAACTCCATTCGCGGGAACTTCCGCCGTAACCCGGATTCTAATCTCACATGAGAATCCGGACGCATTTAGAGATCCTTTCCCAGGATCTCCGCTACGCCTCGCGGACACTCGTCCACACTCCGACCTTTACGTTAGCCGCGGTTTTGGCGATGGCGCTTGGCGTCGGCGCCGGTACCGCCGTCTTCAGCGTGGTGGATCGCATCCTGTTTCGCAGCCTGCCCTATCCCGACGATGGGCGTCTGGTCTCGTTAGGAATGACGGCGCCCATTGCGCCGCACGAATTCCTGCTCGGCTACGACTATCTGGATTGGCGCGCCGCATCCACGCCTTTCGCATCCATGGGCGAATGGTCCGGCGTCCGCGATTGCGATCTCACCGCCGCCAATCCAGTCCGTCTCCGCTGCGGCATCGTCGATTCCCATCTGCTGCCCACTCTCGCCGTCCAACCGGCTCTCGGGCGTAACTTCACCGCGGACGAAGACCAGCCCAACGTCCCGAAAGTCGCGCTTATTTCTTACGGACTTTGGCGCAGTCGCTTCGCCGGCGACCCATCTCTGGTCGGCAAGACCATACCGCTGGACGGCGAACCTGTCAGCATCACCGGTATTCTTCCGCCCCAGTTCGAACTGCCCAGCCTTGCCCCAATCGACCTGCTGGTGCCGCAGGCGTTGAATTTGCCGGAAACCGTTTCGCGCCGGAACGCCACCATCCTCTACGTGGTCGGGCGTTTGAAACCGGGCGCTACCCTCGAGCAGGGGCGCGCCGCGCTCGGTCCGCTGTTCGAGCGCTCTATGAAAGACGTGCCGCCGAACTTCCGGAAAGACGTTCGCTTGCGCGCCCGCCCGTTGCGCGATCTGCAGATCGAAGATTCGCGGCTCGCCTCGTGGATTTTGTTAGCCGCCGTGCTCGCGGTCTTGCTGATCGCCTGCGCCAATGTCGCCAATCTGCTTTTGGCGCGCCTGGCTGGGCGCCGCCGCGAATTGGCGGTGCGAGTCGCGATCGGCGCTCCGCGCGTGCGCCTCGTCCGGCAGGCACTCACCGAAAGCCTGCTGCTCGCCGCCGCCGGCGGCGCCGCTGGATGCGCGCTCGCCGTGCTGCTGTTGCGTGGTTTCGTGGCCATGGCGCCGCAAGGAATACCGCGCCTCCAGCAGGCCGCCATGGACACGCGCGTTCTGCTGTTCACCCTTTCGATCGCCATCGTCTCCGGCCTGCTCTTCGGACTCGCTCCGGCTCTGGAGACTCCCCGCGCCGAAATCCTCGCCGGCTGGCGGACGGTCGGCGGCCGCAGCCAGATTTTCAGGCAGACCCTGGTGGCGGCGCAAATCGCCATTTCGGTGGTGCTGCTGGCGGGTGCCGGACAACTCCTGCGCAGCCTCTGGAATCTCGAAAATCAGTCGCTCGGCATGCGTGCCGGCGGAGTGATGACCGCAACCGTCACATTGGGCACGCAATCGTATGCCAATGCCGCCCGCCGCCGGGCTTTTTTCGACGAGTGGGAATCGCGCCTGAGCCACACTCCGGGGGTCACCCGGGCGGCTCTGGTGAATGCCCTTCCCCCGGTTACGAACGTCATGCTATCCATGCTCTATAACGCCATCGCCGTTCAGGGCCGCCCGCAGGACATGAACGGCACCGGAGGCACGGTAGCCTGGCGCAACGTCACGCCGGATTATTTCGCCGTGCTGGGCATCCCGATTCTGCGCGGCCGCCCGTTCCTCGAGGAAGACCGCACCCACGATCGGAACACGGTTATCCTGAACGATGCTCTCGCGCGCCGCATGTTCCCCAACCAAGATCCGATCGGCAAGCAGATCCAACCCGGGCGCCGCGGCTCCTGGCTCACGGTCATCGGCGTGGCAGCCGACGTGAAGAACAGCGGGTTGGTGGAAGACGCCGGACCGGAATACTATGTAGTTCGCAAACATGCGGCCGATGATCCCGGCCGCACCGCGACCGCCATAGTCCGTACCACCGCCGATCCCGATGGCGTGGCTCGCTGGTTGCGCGCGGAGATCGCCGCCATCGATCCCACCACGCCAGTCATCGTCGAGAGCATGCGGCAGCACTTAGGCGAACTGGCGGAAGCGCCCCGCTTCAACGCGCTGTTGCTCACTTTGTTTGCCGCCATGGGCTTATTGCTCGCAACCATCGGACTGTATGGCGTGGTCTCTTTCCTGGTGGCGCAGCGCACCCAGGAAATCGGCATCCGTATGGCACTCGGAGCCACTCCCGCGGCCATTGGCGGCATGGTGCTTCGTCATGCCGGAAAATCGGCCGCCGCCGGCGCGGCGCTGGGTATTCTCGGATCGTACTTCGCCCTGCGCTTGCTGGGTGCCATGCTGTTTCACGTTCCCGCGCGCGATCCCTGGACGCTCGGCGCTGTGCTGGCTCTCCTGCTGGCAGTTTCCCTCTTGGCCGCCTGGGTACCCTCCCGCCGCGCCGCCCGCGTAAATCCCGTTGAGGCCCTGCGCGAGGAGTGACGCCCCGGAACGTGCGGCTTCGTACTAGACCGGTAGATCCATAACAAACGCCAGCGTATTCGTATTGACCTCGGGTGGAGATAATCGGGTTAACTCTTTGGAGGATTTAACCGATATGCATTTACTCATTCAATATCCGGCCGGGGTAATCGTCGAGGGCGTGGTGCTGGCGGCTGGAAAAAATCGAATGCGAATCGCCGCCCGCGGGTTTACCGATACCCTCGAGTTGAAACGCCGTGGCGAACACTGGGTGGCCAATGGCCGCGAGACTGTCGAACTGGAATTCCTGATGGCCCGCCCCTGCAATACGCCGAAGCTGGCGATACCGGTGATGATGGCAGCCGGAAGCGCCGACTTCGCCTGTCTTCCCTGTTGAACAACGCTCCTAACAACCAGAAGTCAGGAACTTTCTGCTCCTGGCTTCTGGCTCTTTAAAACCTCTTCAGCCGTCGCAGCAGTGCGTCGGTATGCGCATTCACCGACTGGATGGCGTGCCAGTTCTGGTCCACCGTCCCGATGTAGGTCATGCTGTTCTTGTCGGCGCCCATCAGGATCACCGTATACCGTCGATCGGGATACCCGAGCGCGCGATATAGAATCGTACCGGTCTCCTGCATATGATCGCTGGCCGGCGACGCGCCCAGTTTCTCGATCACGCTGGCGTAATCGTCATGCCCGTTCAGGCTCGCGTAACTTTGGTCGCTGCCCACGAAAACTACGTTCTTCTGGCGTAATTCCCCCACATGGGTGAATGCGATCGCCACCAGCGAAAGCGCCACCAGCGACCCGACCGCTACCAGGACCATTCTGACAACGCGCCGGTCGCTCGGCTCCAGCCGGATGCCGACAACCTTCGCCGGCTCGAATCGCTCGGGAGGCATCTCGCGCACTGGAGCGGGAGCGTTCACCGCCACCGGCATCTCGATAATTCGCCGCTGGAACGGCACCACCATTCCGCCCTTGAGTTCGAGTTCGCGGTTCAAGCCTACGATCAGCACCGGATCGTCAACCCGCGACACTTCCCCGATGAAACGCCGCGAAATCCAGATTTCTTCGCTGGTGCGGCAGTTCACTACCTGGATTTCCGACCAGGTGGCCTTGCGGAACAGCCACTCGTTCTGCTCGACGTTGATAATCGGTGGGTAAAACGAGAACGGCCGGGCCGCCAGATGGTCGAGGGACGGCGGAATGGGCGGCGAGGCCATGAATCTTGTACCATCGTAGCGCGCCCGCCGGCCCGCGAACCTACTTGCGCATCGAGTACTTGTCCAGCTCCGAGCGCAAAGCGGCTGCCGCCGGCGGCGGTTCCACTTCGCCGCTCAATACTTCCCGGTTGCCGATCTTCTTTCCGTAGAGTTCCTCATTGACGTCGGCATCGGGACGCAGAGTGGCGCCGCTCAGTGAGATGCCGGCAAACACGCCTTTGGAACGCGACCAGGCCAGAATCTCGGCGTCCATCCGGACGTCCGTTGCGGCATTGGCAGTCCTCCCGACCGGTCCCGCGGCCACGGATGCATCCGCCCCCAAGGTGAACTTATCGCGGAGCAGTTTTTGCATGCCCCTTTTATTCATTACTACCATCACCACATCGGTGGAAGAACCGCCGATTTGGAATCCGACACTGCCGCCTTCCACTTTTACAGCGGCGGGAGGTCCCCAGCCGAAGCCATCCTCTTTCCGGCATTCGGCGAAACCGCGGCCGTATTGGCCGCCTAGCAATATCGCGCCTTTCTTAAGACCGGGTACGATGATGACGCACTGCGCTTTCGCCAGCAGATCCTGGGGAATGCCCTTATCCGGCGTCGACATCACTTCCTGGAAAACTTCCGCCGACGACGCGAGTCGCTCCTGCGCCGTTTCGGCGGTGGCAATGGCTGCTAACGACAGGATCAATACGGTATTGAACGTGAATTTTCTCATTGCGCTTCTCCTCCCATGCATTATCGCGCGATGCATTGCCTGGGACGATGCACAACCCGCGCCAGTGTGCGTTAGCGCACCCGTCCGTACATCAATCGTCGCCGCCTGTCTGCGCGAGCCGATCTTGGCTGCAACCGGCTTTTAGCCGGCTCGGTGTTTACCGGTGTCCCAAAAACCGCAGCCTCACGTTGAACGCCCGCGCCTGACCGCGCGTGAAGGTCAGATACTGCGGCGTGCCGGTTACGTTGTTCACCACGTTAGGATCGAGACTGTTGGTCAGATTGTTGAACCCGAACCTCCACGCCCAGAGATAATGAATCGCCGTAAAACGCCTTTCCAGCGCCAGATTGATGTTGAAGTAGCCGGGAAAGCGCAGCGAATCGGGAGCTCCCGCCATAAATCCCTGCTGGTCTACCGCGCTGAACGGAAAACCGGTCCGGTATTCAACCAGGTATGCCACGGACGTGTTGCGCGTGATGAATCGCAGGCGCTGCGGCAGAATCGCCACCGGCAGCGGCGCCCATCCCCACGTGTGGAAGCGGTTGGGCGCGTCCCACGGCTCCGGACCGGGTCCTTGCGGCCCGAAAACCGGATTTTCGAGGCTGTAAACCACGGCGGCATTCGAGCGGGCCGAAGAGCGGGTGTAGCCGGCGAACCATTCGTACTTCCCGGCAAAAGTGTGGCGTAGCGAGATCTCAGCGGCATCGTACCGCTCCCGCCGCCAGTTCTCCAGAATGTAGGTGACGCCCTGATCGAAGTTGTTCTCCGTCACCGGAACGGCCGGATAGAAACCGAATCCCCGGCTCCCCAGGCGGTGGGTGTACCCGGCCTTCAGGTAATACTGCCGCGGCAGTTTGCGCTCCACCGTGGCGCTGGCATTTTGATAAAGCGGCGCTTTGAGCAGCTTGTCGTAAACTTCGAATTGCGTCACGACCGGGCCCTCTACGATTGCGCCCGGAAGATAGAACGTCGATAAACTCACCTGGTCCTGCTGCTGCGAAACGATGTTCAAATCGATGGCGTCGTAGTAAATCCCCCACCCGGCGGAAAATTTCGTGTCCGCCAGAAAACCCGGCGCCCACGCCAGGGCCAGGCGAGGCCCCCACTCGAGGGCCCGCACGATCTCGTTCCATTCAGCGCGCAGACCGCCTTCGAGCGAAAGCCCCTCGTGCGGCGACCAGTGGTCTTCCACGTACTCCGCGCCCTCGAAGTTTTTGCGTGCTTCGAAGGGATTGCCCGCGAAGGTTACGTATCGTTCCAGGTCGCCGGCCGAATCCAGCACTTCGTAGGGATGGCGCAGGCTCTGCTGATGGAAGGCCTCGCGCTCCGCGTCCACCCCGAACTTCAACTGATGAGTACCCAGAAAATGCAGCGTCGGCAGGTACAAATTTCCCAGCCATTGCTGCCGGTAGGAATGCCTTTGGAGAGCCACGAAATAATTGCCCAGATCGCCGGTGGGGGTGATCTCGAAGATCTGGTCGCCCTGCGGGAGGGCGCGGAGTTCGCTGCGGCTGTCGGCAAACGCGGCTTCGAACAGCGCGCCGTGCCCGAAGTAATGCTCGTCGCGGATCGTGCTCATGTAAAGCGTTCGCCGCTGCGAAAGCGTAGTCTCGACGGGGTTCAAGGCGCTCAGCCCGTTGTGATTGCTGTCGGAAAGATTGTAGAGGAAGCTCGCGGTGAGAATGTTGGCGCTGGTCAAATTGACCTGGAATCGGTTCAGGTCGTTCAGATCCGTCCCGCGCACGCGATTCTGTCCGCTCGGTAAACCGTATATCGTGTCGTCGTGAAAGAATACGTCGAGCCCGTTGTAGAACCACGCCTTGCCTTTGGCGATCGGACCGGAAGCCTCCAGCCGCGGAGTGAATTTGTTGATGTGCAGGCCGCCGTCGCTCGAAATCGACGGAAAGAAATTGGTCGCTCCGAAACGCCAGCGGTCGTCGCCCATTTTGGTCTTCACATCCAGCACGCCGGCTGAGCCGCGCCCGTTTTCCGCCGAAAAACGGCTGCTTTCGAGATCCGTGGTCTGAATGCTGTCAACGTTCAGGCGCGTGTTCAGTTGTCCGGTGACGGGGTCGGACATGTTGAAGCCATCGAGCGTATAGTTGGTCTGGCTGGCCGCGCCGCCATTGAAATGAGGGATGCCGTTGTTGTCGAGCAGCACCCCATCCAGCAGCGCCAGGGCGTTGCGATAATCCTGCGAAGCGGGCATGGGAATAGCCTGAATCTCGGCGTTCACCAGTTCCTTATGCTCGGCAGGCTGTTGCGGATCGATGGGCGGAGCCGATGCCGTTACGTCCACTTTTTCCGAGAATTCCTGCACGTGATTGAGCGTAATGGTGAGTTGGCTGGTTCCCGCGCCGAAGGACTGCCTGCCCTGGTAGACGTAGAACCCCTGCCGTTCGGCGTGGATGGCGTACTCGCCCTCGACGGCGAGATTGAGCCGGAAATTGCCCGCCTGGTCGGACGATGCCGGGACCGGAGGCCCTTCGACGCCGGGCCGGAATTCCACCCGCGCGCCCTCAATTCCTGCGCCGGTTTCGTCCACTACCCGGCCCGTCACACTCACTTGTGCCGGCAGGACGGAACACACCAGGAGGGACACACACACCACCGGTACGAGTTGAAACCCAACCGCCATGGGACGTTTTGCTACGTCTCAGCATACAACGCCTCGCAAAAGAAAAGGGCCACAGATTCCTCGCGGAAACCGTGGCCCAGGGTATTCGAACTCCAACTCCTAACTTCTCCTAGCTAGAAGATGATCTTGCCGGTCAACTGAACCACGCGCACCGACTCGTCAAATCCCAGGAACGAGCCGTACGGGCTGGTAGTAGTTGCCACCGTACCGCCGATGATTCCAGTGGAACCGTCGCCGATGGTCGAATCGGGCTGGCCGAAGTTCGGGTGATTGAGGGCGTTGAAAGCCTGCGCGCCGAACCCGAGCGAAACCCTTTCCGTGATGTTGAACGTGCGGTAGAGGTTCAGGTCGAGATCGAAATAGTGCGGTCCAAACAGCTGGTTGCGCGTCTGCGGCGACCACTCCGTGAAATACGGAATCACGGCGCTGTTCAGATACTTGCTGGAATCGATGCAGGGGATAGCCGTGCCGGGCGCTCCGGCGGCCGCCTGACCGCAGCTCAGACCGCCCCAGCCCTGGCCCAGCGGAGTGGCGAGAATGGTGCCGCCGCCGCCGCCCAGAGCGGAGTCGTAGCCGTCGTACACGGAGTAAGGCAGGCCCGAGCGCCAGAAGATCTTGCCCGAGAACTGCCAGCCGTTCACGATTGCGCCAACCATTTTGCTCCCCGGATGGAAGGTCGGGTTGACGATGAAGTCGCCGACCAGGCTGTGCGCGATGTCGTAATCGGAATTGCCGTAGTTGTTAATCCGCAGACCCAGAGGATTGATCTGTCCGCCGATATCCTGGTTGCCGCTGCCGAACAGGCATCCGTTGGAGCACTCGTCGAGAGCATGCGAGAACGTGTAGCTCAAGTGCGCCGCCACGGAGTGGGCAAACCGCTTCGTAACGATGAAGCTGACGCCGTTGTAGTTGGCAACGGCGCCGCTCTGCACCTGCGTGAATTGCAGGTAGTTCGGCACCGGCTGGCTGGAGGGGATACCGGGAACGCCGGGGTACAGGCCGTATTGGTCGAATGCGTCCGGCCACGAGTTGCTGTAAGGCAGGCGCGTGGTCGAATTTCCGGCGTAGTTCACCGCCAGTACGATGTCGTTGCTCACCTGACGCTGAACCTGTAAGTTCCACTCGCGGACCATGGGAGCGTGCACGGTACCCACGATCGACGTCACGCCGGGAGCGGCGAACGTCGAACCGAGAGCCGCCAGCTGGCTCGAGATCTGCCCGTACGTCTTATCCAGCGAGAAGGCGTTGGCGGATGCCTGCCACACGGCGGCGCCGCCGGCCGGATCGAAGGGTGCGATCCCATTGGCCGGCCGCACGCGAATCGCGACCGAGACAGGCGGATTGCTCAGCAGATCGTCCACCAGCCCGGCGGGCGGATTGTCGTAGGCCAGCATGAAACCGCCGCTCACAACCGTCTTGTTGTTGGTTCCGGGCGACCAGCTGAACCCGATGCGAGGCGAGTACACCAGGGCATCCACCCCCGGATACGCCGTGTGCTGGTTGGGCTTGATGTCGGACGAATAGGGAACACTGCCCGGATTCGAGCTCGTGAAACTGGGAAGCGTTTGGTAGGAGCTGACAAAATTCGCGAAGCAGTTGAACTGGCAGACCGGGTTGGAATTGTGCTCTACGCGGAAGGCCATGGTCAGTTTCAGATTGGATTTAACCGCCCACTCGTCCTGCGCGTAAACTCCCAGCCCCCACATCGCGATCGGCACGTCGGAAGCCAGGTTGTCGCTCTTGCGATACTGATACGCCAAGCCATTGACGAAGTTCTGCAAGCCGGCGTCGTTGTATCCGAAATAAACCACCGGGTTGTTGTAGAAGAAATTGTGATCGCTCACGTCGTACCGGCGGAAGTTCTCGCCGAACTTGAAATTGTGCCGCCCGCGATTGAGCGAGAAGTCGTCGATGAACTGGTATTGCGTGATGTTGCGGCCCTGGGGAAAGCTTCCCTGCGGGTTGAAGCCCGTGAAGGGCACGGTGCCCGAAGTCGCAATGCCATACGGGAAGGTGGCATCGACTTTCGTGGGATCCTGCGCGAACTGCGCCACGTAGTGGCTGAACGACGCACGGGCGTCGTTGGTCGCCCGCGGACTGAGCACCTGCGTCTCGCCGAGCTGCATGTCATATGCCGGCTGGTTCGAAAGCGCGTCGAAATTGGAATTGATGTGATCGATGGTCGTCGGTTGAAGCCCGTGATCGCCCTTGTACCGGAAGAAGATGTTGCCGTTCTGGCCGAGTTTCTGGTCCACGCGGAAGGCCAGGATCCATTCCGATCCCAGCAGATTCGCGCTGCCGAAGGCCAATTCGGCGCAGGGCGTGGTCGCCGGGTTGTATCCCGGTAGCGTGAGGGAATTGCAGGCCGACGGATTGGGAATCGACTGCGCGCTTCCTGCCCCTGGAGATGTCGCCCACAGATTCAGCATTTGCTTATAGGCGCTGGCCTCCGCAGGCATGGTGTCGGTGACATTGTTGAGCACCGCGGTCGCGAAAGCCGGCGTCGGGAGCTCATTCGTGAAAACGTTCGGCAGAACGAACCGCAGCCCTTCCGTATCGACGAAGAAGAAGGTCTTGTCCTTGCGAATCGGACCGCCGATGCGCGCCGCCCACTGGTTGGCATTGGAGAAAGCCTTCGGCTCGTCGTAATAATTGCTGAACCAGTCGTTGGAATTCATGACCCGGCCATTCCACCAGTAGATGGCATCGCCGTGGAACTGGTTGGTGCCGGACTTGGTCACGTAGGTGACCTGCGCTCCGGATAACTGGCCGTATTGACCGGCGTACGGATTGGCGATCACCGAGGCCTCTTCCAGTTCGTTCTGTCCCAGGGTGAGGTTCGACGCGCCCGAATTGTTGATGTTGAAATACGGGTCCATGTCGTTCTCGCCATTCACGGTGAAGAGATTGGAAGTGGCCGGCAGGCCGTTCATCTCGAAATTGCCATAACCGCCAGTGACGTTGACGAGCACGCCCGGCGCGGTGTAAGCAATGTTGGTGATGTCGCCGCCCGCCGAAGGAAGCTGGGTCAACTGCTGGGAAGTGAAATTGGTGTTCGAGCTCGGCTCGGTGTTCACCAGCGGCGCCTCCCCGGTAACCTCCACAGTCTGGGTCGACTGCCCGACGCTAAGCTGAAGATCGACGTTCGTGATAGATCCGACTGTGACTTCCGCGTTCTTCTCCGCCTTCTGAAACCCTTGCTGGCTGGCCGTTACCGAGTAGCGTCCCGGCTTCAAGAGACGGAACCTGTATTCCCCCGCGGAGTCGGTGACACTTGCCTGCGTAGAGCCAGTGTCCAGGCTTTTCAGGCTAACGGTCGCGGCCTGAATAATTCCGCCGCTGGCGTCTCTCACCACGCCGGCGATATCACCGGTGGTTAATGATTGAGCGGATACCAGTTGGGTTAAAAGAAACAAGCCCCCCAAGAGCCCCGATACTCTCCGATAGCATGCGTTCATTCTTGTCGCTCTCTCTCTCCTCAGACAGTTTTGCCGAATTGTTAGTGAAAATCCCCTAGGTGCGACTTCCCCGGTTTGGCTTATGTAGCAAGGCGCACATCGGCAATATGGGCAAGTCCAAGCACGTATAAAACCAATTGACCCGTACTCGTTAATCAATTGTTAAATAAGGATTTACAAATAATTAACCAGGTGGCTGAATACCGGATCAAGGTAGGGGAAAGGTTAGGAGCTCCGTCTGGCGGGAGTTATGGCGTTGTAAGGACTATGTTTGTCCTATTTATGGCAATTGGAATAGGCGAATTCAGTTTCGAGGAGACTCTAACCCGAAACTACCGAAAGGGCCAGGCGCTCTGTACGAAACAACACCTGGCCCATCCGGAGTTAACCGCAGTTCTTCAGAATTTTAACTTGGCAGTCAGCACCATTACGCGGCCGGTGACCACCGAACCCTGGAAAGCGCCGTAAGCGCTCGTAGGCTCTTCGACCGTGCCATAAATCCCGCCCAAACCTCCCGACGCGACATTGGAATCCGGATCGGCGAAGTGCGCGTGATTGAGGATATTGAAAGCACTGGCGCCGATGGTTAATTTCACGCGCTCAGTGATATCGAAGTTCTTGAACAGCGCGGAATCGATGTTGAAATATCCCGGTCCGAACAAGGTGTTGCGCCCGATATTGCCGAATCCCGGCTCTGTGCCCGCCGGAAGGAACATCGCCGAAGTCAGGCAGTTGGCAGCCCCGTTCACCGCCGCGTTGCCGCAATAGTGCGGAACGGCCTGGATCGCTTCTGGCGTCAGCGACGCGTTTAACGTTCCTTCGAACAGATTGCCGAGCAAGCTGTCGGTAATGGTTTCGGGAACTCCCGAGCGGAGGAAAAGTTTGCTCGAGAAGGTCCATCCGCCCAAAGCGTAATTTAAGGCTTTGTTGCCGAGCTTCCAGGGCATATCCCACAGGAAATCGCCCTGCAGGCTGTTGCGGATGTCGTAATCCGAGTTGCCATAATCGAACCTGAGGTTGGGATTGACGAGATTCGTCGGATTGTTGTTGGCGAACGAGAACGGCAAACCCGAGCCTCCGTTGGAGACGTAGTCCAGGTCGTGGCTCCAGGTGTAATTCACTTGCCCCTGGAACCCATGCGAGAACGCGCGGCGGAACTGCACCGTCAAGCCGTCGTAGTTCGATATGCCATTGGTCTGCAGGCTGGTAACCGTGGTGAAACGCGGATCGGGTTGCACCGAGGGCAGTCCGGCGAATGTTCCGCCCAGCGCGGCGGCGTTGGGGAAGCCATTCTGCAGCATAAGATTGTACCCGTGATTGCCGGTGTAGGTGGCCACCGCGACGTTCTTATCGCCCACGCGCCGCTCCACTTCGAAGCTCCATTCGGCAAAGGTGGGGGTGTTGAGATGCGACGGGATGTCGAAATAGCCGAACGGGCTGAAACCGCCGGGAACGGAGTTGTTGAGCTGCGCCAGGGTTTGGCCGCCGAAGAATCCCGTCTTGAATGCCGTGAACTCGGCCAGTGCGTTCGCTGGCGCGCTCCCGGCCGCAGTCACCGGCCCCACTGAGGCGCCGTTGGCGATCGTCGCGCCGAATGGATAGGGCGCCTGATTGTACAGGTTCCCGATGAGGAATGCCGGCGGCAAGTCCGCAAACAGGCCGAAACCGCCGCGCAGGACCGTGTTGTTATCGCCCTTGGGACTCCACACGATGCCGACGCGCGGCTGTGGGACAACCGAATCCACCGCGTAGTAGGCGCTGGAAAGCCCCGTCTGGATCGACGAGTTGTAAGGAACATCGGCGCCCTTCTGGAAGCTCGAGGAATCGAAGGGAGCATTGAACCGCGAGAAGCAGTTATCGACGCACTGCGGGTTGCCGGTGCGGTCCAGCCGCAGGCCGAACGTGATCTTCAGGTTGGACATGGCCGCCCATTCGTCCTGCGCATACACGCCGATGTTGTAAAGCCGGCTGTGCGCCGTCGTGATGGAATCGAACTTCTGGAAGTAGTTGCTGAAATAGTTGGGGTCGGTGACACCTGTCGCGAAATCGGTGAGCGAATTGAAGGAATAGGCCCCGGTCGTGCCGGTGAGCAGGCCGAAGTCGCTCACCCGGTCGTAGCGGTAGTTTTCACCAACCTTGATATTGTGACGGCCGTGAGTGATCGATAAGTCGTCGATCAACTGGCCTTGCCCAACGTCCCGGCCTTGCGGGAAGACGCCCCAGTTCGAACCCATCGGGTAAAACCCGCCGCCGTTCGATCCGCCGTCGCCAAAGCTGAACTCCGTGGGGAACAACTGCTGCGACGCGCTGACGTTCGGGGGGCCGAAGTAGGCGCTGTACCACAGCACCGAGGCAATGGCACTGTTAACGATGGTCGGAGAAATCACGTACGTATAGTTGAGCGATCCATCCCACTCCGGCTGAATGCTCTGCTCGTTGAAAATCGGGCTGATCTGGTTCGTGGAGGTCGGCTGAAATCCGTCGTCGTGCTTCAGGCGGCCGTAGACCTTCTGCTTATCGGTGATGTTGTAATCGCCGCGGAACGTGTAGAGGTGTTCCTTATTGGTGTTGGACCCGGTCTGCGCCCAGGATTCGCCGCAAGGGACATTCACGCCAAACACGCCTCCATTAGGAGCTGGTGTGCCGGCGAAGCCGGTGATGCCGCAGCCCAGGTTCCCGTTGCCATCCTGGAGAGCGCCGGGGCCATTCGTAATCGGCACCGCCCGCGAAACGCCGGGAGCGCCGTTATAGATCTTGAAAGCGGTCTGATAAAGAGGCACCGCCGCCGCCGGCACATTAGCCAATGCGTATGCCTGCAACTGGGCGGACGGAATGGTTACCACCGCGGCCGCGGGGAGCGTATAGTACAGCCCTTCGGTATCGGCATAGAAGAACAGCTTGTCCTTCTTGATGGGACCGCCGAAGTCGGCCGCCCATTGGTTCGAAATCGCCTTCCCCTTTGGATTGCCGTAGGTGTTCTGAAAATAGTCGTTGGCGTTCAGCCGGTCGCCGTTCCAGTTCCAGGTCGCGTCCCCGTGAAAGCCGTTGGTGCCTGACTTCGTGATGTAGTTCACCTGCGCGCCCGCCTCGCGGCCATACTGCACGCTATAGGCATTCTGCACTACGGCGGCTTCCTGGACTTCGTTTGTGCCCAGCAGCAGGTTGCTGGCGCCCGAGTTGTTCAGGTTCAGGAAGGCGTCATTGTAGTCGTTGCCGTTAATGGTGAAGAGATTCGATACCGCCGGCAGTCCATGCGAGGTGAAGTTGCCGTACCCCATCCCGGTGCTCATCTCGACGCCCGGCGCGGTGAACGCGATAGTCGTCATATCGCCCCCCGCCGTGGGCAGCTCCTCCATTTGCTTCGATGTGAAGGTAGAACTGAGGTTCGCGTTGTCGGAGTTGAGCAACTCCGCGGTACCGGTGACTTCAATCGTTTGGCCAACCGTCTGAACTTTCGCCACCAAATCCAATGTCGCCGTTTGGCCTACCGAGACGGCCAGTTTCGCGGTGTCCGAAATCAAGCCCGCGGACGCGGCGGAAATCGTGTAATTTCCTGGCTTCAAAAGCGGAAAACGATACGCGCCGGTGGTGTCTGTTTGCACCGCCCGGCTCTCGCCGGAGTCTATGTTCTTCAGCGTGACGGTCGCCCCGGGAACCACGGCCCCCGTCGCATCTCTTACCGTTCCGGCAATATCGCCGGTTGTGATGTTTTGTCCAAAAGAGCTTAGGGAAGCTCCTGCCAGCAGCAGGGCAATGGCGCCAAGCCGCGAAAGGAAATGGCGTGTCCTCATAAATCTCCTCAGTTTTGGGTGGAATTACCGGGCAGCATCCCCGGGAATTTGTCTGCGTCGGGCTAGGCACGCCTACAACCAAAGGTTAGGAGACGGTTAACTATTGGTTAAATAGTGGCTTACCGGACGCTACTCAAAAGGGCTAAATCCCAATACCAATTAACAACGGCTCAGAGCATCAACCGGCTGATCCCCTCTACCGGCTGTAAGGACTAAAGTTATCTACTTTATGGGATTTGGAAAGCGTGAATTCACTTTTGGGGAGAACTACAAATGGGGGCCGGCTTAGGCAGACGGGAAATCGTGATGGTTTTAACGAAGTTAAAAACATCGAGTAGCCTTTTCGAGCTACTGCTAGATAGCCACTTAGTCATGGACCTAACCGAATCACGGGAGGATTCGTTGGTCGCGTTGAGTTGCAGGGTCTGCCTTTGGCCCCCCGAAAAAAAGGCCGCACCCCGCGAGGGAGTGCGGCCTTCGTGCATCGGATTGATCGCGGTCAGAAGGTGAGTTTGCCGGATAGTTGCACCACCCGGACAGAATTATCAAACCCGAGGAAAGATCCGTACGGGCTTGTAGTGGTGGCGACCGTGCTGCTGATGATGCCGGTCGATCCATCACCCAGCGTTGCGTCCGGGAACCCGAAGTTGGGGTGGTTCAACGCGTTGAACGCCTGAATTCCGACGCCGAGCTTGAACCGTTCCTTGAAGGCGAAGTATCGATACAGGTTCAAGTCCATGTCGAAGTAGTGCGGTCCGAACAAATTGTTACGCGTTGCCGGAGACCATTCGGTAAAGTACGGGATGGTGGAACTGTCGAGATACACGGAGGAGTTGATGCACGGTGTCGCCACTCCGGGGTCGCCGGCAGCCGCCGCGCCGCAACTCATCTGTCCCCAGCCCTTCCCCAACGGGGTGCCGAATATGGCGCCGCCGCCGTTCCCGAGCACCGAGTTGTAGCCGTCGGTGACGGTGAACGGAAGCCCGCTCCGCCAGAAGACCTTACCCGAAAACTCCCAGCCGTTCACGATGTGGCCCACCGCCGCGCTGGACGGATGGAAAGTCGGGTTGATCAGGAAATCCCCCACGAAACTGTGCCGGATGTCGTAGCTTCCGTTGCCGTAGTTGTCGACACGGAGGCCCAGCGGGTTGATTTGTCCACCGCCATCCTCAGCGCCTCCGCTGCCGAACAGGCAGCCGTTGGAGCACTCGTCGAGTTCGTGCGAGAACGTGTAGCTGAAGTGAGCCGTGATCCAATGAGCCATCCTCTTGGTTACGATGAAGCTCAAGCCGTTGTAGTTGCTCATGGCGCCGGACTGCAACTGGGTATAGATCAGGTAGTTCGGCACCGCCGGGCTGCTGGGAATCCCCGGCACGCCGGGATACAGCCCGTATTCGTCATAGGCGTTGGGCCAGGCGTTGGTGTAGGGAAGCCGTGTCGTGCTGTTGCCCGCGTAGTTCATCGAGAAAACCAGGTCGTTGCTCACCTGGCGCTGCAACTGCAAGCTCCATTCCCGCACCATCGGCGCATGAATGGTGCCTACGATGGACGTGACGCTCGGAGCGCTAAAGGTGGCGCCCAGGGCTTTCAGTGCGGTAGAGATCTGGCCGTAGGTCTCGTTTAGCGAGAATGCGTTCGCTGATGCCTGCCATACAGCCGCGCCGCCGGCGGGGTCGAACGGCAGAATTCCCGCCGAGGGCCGCACGCGGAGAGCCACCGCGACCGGCGGATTGCCCAAAAGGTCGTCCACGAGCCCGGCCGCGGGATTGTCATACGCCAGCATGAAACCACCGCTGACCACCGTCTTGTGGCCGCCGCCCGGAGACCAGCTGAACCCGATGCGCGGCGAATAGACCAGACTGTCCACCCCAGGATAAGCCTGGTGTTGGCCCGGCGTAATGTCGGCGGAGTACGGCACGCTGCCCGGATTGGAGCTGCTGAAGCTGGCCAGCGTCTTATAATCCCCTTTCATATTGGCGAAACAGTTGAACTGGCAGACCGGGTTGGAATTGTGTTCCACGCGAAATGCCAGGGTGAGCTTCACGTTCGACGCCACGCTCCAGTCGTCTTCGGCGTATACTCCAAGTCCCCACATTGCAATCGGAACATCGGCCGCCAGGTTGTCCGTCTTGCGGTACTGGTAGGCCAGGCCGTTGACAAAGTTTTGAAGGCCGTTTGATGTATAGCCGAAATAGACCCCGGGATTGTTGAAGAAGAAATTGTGGTCGCTCACGTCATACCGGCGGAAGTTCTCGCCGAACTTCAAGCTGTGGGCGCCGCGATTTAACGTAAAGTCGTCTATGAACTGGTACTGCGTGACATTGCGGCCCTGCGGGAAGTCGTACTGGGCATTGAACCCGGAAAAAGGCACCGTGCCCGACGTCACGACTCCGTACGGGAAGGTGCTCGCCACTTTCTGCGGATCCTGAGCGAACTGCGCCACGTAGTGGCTGAAAGCGGTGGTGAAGTTGTTGGTAGCCCGCGCGCTCAGCACCTGCGTTTCCCCTAACTGCATGTCGTAAGCCGGCTGGTTCGAGAGAGCGTCGAAGTTCGGGCTGATATGGTCGATGGTTGTGGGCTGCAACCCGTGGTCGCCCTTGTAACGGAAGAAGAGGTTGCCGTTCTGGCCCAGCTTCTGGTCGGCCCGGAAGGACAGGATCCATTCGGAACCTAGTGCGCTGCCGCTGGATTCGAACCTTTCCTCGCACGGCGTGGTGGCCCCGTTATACCCGGGAAGCGATACCGAGGTGCAGGAAGACGGTTGGCTCGAAACCGGAACCACCTGTGCGCTCGATATGCCAGGCGCGTTGTCCCATAGACCGAGCATCGTCTTATATGCGCTGGCTTCGGCCGGCTCTAGATTGGTAACGTTGGTGAGGACTGCATTGGCGAATGCCGGAGTGGGAACGGTCTCCGATCCCACGGTCGGCAGCACGAAACGCAACCCCTCGGTGTCGACAAAGAAGAACGTCTTGTCTTTCCGGACCGGGCCTCCGAAGCTCGCGGCCCACTGATTGGCGTTGGAGAAGGGCTTGGAGTCGCCATAGTAGTTATTGAACCAGTCGTTGGAGTTCATAACCCGGCCGTTCCACCAATATGCCGCGTTGCCGTGAAACTGATTGGTCCCGGACTTGGTCACGTAGGTCACCTGCGCTCCCGAGAGTTGACCGTACTGGCCCCCATACGGATTGGCGATAACCGTGGCCTCTTGCAATTCGTTCTGCCCAATGGTGAGGTTCGAGGCGCCCGAATTGTTGATGTTGAAGTACGGGTCCATGTCGTTCTCGCCGTTCACGGTGTAGAGGTTCGAAGTGGCCGGCAGCCCGTTGATCTGGAAATTGCCGTAACCGCCGGTGGTGTTGACTACCACTCCGGGTGCGGTATACGCGATGTTCGTGATGTCTCCGCCCGCCGAGGGCAACTGCGTCAGTTGCTGGGGCGTGAACGAGGTATTGGTGCTCGCCTCGGTATTCACCAGTGGCGCCTCGGCCGTGACCTCCACGGTCTGCGTGGATTGGCCGACCGTCAGGCTCATGTCGACCGTGGCGGCGTTTCCTACCACGACTTCGGTGGTCCGCTCCAGTTTCTGAAAACCGGCCGCGGCTGCCGTCACCGAGTAGCGTCCCGGTTTCAGCAGGAGGAATCGATATTCCCCAATGGCGCCGGTTTTTACCTCCTGCGTAGTGCCGGTATCCAGGCTCTTCAACGTGACGGTTGCGTTCTGAATGACCGCGTTACTCGAATCTCTTACCACGCCCGCGATTTCACCCGTAGTCAGCGACTGGGCGATCACTGCCTGGGCCAGTAAAAGGACCCCGATCAGCAGCCAGGAAATTCTGGTTCCCGCAATCTTCTTCATACTGTCTCCTCAAGAATTGGAAACTACAAACCGGGACATGCCGCGCCCCTCGAAGATGGGGCCGCGACCCACTTCCCACACAAAGCGACAATCAATCGAATATATATTACAGTATCACAGGTCTGAAACACTTAATTTTTTTGAACTACCAATGAAACCGGGTTGGCGGCTTGCAGAATCTGCCTCCTGGAATATTGGCCGTAACAGTACTTGTCTGCGCGTAAAACAAAGAGGGAGCCCGAAGGCTCCCCTCTTATCCCTGCTCAGATTTTGGCGAAGCCTTAGAACGTCAGCTTCACGGAAACCTGAAGATTGCGCGGATTGCTCGAGAACACCTGCGACCACTGTCCGAACAGCGCATTACTGGAAATCAGCGCATTGTGCACCGCCGTGGCCGTAAAGCCCGTGGCGCCCACGTCGCTGATGTTGCCGGCGACATACTGCGGATGGTTCATGATGTTGAAGAAGCGGCCTTCCAGGCGCAGCTTGAAGCGATCTTCCTTGCCGATGCCGAAATACTTGGCAAACATCATGTCGATGTCGTCAGTCGGATTTACCTGCATGGTGTTGCGGCCGCCATCGGGAAGCACGCCCTTGGGTGCAACCACATAGCGCGCGTTCGGGTTGTTGGCCACATATGCCACCGTCTGCCCGGCGCTGTTGGTGAGGGCGGTGACGCCGGTACCCACGTTGGCCTGCCCGGAGGGATTCACCATCGTGCGGTCGCCGGCCGAATCGCCGTTCAGGTTGGAATCGATGCCGCTCTGCACGGTCACATAGTTTCCGACCTGGTACGTGTACTCCGGAGCGAGTTCCCAATTGCCCGCGATATTGCGCATGAACCAGCTTGTGCTGTGCTTGAGGAACGGCACGTCGTAGATCACCTGGTAGGTGAACCGCTGGCGGTGGTCGAGGGCCGAATTGGACTTGTCGTTGCGGAGATTCTGGAAATCCTCCGGACGACGCGGAGTAGTGTAGGTGGTGAACACATCCGCGGTGGAGTCGTCGATGTTATGGCTGTAGGTATACGCCGCGATAAACTGCAGGCCGTTCGTGAAGCGGCGGGTGAGCTGGTTCGCCCAGCCGTTATACAGGGACCGGCCGTAAGGCTCGTATGCCACGATGTTGCTGCGGAAACCGGCGTTGTAGTATGCGGGGATGAAGTTGCCGCCGTTGTTGAGGGTGGTTTGAAGACTGCTCAACGTGTTGGTCAGCCCGTTCAGTGTCGTCTGCGAAGGGGCCGAGAAGTACACCGGTAGCTGATTCTGCGGCGTCACCACATTCTGAATGTCGATGCGGTCCTGGACATCCAGGTTTCCGCCGCGGGTGCCCATGTAGCGGCTTTCCAATGTGTAATCGTTATGGAAAACGTGCTGCACACCCAGCGTCCATTGGACGGAGAGAGGCCGCTTCTGATCGGGCACGTATCCGCCGGTGTCCGCGCGGGCTTCCGCGGGAGTGAGTCCCGTGGCCGTCGCGTTCGGTGGAATACCGCCGTTCTTCAGGAAGTTGGTGCCGTTCTCGCCGCCTTCGTCCACCGTGATGGTGTCCTGAGGAGGAAGCGTCAGCAATCCCAGGTTGTCGTACAACACATCGTAGTTGGTGCCGAATCCCGCGCGGATGGAAGTGCGCCCGTCGGTGCCCGGAGAATAAGCCAGCCCGATGCGCGGCATGAAGTTCTTCTTCTGCGCCTTGGGCGCGGCGAAGGTGATCAGTCCCGCCACGTCCGAGACGGAGTTAATCGATTGCAGCCGCTCCGTGTACGGCAGCGTCTGGTATTCCCAGCGCACGCCGATATTGGCCGTGAAGTTCCGCGAGATCTTCCAATTGTCGTTGGCGTACAATGCCTGGCTGATGCGGTCGCCGTAATAGGTGACGTTGCCTAGGGTGCGCTCCGCCAGGTAGTCCGGCGTGTAATCGAACAGGTAGTCCGAAAGGAAGCTCCACTCGTAGTCGCCGCGGGCGCGCTGCGTGAAACTTTGCGGCGAGATCTGTTTCTCTCCGTCCCATCCGAATTTCAAGGTATGGGCGCCCTTCGTCCACGATACGTTGTCGGACAACTCATAGTTGTTCTGATAACCGAACTGCGGCGCGTTGGGATCGGGCCCTAATTGCGCGCCCAAGTCGAAGACGTTGATGTTCGGGAATTGATCCAGGCCCGGAAACTTGAAATTGCCGGATGGATCGTTGCTGTAAGTGCGGTTAAATCCGGCGCGGAATTCGTTGGTCAGGTTCGCCGAAAAGGTGTGGAACTCCGACAACGTGGTGATATAACCCGCCCCCGGAGTGGTGGTGTAGAAGACCGGCAGGCTGGCGGCCGTGTCGATCGAACCGTAGCGGTTGAGGATGAAGCGCCCGCGCAAGCTGTCTTTCTCCGAGAAGTTAGCGTCAATCGCCACCACGGCGCGCTCATTGTTGGTATAAGCGGGCGCGGTGAACGAAACCTGTCCCACCGGGACCTGGAACGTCCCCGGGCTGCCGGGTGCCAATCCGTTGCCGCCGGTGGTGTAGGCTTGGTTCACGCCCGGGCTGATCACGGGGTAATAGCCGTCCGGAGTGGAGGCGGCCGGGGAAGCCGTGGGAGCCGTGCCCAGGTACTGCTTCAAAACGTTTAAGTTGTTGGTATTGATTCCGGCAGTCCCAGCCAGGGCGCTCCAACCGGCAGCCGTGGGAGCATACAGCAACCCGGCGCTGCCGGCGTAACCCGTGGGTTCGTACTCGTAGTTGAAGAAATAGAAAAGCTTGTTCTTTTTGATCGGTCCGCCCACCTGGCCGCCGAAACGGTTGTCGTCGTAGCGGGGATGCAGGGGATTTCCATCCACCTCGTTCAGGTTATCGGCCGCATCGAGATCGCGGTTCTGCAAGTACTCGTAAGCCGTGCCGTGAATCTCGTTGGTGCCACTCCTCACGACGGTATTGAACTGGCCGCCCGACGAATGGCCGAAATCGGGGGAGAACTGGTTCTGCAATACGGTCAGTTCGCCCACCGAGTCGTTGGGCAGGGAAACCACCGGACCGGTGACGCTGCCGCTATTATTGTCAATTCCCTCGATGGTGAAGTTGTTGTTGCGCGGACGCTGTCCGCCGACCGATGGGCCGGTGCCAACGCCGCTGGCGCCGCCGGTGGAGACTCCGGCATTCAGCAAGGACAGGTTCAGCACGCCGTTGCCGCTCGAAGTGTTGGGCAGGTCCATCAGCTGTTTCGCCTCGAATGCGGTTTGCACCTGCGATGTGGTGGTATCCAGCGTGACCGCCGCGGCCACTACTTCCACCGACTCGGCACTTTTCCCGACTTCGAGTTTCACATTGGCGGTGGCGATCTTGTTCAACTGAATTTCAATGCCCTTTAACTGCGCCCGGCCAAAACCCGCGGCCGTTACGGTAATCGTGTAGGTTCCGAACGGCAGGTTGGAAGCGCGGTACTCGCCTGTCGCGCCCGATTGCACCGTGATTTCTACGCCGGTGGCATCGTTCTTCACCGCCACCGACGCGTTCGGCACGGACGCACCCGTTGGATCGAAAATCGTGCCCGTCAGATCGCCGCTCACGACTTGAGCAAAACTCACGACGCACGCCGCTAACAGGGCGATCAGCACCACGAGCCGGTAATTCCTAAACGTCATTAACGAACCTCCATGAATCAAGCTTCTCCCGCGCGGGCACACTTCTAGCGCATTCCCGCCGTTCGGTAAAAATACAACTGGAGCCCAAACTCTTGCAATAAAACGGCCATTATGCCCTTACCAACGGCAATACCTGAAAATAAGTACTTAATGTCTTATTTTGGTGACTAGAACGACCGAACTATGGTTTTTCGTACTTTCTAATCCGATTTTCGAGAGTTTGAGATTATGAAATATTAATATAGGACGCTAAGGCCTTGGGTCGCGGCTTTTTATGGCTACGAGAGGGGGGTGCGGGGAATTCCCACGCCGCCAGCTTCCAGAGCCGCCCCGACCCGCAGAATCAGCCGCTCCTCGAACGCCGGCCCGATAATTTGCAGCCCGATCGGCAGCCCCGCGCCGTTCAGCCCGCAAGGCATCGAAAGCGCCGGTAAACCCAGTAGATTCATGCTCCGTACCAGCCGCGTCGTCGCCAGCCGCACGTCTTCCTCGTGCCCGCCCAGTTTTACCGTCGTTTCCCCGATTCGCGGCGCCGTGTTGGGTGTCGTCGGCGCAATCAGGCAGTCCACACTCGACCATACCTGCGCAAACTCACGCACCATCCGCTTGCGCAAACGCTGAGCCTGGATGTAATCCGTCGCCGGCACTAACCGGCCCTGATCCAGTAGCGCCAGCACGTCGCTGCCGAACTGATCGCGATTCTTCAAATGCGGCGCCATCACCGCCGAAGCTTCGCACAGCAGAATCACCCGGCCGACGGCATTCAGCGCCGCCATATCCGGCAGTTTGACGGGCCTGACTTCCGCCCCCAGCGATTCCAGCCGGGCGATGGCCCCGCGCACCGCAAGCTCCACTTCGGCGTCCAGCCGCTCGAAGAAAAAGTTCTCCGGAAATCCGACTCGCAAACCTTTCACCGGCTCGTCTTCCGGGACGTAATCCACGGTCGGATGCCGCGCAGAACTGTCATCTCCCGCGTCGCGCCCGGCAATCGCCTGGAGCACCAGCGCGGCGTCGCGGACCGAGCCGGCCAGCGGCCCCACATGGTCGAGCGACCACGAGAGCGGCATCACGCCGCGCCGGCTGACCCGGCCGTAGGTCGGCTTGAACCCCACCGTTCCGCAAAACGAGGCCGGAATCCGAATCGACCCGCCCGTATCGGTGCCCAACGCGGCATAAACCAGCCCCGCGGCAACCGCCGCACCCGATCCGCCGCTCGATCCTCCCGGGCTATGCTTGGCATTCCACGGGTTCGTCACCGCCCCGAAATGCGGGTTCGCCGACGTGATCCCATACGCCAGCTCGTGCATGTTCAGCTTGCCGAGCATCACCGCGCCGGCGGATTTCAGGCGCGCCACCGCACAAGCGTCCTCTTGGGGAATGAAATTCCGGTAGATCGGCGACCCGCCGGTTGTCGCCACTCCGCGAGTGTAAAAGAGATCTTTCACGGCCACCGGAATTCCGTGCAGCGGCCCGCGATCTTTTCCCGCAGCGAGTTCGGCATCGGCCTGCCGGGCCTGTGCCATCGCCTCATCGCCGGTGACGGTAAGGAAAGCCTTCAGGGTGGGGTTCGAGCGCTCGATGCGCGCCAGCGCGGAAGTGGTCAATTCCACCGCCGAATACCGGCGGCGGCGCAGCGCGCCGCCAGCTTCCCCGATGGTCATGCTTGCTCCTGGCCGGCGCCAAATACGCAGGCCGGCTCCATTTCGGGCGTGAGCGAATCCGCCAGCGGGCGGAAGATTTCTTCCAGGCTGTCGAGAGTTTGACTGTAGCGCGAAACTTCTTTCGCTGGGATGTCCGGCGCGGCGGCCTTCGCGATTGACGGCCAGTCTTTCATGCTTTCTACGATAGCGGATCGGCGGTATCGTGGCGCGCCGTCCAATGTGCCCCCGCCAGCACAATCAGCGCAGCTACGAAACTCCAAAGCAGGATCGTCACCGAATACTCGAAAATGCGGTACTCGCGATCCAGTTTCTCGTGGATCGCGTTGTGGAACATCAGGTTCACATACTTGAGAGCTTCCAGAATGAGGCCCACCACAATCGCCACCGGCGCCACCCGCGCCGGATTGACTTTGCGATTGGGCAGCAGCCAGTAAACCAGGAACAACGCGAATATGGAGAACGGCACCGCCGCCAGGTTGAACACCAGGCGCTGGAGATACGACGCGATGGAACTCAGAAAGCCGGGAGCGTGGGCCAGGAACTGCCCGCCGAGCGCGCTCACCATCAGCGAGAGCAGCGCCAGCGAGCCGCAAGCCAGAATCAAGCCCAGGCTGATCGCCTGGTTCTTCAGATAGCTGCGATTGGTGGTAACGCCCCAGGCGCGGTTGAGGGCCACCTCGAGGGGCTCGAACACCCCGTTCGCCGTGAACAGCAGCAGAAACATCGACGTGATGCTGAGCTTGGGAATGTACCACTGTCCCAACCCCAGGTGGTAAGCGACATACTGCCCCACATCGCCGGCAAACTGGTCCTGTAAGGCGAGTTGGATGGCGTGTTCGGCGGCCTGCCATTTCAGCACATCGCGGCACAGCGACATCATCACGGTGAGAAACGGAAAAAACGACAGGAGCACGCTGGCGGCAATCGCCAGCGCGTAGACGTGCGCCTCGGTTTCCGCCAGATAATGCGCCGTCGGACGCACTTTGGTCCACCACGGCCGCACATCGGGGATGGTGATGGGGATCACCCCTCAGGGTAACGCGATTTACATCCGCAGCGCCGCGCGCAGGCCCGGATCGTGCCGCACCCGCCAGATGCGGCTGTCGAGATAGTAGTGCGTCAGGCCGAACCCGCAGAAGAAGCCGAATGCCAGCTCCGATACCTTCCCCAACGCGAACCCCGGAATGCGATAGAGCAAGCTGAACACCAGCGCCACCGCGACGTACGCCGCCAGACTCCGGCTCACCGCGGCGGGAATCCGTCCGTGCGCCGCATCGTCTCCTCCGGCATAGCGATTGCGATTGTGAAACCACACAATCGCGTGGTATTGCAGATTGTGTACGATCGTGACCGTGGGGACCGCGGCCTGCCAGCTCATATAGGCGAAGGTCAGCCAGTGCAGCGGCATGATCGCCGCGAACAGCAGATATTTCGGCACGTTGAGGGGTTCGCCCGCTCGCCATCGCTGGATTTGTCTGCCGAGATAGACCGCCAGCGTCGCCGCCACCATCGCCCAGCAGTACGGTTCCAGCCGCGGAAACGCGGTGTGCAGGCCCAGTTCCTCGGGATGATGCAGGAAGAAACGCTGAAACGGGGGAAACACCAGCATCACGCCCAGAAAAACGCGGTCCAGGACATTATCGAACGGCCGCAGGTCGCGGCACTTCACCTTGTACAGCACCATGAAGCCGTAATGCTGCCGGATGACGTGATAGTAAGCCCAGACGCCCACCAAAATGGCGAGGTATTTCACCGCTCCCGCCAGCGCCATCACCGGTCCGATAGCGAAAAACACCATCAGGCTGCCATAAAGCAGCTTGGGATTGCGCGCCCTCGCTTCGCGGTCGAAATACGTGCGGCTGGCGGTGGCGAAGATATGCGTGCCGTCGAAGCCCACCGACCAGAACCACCACAGAAGCGTGATGGGGACATGCAGCGCCGCATACAACACCAGATAGGCGTACCCCGCCAGCGCGCTGCCGATGACCAGCGAAAGATCTACACCCCGCCCGATGATCCAGTAATCCTTGCGAACCGCGCCGGAAGGCGCGATGGTCGGGGCGGCGGCGGCCACGGAATCATGATAGCAGGCAAAAACACCGCTCGCGCCTCAGTAATGAAGTTGCTGGTTAGCGATCCGCGACCGCGAGGGAGCGGCGCTTTTCGTTACGCCACAGGCGACGGCTGCCGGCTCGCCAGCCGCGACTTCCACTCGTCGAGCACCGCCGCCGTCGATGTCAGCCCGACTCGCGTTACACCAAGCGCGCGCACTTCCAGCACCTGGTCGAGCGTCTTCAGCCCGCTGGCCGCTTTCACCGCGATGTGTGCCGGCGTGTGCTGCCGCATCAGCTTGAGATCCGCTACCGTATATCCCGATGGCGCGAAGCCGGTGGACGTCTTCACGAAATCCACATTGGCCTTGCCGCAGCAGTGGCAGGCCAGAATCTTGAATTCGTCGGTCAGATAGGCGTTCTCGAAAATCACCTTGAGGATCGCCGAATTCCGGTGGCACAATTCCGCCACGCTATCGAGTTCCGTCTGCACATAATCGAGATCGCGCGAGAGCAGTCGCGAAATGGCGATCACCATGTCGATTTCGCGCGCCCCGCGGTCCAGCAGATCGCGCGTCTCGAACATCTTCGTAGCGGTGTTTTGCGATCCGTGCGGAAAGCCCGCCACGCTCCCCGGCTGAACGCCGGTTCCGGCGAGCGCACGCACCGCCAAATCGATATCGCACGGCCGCATGGTGGCGGCGGCCACGCCGTAGCGTTTGGCGAGGTCCAAACCCGCCTCTACTTCGGCCCGCGTCAGTTGCGGCCGCAGCAGCGAATGGTCCACCATCGACGCGACATCTTCGTAACGCTCCATCCCGAGCCTATCTCTTCCTGGTAGCGCCGCGCGGAGCCGCGCAGTTCAAACCCATTTTCTTGCGTTCGTCGCAAGCTTTCACTGCCAGTTCCGTGCCGGGATAATGCCGGATCAGTTGGGCGAATTCGTCGCCGCCGTCGGTCCGCCGGCCCAGTTTCACCAGCGCCGATCCTTTGGAATACATGGCGTCTTCGGTCTTGCTGTTCTCGGGATACTTTTCCAGCACGGCGTCGAAATCCTGCACCGCGGATTCGTAGTCGCCCTGCTGCACGTGGATCGCCCCAATGTTGTACTGCGCCGCGGGGGCCAACGGAAGATTGCCGTAGCAGCGCAGATATTCGGCAAACTCGCTCAACGCGATATCCCATTTGCCCGCCGATTTGTCGGCGTTCGCCTGCGGATACAAGTCGCTGGCGGCCGGACATGGCTGCTGCGCCGCGGCCCCGCCGGAAATACCCGGCACCGCGGTCCCGCCCGGTCCCGTCGCTCCACCGCCAGGAGTCGATCCGGGCGGAGCCGGAGCCGGCGTGGCGAGCACCGCCACGGCATTCTTCAAATCCGCCAGTTGCTGCTGTAACTTGTTCATCGACCCGTTGAGATCGCTCACCGACTGCTGCAAGGTCCGCATGTCCTGGTCCATCCCGTCCAGCCGCGCGGAAAGGCCCGCGACCGGTGCCGAAACCTTGGCTTCCATGTCGCGGAGACTCTGTTGCAGGTTGTTCTGAATTACCGCTACCCCGGTGGTGGACGATTTGGAACTGTCGAGCGCCTGCTGCACCAGCACCGTCAGCGCCGCCAGTTGCTTGTCCTGCGATTCCTTCAGAACCCGCAACTGTTCCTGCAAGCCGGCCACATCCCGCTGCAATTCCATGATTTCCTTGCTGGCGGCAGGCGAACGCGTGGGAATCACTGCCATGAGAGTCGCGGCAATCAGAGCACAGACCGCAAAACGTCGCAACATAAGAAATTCTCCTCGACGGGGCGGAACCCCGGCCGTGGCCCGGCCCGCCCCGTTTTGATACCTCTGAACCTATCCTACTGCCCGACCGACAGGTGTGCGCGCCGGTTCCGTTGCCAGCAGGATTCGGTGGATTCGGTACATTGCGGCCGTTCCTTGCCGTAGCTCACGGTCTTCAGCCGGTCTCCGGGAACGCCCAACGATACCAGGAACTCCTTGGCGGAGCTGGCGCGGCGGTCGCCCAGTCCGATATTGTATTCGGCCGAGCCCCGCTCGTCGCAATGGCCTTCCACCGTGATCACGGCGTTCGGGAAATCCGCCAAAATCGACTTCAACGCCGCGGCATCCTTGGTCAGCGCGTCGCGCGCATCGCCGCGGATGTCGCTCTTGTCGTAGTCGAAGTAGGCATCCTGGGTTTCCGAACTGACCCGTTCTTCGACGGTCTGGCGCGTAGCCGCGGGTGGCGGCGGTGGCGCCGGAGCCGGAGGCGGCGGTGTCGCAACCGTCAGCGTGGCGGAAGCCGTGATTGTCCCCCCGGGACCGGTCGCCGTCAACGTGTACGTGGTGGAACTCGTGGGAGTAACCTGCTGGCTCCCCGTGCTCCGCACGTTGCCGATTCCCTGATTGATGGATACGTTCGTGGCTTCGCCCGTGACTTCCCACCGGAGAGTCGCGGATTGCCCCCGCTGGATGGTGCTCGGCTCAACCGTGAACTGCGCCACGGCGGGCGCGGCCGGCGCGGGCGGTGCCGGAGCGGGCGCCGGAGCGGGCGGTGGTGGCGGCGGAGCCGGAACTTTTTTCTTGCAACCATCGGCGATCAGCGCGATCGAGGCTGCCAGACAGATGACTGTAATCTTGCGTTTACTGAACATGAACATCGCCTCCTGAAAATTCCTGAACTATTTCCCCCACACCGGGTGCAAGTTCGTGCCGTCCCTGGTAAGCTGCACCTGGTTCGATCCATCGGCCAGCATCGACCAGATTTGCGATCGGCCGGTACGGTCCGACATGAATACGATGTGCTTCCCGTCCGGCGCCCAACTAGGATTCTCGTTTTTCCCTTCACCGTGTGTCAACTGGATATAGCTTCGCGTCGCCACATTCATGACGAAGATGTTGAACGCTCCCATCATGTATCCGCGCGTCCACGCGAACGCCAGGAACTGCCCGTCCGGATGCCACGACGGATTCGAAGCTTCCCCCGTGCCGTCGGTGAGACGCTCCACGTCCGTCCCATCGATATTCATCCGGTAAATCTGCTCGGGCCCCGACCGGCCCGACGAAAATGCGATTTCCGCGCCTGTTTTGGGGTTGACTTTTGGCTCCGCGTCCACCGTCCGCGATGCCGTAATCGCGCGGACGTTGCTCCCGTCGAGGTTGGCGATATAGATTCCACAGCAACCTCCCACCGACGACTGGAAAACGATCTGTTTCCCGTCCGGCGTGAATGAGGGTTCGCCCATCACCGACGCCCCTCGCTGATTGTAGAAACGCAAATCCCGAACCGGATCCACGGAGAACACAAATATAGCAGGATTGCCGTGAACCCAGCTAGTAAACGCGATCTTGCTGCCGTCCGGCGAAACCGCGGGAAAATCGGAGATGGCGTTGAAGTGGGTGACCTGTTTCTGGTTCCTCCCGTCCGGATCCATCACCCAGATCTCCGACACCGGCGCCTTGAGCGTCCCCCCCCGCCGCACGTAGTAAATGTGCGTGCCATACATGCACGTGGAACCGAAGCGCTCCACGATATCGCAGCCGAACTGGTGCGCGGCGGTTCGCGCTCCGGCTTCGCTCATCGGTTCGGTATAAATCTTGGCCAGCGCGCCGGCATTGACCGGGTTGGGGATGCTGAGATCCACCAGCCATCCGCGCAGCACGAAAAGATTGTCCTGCGACGCCGTATATCCGATCGTCACGTAATTGGCCTGCGCCGGAGGGCCCGACCAGTCCGATAGCCACAAGCCCCCGCCGGTTTGCGGCGCCTGTCCACGGCGCACCGGAGTTTGCACCTGCGGCGCCGCCCGGAAATCGCCCAACTGCTGGGGCACAGTGAGCGGATATTGCGATTTGGGCACCAGGTTGAACAGGCCGGAGCCGTTAAGGTCGTCCCACAAGGTCTGATTGAAGACCGGCATGTAGGTCTGTGCCTGGCCGTCGCCGCGAAAATCGGGAACCGCCAAGGCAGGCTTCTGGCCGCTTTTCTGGCTGATGATGCCGGTGAAATCGGACGATTGTTGCGCGGCCAGAGTTGCCAATGTCATGGCGGCCGCCCCCGTTATCCAGACGATCCGTTTCATAAAGTTACTGTCCCAATTCGAATTTGAGCTGAACGTCGGCCTGATTGCGCGGAAAGTTCAACGGAAGAGCCGGCAATTGCGCATCCAATACCGCCCTTTCCGCCGAAAAATCGAAGCTCTGATTGCCGCTGCTGGTGGCAACTTTCACGTTCGCAATCGATCCGTCCCGCCGGATGGTGAAAGTAATCACCGCCGCTGGCGCCCCGCCGGCCCTCATCGGCTTCCAATTGCGGGCGATGTTGTCCCGAATAATATTGGCATACGCTCCGAACTGCTCGCCGAACGGCGAATTGTCGCCTAATCCAACGCCTCCGCCCCCCGGTACCTGGTACATCGGCGAACTCGCCCGCGGCCCGACATCGCTGTAGAGCTGGCTCGGGCTGTAGGTCTGCTTCTCGCGAAAGGTATTGTTGGGCTGCGGCGGCGGTTGCACTTCCGCCCGGTGCTTGATGGGGGCTCTCTCGCTTTTCAGCGGAATGGCGTCCGGCTCCGGAACTCTTACCTTCGGAATCGGCTTCGGCTTGACTTTCGGCGCCGGTGGCGTGGGAACCTGCGATTTGGTGTCGTTGGCCACCGGATTTTCCCGCCCTCCCTGGTTCGGCAGTGGAATACTTTTCACCGGATTGACCATGTAGGCGCCCATCCCGCCGCCCGTCGGACTGCCCATCGTCAATCGATGAGATGGAATCAACTGTCCGGCCGTCAAACCGCCCAGCACCGCAATGTGCAGCGTCAGCGATACCCAGAAAGACTTCGCCATGCGTTCCGGTTGATCGATAAAATCGGCAAGGGCAGGCATGACTAGTCTCCAGTCCTCGTCAAGTTGCCAAAGGTGCCGCGAGGCGGCGGTGCTGTTAACGTCCGCGACACGCTACCGCCTCCTTCTGCCGACGGTATCGTCCGGTTGCGTCACCATATACACCTGTAGTTTGCCTTGCCCCAGTTCGGCCGTGACCTGCGCGATCGGATCCCACAGGGTGTCCTTGTCGGCGCGCACATAAACGCCGGTCGCGCCCGGAAACCGGTGATGGACTTCCTCTACCAGCGCGTGGATGTTCACATGGGCACCGTTGAGAGTGGAGTCGCCCGTCTTGTCGATCGTGACAATCGGCAGGTCTTTGGTGGTCTCCTGCACATACCGGGTTCGCGGCACGTCCACTTCCATCCCGTACTCCATGACGTGCGCTGTGAGCATGAAAATGATCAACAACACCAGCATGACATCCACGAAGGGTGTGACGTTGATCTCCGAGAGTGTCGTTCCACCGCCGCGCCGCCGCGACCGCGTCCCGCCGCCGTTCTCCACGGACATGCCCATGCACTATTCTCCGAATCCGCGCTCCACCATATTGAGAAACTCCAGCGCGAAATCGTCCATGCGCGTGCCGATGTCCTTGATCCGGGTGGTGAGCAGATTGTAGAAAATCGCCGCCGGAATGGCCGCCAGCAAACCGATGGCGGTGGCGATGAGCGCTTCCGCGATGCCCGGACCGACCGTGCGCAGGCTCGTGCTCTGCTGCGTGCTGAGATCCATGAACGCCTTGATGATGCCCAGCACGGTGCCTAACAGCCCGATGAATGGGCTCGCCGTCGCGGTGGTCGCCAGCCAGTTCATATTGCGTTCCAGGCGCGTCATTTCCTCGCTCACGCCGATTTGCAACGCCCGCTCCACGGCAACCCGGTTGGTCATTTTATTACGGCCGCGCACCTGCCGCTCCACTTCTTCATAACCGAAATCGAAGACCGTCACCAGCGGTGACGGCCGGTACCGCTCGCTTGCCACCATTACCGCTTCCAACCCGGAAGCTTTGCGGAAGGCTCGCAGAAAACGGTCGTTGGTCTTGCGCGCGCCGCGCACCGTGGCCCATTTGGAAAAAATGATGGTCCATGAGTAAACGGAGAAGCAGATGAGCACGCCCATGACCGCGAGAGCGAGCGCATCGCCCTGGATCACCTGCCAGATATTCTCGCTTTGAAGGAGGAATGCAACGGGAGCCGGGAAGCTCAATTCGTCTCCTTGTTTCAATCTAGCATAGAGACGCGGAATGCTTGCCGAATCGCGCATTAATCCGGCGTAATGTTCGGCATAAATGGGGTTGCGGCCGCCCCCGCAAGTTATAATCGCAAGCATGCTGCAGGAACTCGTAGTCGAAAACTACGCGGTGGTCGAGCGCCTGCGCATTCATTTTCACAGCGGCCTCAATCTGCTCACCGGAGAGACCGGCAGCGGCAAGTCCATCGTGGTGGACGCGCTCGGCCTGCTTTTGGGCGGACGAGCCTCCGCCGACATGGTGCGCACCGGCGAATCCCGCGCCCGCGTGGCCGGCATCTTCGATGTACGGGATCATACAGCCGTTCGCCGCATCCTCGAGCCCGCGGGCCTCGAAATCGAAGAAGATGAACTTCTGGTCGAGCGCGAAATTCTGTCCAGCGGCAAATCGCGCGCCTTCGTAGGCAGCCGCCCCGTGGCCGTTTCCCTGCTCAAGGATCTCGCGCCCCATCTCGGCGACATCCACGGCCAGCACGACCAGCAACTTCTCTTCATCGCCGACGCGCAGCGCGATATGCTCGACGCCTTCGCCGCCAGTCGCGACGCCCTTGCCCGCGCCGCCGCGCTTTACGATCGATGGCGCTCGATCGGCGCCGAACTCGAAGAACTGGAGTGCAGCGAACAGGAAAAGCTGCGCCTCCTCGACTTGTGGTCGTTTCAGCGGAAAGAAATCGAAAGCGCCGAGCTCGCGCCCGAGGAGGACTCTGCCCTCGAAAACGAGCGCCGCGTTCTGCAAAACGTGCAGCGGCTGGAAGAAGCGGCCAACACCGCGTACGCCGCCGTCTACGACGCTCCCGAGTCGGCTGTCTCCCTCACCCGCACCGCGGCGCGCCGCGTCGACGAACTGTGCCGCATCGATCCCTCGCTCGAATCCGTGCGCGAACAACTCAAAGCCGCCGATCTCGGCCTTCAGGAAGCCGCCTACGCCCTGCGCGATTATCTCGGAAGGTTGGAAGCCAATCCGGCCCGGCTCGAAGAAGTCGAGTCCCGGCTTGCCGCCATCGACCGCCTGAAGCGCAAGTACGGTGCCTCCATCGCCGAGATTCTGAGTTTCCTCGAAGAGGTCCGGCGGAGGATTTCGGCGGTCGAGCACGCCGGTGAGCGCATGGAGGAATTGCGCCGCGAGCAGAAGCGCGTGGCCGGCGAATTCGAACAACAGGCCGCCGAACTGACGGCGCGCCGCCTGTCCGCCGCCCGCAAACTCGAAAAGAAAGTCGAGACCGAGCTCGCCGGGCTCGCCATGGCCGGCACGGTCTTTCGCGTGGCCATCAATCCTGCACCCTGGAGCGCCAGTGGAGCGGACCGCGTCGATTTTCTCGTCTCGCCCAATCTCGGCGAGGAGCCGCGCCCGCTCGAAAAAGTGGCCTCCGGCGGCGAAATCTCGCGCATCGCGCTGGCGCTCAAAACCTGTCTCGCCGCGCCGCGCAACGGACCGGCGCGCACGCTGGTCTTCGATGAGGTGGACGCCGGCGTGGGCGGCAGCGCCGCCGAAGGCATCGGCCGGCGCCTGAAAAAGCTGGCCGCCAACAACCAGGTATTGTGCGTGACCCACCTGCCGCAGATCGCCTCCTTCGCCGACCATCATTATCTGGTGGAGAAGCGCGAATCGAAGGGCCGGACGGAGGCCGCCGTCGAAGAGCTCGATGGCGCCGCGCGCACCCGCGAGGTCGGCCGCATGCTTTCCGGGCAAAAACTCACGCCCGAAGCGCTCAAGCATGCCGAGCAGTTGATCAAAATGAACACGTGAGGTGATTCATGTCCTCGTTGGACAGACGAACCTTTCTCCTGGCAGGAATGGCCGGCGCCGGCATGGCGCGGGCCGCCGATTCCGCGGCCTTCGACGTGAAAGCCTGGGGCGCCACGGGCGATGGCAAGACGCTCGATACCGCCGCCATCGATAAAGCCATCGCGGCGGCATCCGCCGCCGGCGGGGGAACCGTTCGGGTTCCGGCCGGCGAATACCTCTGCTACACCATCCACCTCAAGAGCAACGTCGTGCTCTATCTCGATCAGGGCGCCAAAATCGTCGCCGCCGATTCGCCCATGCCCGGCGACAGCAACACCAAAGCCTACGATCTGGCCGAGCCCAACCAGTGGGACAAATTCCAGGACTACGGCCACAGCCACTTTCGCAACAGTCTGTTTTATGGCGAAGGCATCGAGAACGTTTCCATTCTCGGGCCGGGCCTCATCTGGGGCCGCGGTTTGAGCCGTGGCAGCGGCCGCGAGGGTCCGCGCGCCGAACAACCCGGCGTGGGGAACAAAGCCATCGCGCTGAAGAACTGCCACAACGTCACACTGCGCGATTTCTCCATCCTGCAGGGCGGCCATTTCGGCATCCTCGCGACCGGCGCCGATAACATGACCGTCGACAACCTGAAAATCGACACCAACCGCGATGGCATCGACATCGATTGTTGCAGGAACGTGCGCGTCTCCAACTGCATGGTGAACTCGCCGTGGGACGATGGCATCTGCCCCAAAAGCTCGTTCGCGCTCGGCTATGCCAGGCCCACCGAGTATGTCACCATCGCTAACTGCTATGTGACCGGCGCCTACGAAGAGGGCACCATGCTCGATGGCACGTACCGGAAATTCGCTCCGGATTTCCGCGTTCCGCGCAATGGCCGCATCAAGTTCGGCACCGAATCGAACGGCGGCTTCCGCAACATCACCATCGCCAATTGCGTCTTCGACGCCTGCCAGGGCTTGGCGCTCGAGAGCGTGGACGGCGCCCTGCTCGAAGATATCGCCATCACCAATATTTCCATGCGCGATATCGTCAACATCCCCATCTTCCTGCGCCTCGGCAGCCGCATGCGCGGACCGGCGGGCGTGCCCGTCGGAACCATCAGGCGGGTGATCATCAGCAATATCGTGTGCTCGAATTCAGCCTCGCGCGCTTCGTCGATTCTGAGCGGCATCCCGGGGCACTACCTCGAGGATGTCAAACTGAACGACATCCTCATCGAGCATCGCGGCGGAGGAACCGCGGCGGACGCGGCCCTTCAGCCGGCGGAACTGCAAGACAAATATCCCGAACCCACCATGTTCGGCGCCACACCCGCCCAGGGGTTCTTTCTCCGCCACATAGATGGCCTGGAAATGACCAACGTGGAAATCCGCGCCGCTAAAGAGGACGTCCGCCCGGCGTTCGTTCTCGACGACGTGAAGCACTGCGATTTCGCGCGCATTCGCACGCCGGCAAACCCCGCCGCAGGCACTTTTGCGCTCGAGCACGTGGAGGATTTTACCCTCACCGGCTGCAACACGGCCCCCGATACCAAACTGGCGTCGGTGGACCGGAAGACGGTCTGACCAGCTGCCTCAGTGCATCTTATCCAGGAACTTGCCCGTCATGGCGTCCACATAGATCGAGAAGTTGGACGTTCCCACCGACTCGCCCCAGATGACGCGCCAGGTCGGCACGTTGTATTTGTTGGTTCTTTCGAGTTGGAATGTGATCGGCATTCCGGGGTGCTGCTTGTCGTATTCGGCTGCCTTTTCGTCAGCCGTCTTGTAAGCCGCATCCGAGTCCACCGAAACGGCCTGAATCTCGAAGGGCTTGTCCACTCCCTCGCTGCCCGAAAAGGAAGAAGACCCGCCGACGGGAAAGACCCCTTTATGCACGTCTTCCTGCTCCACCACGGAATACGTGTAGGTCGCCATTTTTCCCTGGTTGGCGGAAGTAAACGTCGCCTGCCAGGCGCCGGCCTTACCCGGTGGGGCCGTAATTCCGGAAACATTCATGCTGTTCATTTTCAGCACTTGAGCGTCGGGCGCCCAGGTGCGCGCCTTCTGGTACATCTTAAACAGCGCCGACTGCCCGGTAACCGGCTCGGGCGGTTTTTCGGGTTCCTTCTTGGCCGATGGAGCGGGTGATTCCGAGCACCCGATCAAAAGCAGCGGAACCAGGCAAGCGGCGAGTAGCGAAATCCTACGTGTGTTGGCGTTCATTCTCAACGCATTCTATCAGCCTGCGCACGGTTCGTACTCGATGGGATCGTTTGCATCGATTGGGAGTCTTCTTTTACAGTCGTTCCTCGCGTTCCTGTGCCATAATTGGGGCAACTGGAGCGCGATTAATGTCTCCTCAACTCAGGATTCGGGGATTTGTCGCCGGACTAACGGCACTCCTGCTTGTGCCCGCCTTCAGCCAGACTGCTTCTGGAGGTTCGGGCGGTACTACCGCCACTACGGGCACCCGGACCGCCCCGCCGTCCCCCAATATGACGCCCGTAAATCCAGGCAATAGCGTAGCCCAGCCCACGCTGTCGCCGCCCCTGCGAGTGAGCGGACGCGTGGTGATTGACGATGGGTCGCCATTGGGCTTTCCCGCCACCATCGAACGGATTTGTAACGGCAACCCGCATGCCGAGGGTTATACCGATGGCGAAGGCTATTTTTCCCTCATACTCGGTCAGCACCCGGACGTGATTGCCGATGCCACCGAAACGTCCACATCCAGCGACCGCCTTGCCCCCGGGCTGTCGCCCGTAAACACGACAGCGGGCGGGCCCGGAACCAGCCAGAATCTCACCGGCGAGCGGCGCGTCGATACCTGCGATTTGCGCGCCAACCTGAGCGGCTATACTTCCGAGATCGTCAATCTCACCGGACGGACGGCGATGGACGCTCCCGACATTGGCACCATCATCCTCCACCGCCTGGGCGCCGGGGGAACCGCGCTGACCGTTACCGCTACCACCCTCAAAGCTCCCCGGCAGGCGCGCAAAGCCCTGGCGAAAGGCGTGGAACTGGCCAAAAAGAACCAGCCGGAAGAAGCCATCGCCAGTTTGCAGGAAGCCGTCCGCCTGTATCCCCAGTTCGCCTTCGCCTGGTGTGAACTGGGCAAATTGCAGGTGGCTAACGACCACGTTCCCGACGCGCACGAGTCCTTCGAAGCCGCGGTGAAAGCCGAGCCGCGGTGGCCCGAGCCCTATATCCACCTGGCGATCATGGCCGTGACCGCCCACGATTGGAAGGCGGTTTCCGACAACAGTGAGCACGTTCTGCGGCTCAATACTTTTCAGTATCCCCAGGCATACTTCCTCCACGGCGCCGCCAACTTCAACCTCCACCACATCGACGTGGCGGAGACCGATGCCTTGGCCGCCGAGAAGCTCGATGTGCAGCACCAATATCCGCAGATCCAAAAGCTGCTGGGCGTGGTCTATGCCGAGCGCCACCGCTATTCCGACGCCGCCGACAAGCTGCGAACCTACCTGCTGCTTTCGCCGAATGCCGACGATGCCGCTGATGCCCGCCGCCAGTTGACCGAAATGGAGTCGCTCGCCGCGCAAGCGTCGCAACTGGCGCGCAAAAAGGCACAGCAGTAAATTTCCCCACACAACCCCTCCCATAACCATTCCGACGCCGAAGTTTCATCTGCTGTTTACACTGCTTCGCCAAAATGGGTGCATGACTTCGCCTTCCGTTTCCCCGCTTTCCGTCTCACTGGAGCGGCGCTCTCATCACCGCTATGCCCTCCAAAAACCCCTGCGGTATCGAGCCGCCGACGGTCCCCTTACCACGCCCTGGAAACACGGCCGCATGCTGGACATGAGCGCCGGTGGCCTTCTGATTCAAGTCCCCGAGCCGCTGGCGGCCGGCGCCAGGTTGGAATTGGCCATGGACTGGACGGGACTTTACCACGGGCGGCAAGCCATGCGGCTCTGGCTCATCGCCGCGGTCACCCGCACCGGCCGCCGGGGCGCCGGTCTGCGCATTCTGAGCCACCGCTTCCGCGATGCCGGCCCTGCCCGGGTCCGCCTGCCCCGCAGCGAGAAGAATCTGGCCGTGGCGTAGCCGCCGGTGTCCTCACCCGCTCCCCGGCTGCTGAGCCGAAACCGC
>Ga0335072_10000955_pt1 | contig 50020 bp, 44 predicted proteins | sample Lox_Sample_21_FD_206725 | JGI IMG/M metagenome (GOLD analysis project Ga0335072, IMG submission 206725) | Soil microbial communities from Loxahatchee National Wildlife Refuge, Florida, United States - Lox_Sample_2.1 | ecosystem: Environmental > Terrestrial > Soil > Wetlands | place: USA...
TGGGGGCGGGGGCGGGGCTGGGTGCGGTGGTGTTCCGGTACCTGATCTACTTCTTCACCTGGCTGGCGACCGGACACAGCCAGTTCGGGCAGGCCGGCTACGTGGGCAGCAGCCACCTGCCGTGGCTGGGCCTGGGTTTCTTCGTGCTCATCCCGGTGCTCGGTGGCCTGGTGTACGGCCCGATGATCTACAACTGGGCGCGGGAGGCGCGCGGGCACGGCGTGCCCGAGGTGATGATCGCGGTCGCCGAGAACGGCGGCCGGATCCGCTGGCAGGTGAGCGTGGTCAAGGCGGTCGCCTCGGCGGTGTGCATCGGTGTTGGCGGCTCGGTGGGCCGGGAAGGGCCGATCGTGCAGATCGGCTCCGCGCTCGCCTCCAGCTTCGGCCAGTGGGTGCGGATGCCGGAGAACCGGCTGCGCATCCTGGTTGCCTGCGGTGCCGCGGGCGGCATCTCCGCAACGTTCAACGCGCCGATCACCGGGGTGTTCTTCGGCGTGGAGATCATCTTGCGCGAGTTCGCCATCGACGCCTTGTTCACCGTCATGCTGTCGGCGATGGTGGCCGACGTCGTCGCGATCCCGTTCCTCGGCGACAAGCCGTTCCTGTCCGGCTTCCCCGCTGGGATCGTGCTGCATCACCCGCGCAACTATCTGCTTGTCGCGGTCCTCGCGGTGGTCGCCGCGCTCATGGGGCTGGCGTTCACCAAGGTGCTGTACAAGATCGAGGACCTGTGGGATGCGATCTGGAAGGGGCGGCCGGAGTGGGCCAGGCCCGCTGTCGGCGGGCTCGCGCTCGGGCTGCTGCTGCTCGCGCTGCCGCAGATGTACGGCGTGGGCTACCCGGTCATGTACAAGACCGCCGCGGGCGGGTACGCGCTGTGGTTCCTGATCGTGCTGGCCTTCGGCAAGATGCTCGCGACCAGCCTGTCCATCGGGATCGGCGGCTCGGGCGGCATCTTCGCCCCGTCCTTGTTCATCGGCGTCACCACCGGCTACGCCTACGGCGACGTCGTCAACCACATCTTCGGCGCCGGAGCCGGCCAGCCTGCTCTGTACGCCGTGGTCGCGATGGGCGCCGTCTTCACCGCCGCCGCCCGCGCCCCGCTGACCTCGCTGGCCAGCGTGGTGGAGATGAGCGGCGACTTCTCGCTCACGCTGCCGGTGATGCTCGCCGTGGCGATCGCCTCTACCATGTCCCGGGCGCTGTCCTACGGCACTATCTACACCACCAAGCTGCTGCGCCGCGGCACCGACATCGACCGGGCCGCTCCGTGGCGTGCCCTGCAGGACCTGAAGATCGCCGACGTGATGCGCCCGCTGCGGCCAGCTCTGCCCGTCCCGCCGGACAGCGCGTCCAGGCGGGATCAGAAAGCCATGCCGGGATCGGTCACCGGCCGCCTCGACCCGCAGGCGCTGTTCGCATCGGAATCGCTGGGCCAGGCGCTGCGCCAACTCGAGGTCTACGGGCGTGACGGCCTGCCGGTGCTCTCCCTCGAGGGAGACAAGGTGGAGGGCTGGGTGACCAGTGCGGGCGTGCTGCGCGCGCTCGCCCGGAGGATCACCGGGACCGTCGCCGAGACCACGCGGGCACAAGCCGCCGCTGACTGGGACCACGACGACGCGGAGGCCGTTCGCCGCGATCCCCCCGCCCCGTTGCCCGGCTATCAGATCGCCGAGGTCACCGTTACCGGGAACTCCCCCGCCGCCGGGCGGAAGCTGGGCGACGTCTCCTGGCCACGCGGCAGCATCCCGGTGTCGGTGCTGCACGCCCGCCGTCTCCAACCGCCCGACCCGGCGACCATCATGGTCGCGGGCGACCGCGTCAGCCTGCTTGTTCCCGCACCGCAGGACCCTCCACAGGCCGCTGGGAACGGGCATCGGGACGGCGACAGTCGCGACCGCGCCGCGAGCCCGAAACTGCCCCGCACGTAATCGCCGTCCCAGTGAGTGCACCGGCCACGGGACTCCGGGACGCACGCGTCCATGCCAGACGTCCACGGCCGAGAACGCCCGTGACGAAATCTCGCACGGACAGAAGATTCAGTCTCGTTACGACCTTTTCCAGGGAAGCCCGTTTATTGGTCGCGGTGCGAGGTAAACGGAGGTGGTCCTGCCAGGCGGCATCGTCGGAGGGAGCCATGGGTATGACGCCCCGTTGCGCTTCCGCTATCCGGAGTATCGTCGATTCCACCAACCGGGTAATCCCGACGGCCCAGCTTTCGCGCGCCGACGTGCTGTGGACCTACGCCGGGGTACGGCCGCTGCCGTACGAGCCGGACGTGCCGGAGGCCAAGCTGACCCGTAAGCACGTCTTCCACCACGACGAGCACGTGCGAGACATCATCTCGGTGGTCGGCGGCAAGCTCACCACGCACCGCTCGCTCGCCGAGGGGGCGGTCGATCTGATCTTCGCAACCCTCGGCCGTCAGGCACCGGACTGCCGCACGGCCGCGGAACCGCTGCCGGGCGGACGCGCGGGAGACTGGCCCCGGTTCGCCGACGGGTTCCGCGCCGGGTGCGGACTACCGCCGGAGGTCGCGGATCATCTGCTCGACGTTTACGGGGTCCGTGCCGCGGACGTGCTCGGTTACGCGGCGGACGACGAGAGCCAGCTTGCCCGGCTGCCGGGAACGAACGCGATCGCCGCGGAGATCCCGTTCGCTGTCCGCGGTGAGTTCGCCACCACCCTGGCCGATATCTACCTACGCCGGACGATGATCGGACTCGGTGCAGACCTGGGCATGGACTCGCTCGAGGCCGTGACCGGCACAGCGCGCGAGGCCCTCGGGGTGGAGCGAGGAGCAGGCAAACGCGGAGGCCGCAGATTACATCGCGCTCGCCGCCCGGCACGCGGGCCACGACGTCCTCCGCAGCGGCACGCACCGATAGACGCCCTCGGCAGCGGCGCGCAAGATCTGAGACTCCATGGACGTCATCACGTTCCGGTCATCCCGCCAGTCCGGTAACTAGCGCGCGGGGACGGGGGAATGTCCGGGTAGCCGAGGACGACAAGGCTGCGGTCCGGCGGGGAGTGCACCAGCCGGGTCGTGGCCTCGAGGACCATGGCGCAGGTGCCCTCGCTGCCGACCAGGGCACGGGCGACGTTGAAGCCCTTCTCCGGCAGCAGTTCGTCGATGTTGTAACCCGACACCCAGCGCGGGATGTCGGGCAGGCCGTCGCGTATGGCGTCGGCATAAGTGTCGGCGATGCGCTTCAGGCCCGCGTAGATCTCACCCCGGCGCCCGCCCGCCGCGATGATGGCGCGCAGTTCACGCTCGCTGGTCGCGCCGACCCGCATCCGCAGCCCGTCGTAGGTCAAGATGTCGAGCTCGTCGATATTGTCTGAGGTCCGCGGACCGGTGCCGTAAAGCGCGGCCAGCACCGAGTGGGTACCGCAGGAGTTGTTGCCGATCATCCCGCCTAGCGTGGCGTGGTCGTGCGTGGCCGGGTCTGGCCCGAAGGTCAGCCCGTGCTCCTCGGCCGCGTCCCGCAGGTCGTCGCAGATCACGCCGGGTTGGACCCGCGCCTGCCGGCGGCCGGGATCGACGTTGACGAGCGCGTTCATGTGCCGGGAGAAGTCGAACACGACGGCCTCGTTGACCGTCTGCCCGGCCAGCCCCGTTCCGCATCCCCGGCCAAGTACCGGCGCGCCGTGGCGGCGGCAGACGGCGAGCGCGGCGGCAACGTCCTCGGCGTCGCGCGGAGTCACGACGCCGACCGGAACCTGCCGGAAGATCGATGCGTCGTAGGCGTACAGTGCCCGCGCCCCCGGCCCGAAGTCCACGTCTCCCCGCACGACGCGGCCCAGTTCCATGGCCAGTGCGCCCGCATAGGGGGCGGCGGGGGGTTGCGGTGCGTACCGGATGTGCCGTCGTCTCCCCCTTGTATGTGCGTGACAGTCCGCACGGCACCTCCTGCGTGTGAAGCCGCCTGGCTATATCGCATCGCGATGGAGCGCCTCTACGACGGCACGCCTGACGCAAACCCAGGCATGGCAAAAAACGATCGCATCACGATATTTTTCGTCGCCCTCGTTTATTGGTCGTAGTACGAGGTAACTGCCGGTCGTATCGCCGATACGAAGGAGATCATCATCATGGCAACGGATCCGCGTTACGAGACAGCTCACGACGGGCACCGCGGCTGGGAGGACCTGGCGGTGGCGGAGGACCACGAGGGGTGGGTCGCACGCAGCCGGGTCTTCCTGACCCCGATCGCCGCGCCGTCGATCATGGGCCTGTTCGGCTTCACCATCGCCACCGTCATGCTCGGCTCTTATCAGGCCGGCTGGTACGGCAGCGCGGTGACGCCGCTGGTCATCTGGCCGCTAGCGCTCTTCGCCGGCGGCATTATGCAGGGCATCGCGGCGGTCGCGAGCCTTCGTGCGCGGGACGGCGTCGCCGTCGCCGTGCACACCGCGTGGGCCAGCTTCTGGGTGGGCTGGGGCATCCTGCAGCTGCTGGTCGCCACCCACGTGATGGTGGCGATCCCGCTGGGCGCGACCAGTCCGTCCTTCGCGTTCTGGTTCATCGCGCTCACCTTGGTGACGTTCTGGGGAGCGCTCGGCGCACTGGCGCAGAATATGCTCATCTTCGTCACCCTCGCGGTCCTCACCGCCGCCAGCGCGGTGACCGCCGCCGGGTTCTTCGCGGGCAGCCTAGGAACTGTCAACGCCGGCGGCTGGCTGTACGTCATCTCGGCCGCGGCCGCCTGGCTGGCCGGCGGGGCCATGGTGCTTGAGCACTCCTTCGGCCGATCGATCATCCCGGTAGGTAAGTGGTCTAAGCGCGCCAACATTCCAGGTGCCAAGGTGACGGACCCGATCGGCTACCTGGCCGGCATGCCCGGCGTGCGGGTGGGCCAGTAGAACGGCACGACGATTCCGGGCTGGCCGGGTTCCCCGGCCAGCCCGGCGGCAGCGGAGGCGTGACATGAGCCTCGCACCCAGAGAGGGGGGCAACAGTACCTGGGGTCCCCGCCACCACCATTGGCTGGCCGGCGCGGTCCAGCCGCCGCGATCAGCCGCGCGAAGCGGCGGACAACCGCCACGATCCGCCGCACGAAGCGGCGGCGAACCGCCGGGGTCAGCCGTGCGAGGCGCCGGAGAACCGCGAGCATCACCGTACTCGCCGTCATCGTTGCACTCTTGGTCGCCTGTTACGTCGCGGCCGTTATCGCCGCCTCCCACGCCGCCCACCCGACAGCGCGGTACTCCCGGGCGTTCGCCAGCGAAATGTCGAACCCTCGCCAGTGCCTGCCCGTCTAGCCATAGTTCCTCCTGCCAGGCTCCTGGGCCCGAGCCGAGCGCGTTGCGAAAGCAGGATGTCGGGCTACGATGTTTCGGGTGGTTTAGGCCTAGGAGGGCATCCCATTCAGCCGACCGATGAGGACTTCAGGCATAACCTGCGCTTTCGTGTCACCCTGCGGCGCTTCCTGCGGTGGAGCGAGGAGCAGGCGGCGGAGGCTGGCCTGACACCGACGCAGCATCAGCTCCTGGTGGCGATCAAGGGCCATCCCGGGCCCCGCCCTCCCGCGATCCGGGAGATCGCGGAGTACCTGCTGCTGCAAAGCCACAGCGCGGTCGGTCTCGTGGACCGCGCGGAGGCCGCCGGCGTGGTCCGAAGGACCCCGGATACCGACGACGCCCGGGTGGTACGCGTGGAACTCACCGACAAGGGCGACAAGCTGGTCACCGACCTGACCACGGCCCACCTGGCGCGGCTGTACGAACTTGCCGGCGCGCTGAACGACCTGCTGCCGCCGGAGAACGACCGCCCCTTGGGGTAACGCTGCATCACCAGGGCGGTTAACGCCAGGCAGACGGCGCACGCGCCAACGGCGAGCCCAGTCCACGCCATCGTGATGCCGACCGCCGGCGGCAGGGCGGCGGGGCCCGGCCGCACGGGTCAGCCCCGCACACGCCGGCCGATTGACCGGGCTCAGCCGTTTCGCCGGCGAGTGCTCAAAACTCTCTTTCCGTTGCGAACGCGGGTCCTCGGTGCCCTGATCGCGCCCGAGCCGGACGGGCCGGCGCACGGGTGCGCGTCCTTCGTGATAATATCGTAGTGCGATATAAACCTGAGAGCTGGTAAAGCCGCGACCGCGCGTGCCGCAGGCTTCATAGATCGGAGGCCGACCATTGCCAGCTGTTTCAAGTACACAGCACCCGGCCATGCGCACGCGTTCGCGCGAGGGTACGGCCACCATCGTCATCACCGGGGAACTGGACCTGTGCGCAGCGCCGGCCCTCGGACGGTTGCTGCTTGATGTCCTTGCCCAGGGGCCGGAACGGCTGGTCCTCGATCTCGCCGGCGTCACCTTCATCGACTGCGCCGCGGCACGGGAACTCGTCGCCGCCAGCCGCGCCCTACCGGGGGCCCGCCACGCGGTCATCCGGCGGATGAGCCGGCCGGCCAGCCGGCTGCTGCGGCTGACCGGCATGTTGTCGTACTTCAGGATCGTGGGCTCGGCTCCCGGGTACCGCCCGCCCAGGCCCAGGTGCGGCCTTCAGAGCCGGGCCGTCCGGCTTGGGCGGCACCCGCGGGTGCCCTCCCCGGTCCGGCATCCCTGACCACGGCGCCGATGATCCGTCGTACCGGTTAGCGTCGCGCCGGAAGCGGGACCAGCCGCCGGTTCAACTCGGCCACGCGCCTGCGGGGTCGCTATGACCGGCTGACCTCCCGCAGACGACGGTGGCCGCCCCGGGTGCGCGCGATATGCCGAGGGGGCGGCCGGAGGCCGCCCCCTCGCTGTGCCGGCCGGTTACGGCCGGCGGCGGTTCAGCTCTTCCAGCCCGCGGACTGGGCCAGGGCAGGAACGAACTTGGCGGCGTCCACCGTGCCCCACCCGGTCGCGTCGTTGTAGGAGCCGTTGGCGGAGAAGCCGGGGACGGTCACGAGGTCGGCGCTCGAGGCGCAGGAACCGCTGCTCTTGATGTCCGCGGCGAGGCAGAACGTGTAGCTGTTGCCGCCCTGGGAGACCGGCACGATGCCGTCGTTCCCGCCGCTGGCGGCCATGGCGTACAGGCCCGGGTTCAGGTCGCCGAGGCTGTGTCCGGCCACCTGGTCGGCGAGGGCCACGATGCCGGAGAAGAGCGGTGAGGCCTCACTGGTACCGCCCACGATGCTCCAGCCGGCCACCGACGGGTCGGTGGTGTCGTAGAAGTCAACGGCCCCGTTGACCGCCGCGCTCATCGCGATGTCGGGCGTGCCCCGGCTGCTGCCGACCGTGTCTGCCACCCCGTCCTGGAACTTCGGTCGGGAGAAGACCGTGGACAGGCCTCCGCCGCTCGACCCCCAGGTGTAGGCGGGCCCCGTCACGCCGACCGTAGAGCTGAGGTCGTGCCAGACGCTGTCCGGAGCGGTCCGGTAGCCTTCGGCGTCGAGCTGCAGCTGGGTGCCGCCCACTCCGGTGACCAGCGGGTCCGACGCGGGCCAGTCAATCGCCTGGGTCGATTCGCAGCAGATCACGTCGTTGGGGTTCGCGCAGCCAGAACTCGGGCTGCAGAACTCGTCGGTCGCGCCCTGGTCGCCGCTGGCCGCCAGGACGGTGACCCCGTTCCGTGCCGCGTTGATGTACGCCGAGCGCAGCGAGTAGATCTGGCTCGGGCTGGTGAAGGTCGACTCGTTGGCGCCGAAGCTCTGGGTGATCACGTCACCGAGGTGGTTGTTGATGACGTAGTTCTCGGCCGCCACGAGCTGCGGGAACCCGTAGATGCCCTCGGTCTCGGTCATCGGGGTCTCGACCAGGAGGATGTTGGCCTCCGGGGCCATCGCGTGCGACCATTCGACGTCGAGGCTGGTCTCGTCGGTCCAGCCGTAATAGTCGGAGCACAGGTCAGGGCCGGTCGGGCTGTACTTGCTCGTGCAGTTCTTGGGGGTGGTGGTGATTGGCCCCTCCGGGGTGATCACCTGGAAGGATGGCGGGTTCGGCAGGCCCATCTGAGCGTCGAAGGTCTTCAGGTCGGAGGCGATGGACGGGGAGCCGAAGGCATCGACGATGACGATCGTCTCGCCCTGGCCCTCGATTCCCTTGTCGAACAGCGGGGCCAGGTTGTAGGCCCGCTGCAGCTGGAACGCCTGGTAGCAGGCGATGCCGTACTTCTTCTCGCACTGCGCCGTGGTCGGCGGCTGCGTCATCTTTCCCATCGCGAGGACATGCCCGGTCGCGAACGGGACCGCCCGGACCGCGGCGACGGCCGCAGGAGCGGCGGCGGCCGGGGCCAGCGCAGCACTCCCCGCCGCGAGCGCCGCGATCGCTGCCACGACCGCGCCGCGAACCAGGGCTATTGCCCGGGAACCTCTCACCTAAGTCCTCCTTCGCCGCTATTGCCCTAAGCGCGCCGCATCCACGTGCCTGAGTCGGGTTTCCAGCACATATACATCGATCTATGTAGATCGATGTATATGTGAATGCGGCTAATCTCTCAGGCGAGTTTAGGCCTCACTAGTGATTATCGGAATAGCGACTTTGATTACGCGTCACAGGCCATGCGGGCCAGTTCCCACGTCGCGGGCGGAGTTGCACTGCTCCGCGCGGGACGTCTCTTTCTTAACTTTAGCTAAAGATTTACCGGTTTACCGGTGCATGCTCCCGCCTCCGGCCGGGACATATCCGGAGCAGGACCTGCACGGCCGCTGGCCCGGTAGGCAAGGGAACGCGCTCCTGGCACGCGGCGACAGGCGACGCGCGGGTACCTCGACGAGCGGCTAAGTGAGTTCCTCCACCTGCTGGCTGAATACCGACATCTGCGACATCAGGCGCTCGCCCAGGTAGGCGCCCACGATCCCGAGGTTGTCCACGATGAGTTCGGCCCGTACCGTGATTCGTTCGAACTCTTCGCTGCCGCGAATGCGTGCCAGCGCGTCTTTCTCCCCGCGCAGCAGGAAAAACCCGCCTAGTTCCCCGCCGTGCTGCTCGAGGATAACCGGCTCGAAACTCTCGATCTCGCCGTTCTGCTGAAGCCGGGAGTAATACTCGAAAGCTTCGTTGAATACCTTGACCGCCTGTCGCTCACGGCCCCGCACGGGAATCCCGAAACCGACAAAAAGCCCGGAGTCTGCCATGACCGCACCCCTCCCCCTTTGTAGTGGCCCGCGGCCGGCCTGCGGGTTCGCTGCTCTCGCGAGGTATCCGCATGTCGCGTGCGGCCACTGATTGATGACTGAAATCGCAGCGCTCGCTAAACGTCCGCGGCCATGCGCGGCCACCGTCCCCGCCATCGCCGCCTACGATGCTCGATGTCTTTAAACGCCGCACGCCGAGCCTAACGCCGGCAGGCGCGGCGCGGTAGTGGCCGCGCGCGTGTCGGCGAGGCAGTGGCCACGGGCGTGTCGGCGGGTGAGCGCACCTCTGCTCAGGCGGTGCGGTAAGGCGCGGCGTTCGGCTCCTTCAGGGTGAGGCCGAGGCCGGGGCGCGACGCGTCGGGGCGGAGCACGCCGCCGGCCGGGTCAAGCGCGCCGTCGAAGAACATCCGCTCGATGCGGGCGTGGTCGTGGAAGTACTCCAGGTGGCGGAGGTTCGCCGTGGCGGCCGCGACGTGGGCATGCAGGTTCGGCGCGCAGTGGGCGGAGACCTGGAGGCCGCGGGCGGCGGCCACGGCAGCGGCGCGCAGCCACTCGGTGATGCCGCCGCAGCGGGTTACGTCCACCTGGAGGCAGTCGACCGCCTGAGCGTCCACCATGCGGGCGAAGTAGGGCAGGTCGTAGCCGTACTCCCCCGCGGTGACGTCGGGGTCTACCTGGTCGCGCACCTCGCGCAGTCCGTCGAGGTCGTCGGAGCTGACCGGCTCCTCGAACCATGAGACGCGGTGCTCGGCCATGGCGTGCGCCATCCGGATCGCCTGCTTACGGGTGTAGCCGCCGTTGGCGTCCACGTACAGCTCGATGTCCGGGCCGATCACCGCGCGGGCGAACGCGATCCTGGCGAGGTCCCGGGCGGGCTCGGTGCCCCAGGACTCACCGATCTTGATCTTGACGCGCGGGATGGCCAGGTCGGCGGTCCAGTGTTCGAGCTGGGCGCGCGCGGCCGCCTGGTCATAGGTGGTGAACCCGCCGCTGCCGTAGACCGGGACCGCCTCGCTCACCAGGGCGAGGAGCCGGCTGACCGGCAGGCCGAGCAGGATCGCCTTGAGGTCCCACAGCGCGGCGTCCACCGCGGAGATCGCGTAGGACACCAGTCCAGGGCGGCCGATGTTGCGGACCGCGCGGACCATCGCCTGCCAGGCGGCGCCCGTGTCGAGCGCGCACCGGCCGGTGACCGCCGACGCGAGTTCGCCCTCGATAAGCGGCTTGCACGCGCCGGCCGCGTACGTGTAGCCGAGTCCGGTGGCACCGCCTCCGGTGACCCGCGCGATCACCAGGGTGGTCTTGGACCAGGCCAGAGTGCCGTCGGCCTCAGGCCGGTCGGTGGGAATGTCGTAGACCTCGGCCGTGACGCGGTCCACCCGCGGGACGTCCTCGCCGAGCAGCGGCGCCGACCGCTGGCCAGGCACCGCTGCCGTGCTCGGGCTGGTCACTGGTGCCGCCTGCGGGCCACGGTGATGAGCGAACCGAACGCGCGGGTAACGGCGGCGCCCGCCGATTCTGCCACCTCGGTCGCCTTCGAGCCCGCCGACTCGGCCCCCTCGGCCACCTCGAGCTGCTCACTGCGCGACGTGGACTTGTCGTCGAACTCGCCATGCGCCCCGTGGTCGGTGCCCGGGGCCTGGTCGACCGGCTGCCACAGGTTGTTCGGCTTGCCCGGTGGCTGCCGCTGCTCCGTCTGCTGCGAGTCATAGCCGGTCCGCGCCAGGTAGCGGTCGAGCAGCGGCGCGGCGAACTTCTGGCCGAAGATCGTCGCCGCCGTGGACCCGCCCACCCAGTACTCCTTGCGCTCCGGGTGCTCGGCCGCGAACAGGACTCCCTGGGCGGCGACCTCGGGTTCGTAGATCGGCGGGACCGGCTGCGGGTGGCGGGGCAACCGGGATAGCACCCAGGAGAACTGAGGCGTGTTGACGGCGGGCATCTGCACCAGGGTGATCCGCACGTTGCTGTGGTCGTGCAGCAGTTCGGTGCGGACCGCCTCGGTGAACCCGTTGACCGCGTGCTTGGCGCCGCAGTACGCGGACTGGAGCGGGATGGCCCGGTAGCCGAGCGCCGACCCGACCTGGACAATGGTGCCCCGGTCGCGGGGGACCATCCGCTGCAGCGCCGCCATCGTGCCGTGTACGTAGCCCAGGTAGGTCACGTCGGTGACGCGCCGGAACTCGGCCGGGGTGATCTTGGTGAACGGGGCGAACACCGAGGTGAACGCCACGTTCACCCACAGGTCGATCGGGCCGAGCTCGTTTTCCGCCCGCTCGGCGGCCCGGTCGACCTCGTCAAAGTCGGCCACGTCCGCCGGCAGCGGCAGCGCCGTACCGCCCGCCCGCCGCACCGCCTCGGCCGCGCCCTCAAGGCCGGCCTCGCCGCGTGCGATCAGCCCGACCCGGGCCCCCCGGCGGCCGAAAAGCTCCGCGGTCGCCCGGCCGATTCCCCCGCTGGCACCGGTAATCACTACCGTGCCTTGGTTTTCCTGGTGGTTCTGGCTCATGGGGCCTCCTGATGAAGGGCGGGAAACGAAGGGCTGGTCGTCTGGGTCACCGTGACCGCCCCGTCTTCCTCGTGTCGGTTGCTTCGCTCGTGCGGTAACGCCTGGTTCTGCTACTTCCTGGCATACGGCCGGTCAAACGAGGAAGTGGAGAAGGCATGGCTGCAGGCAACGCCGGCAATGCCGGCAAAAAGGCAGGGACTGGTCATAAGACGGGCACCGCTAGCCGGGGACGCGGCGACGGCCACGCCGGCGGCGACGTGCTCACGCCACGGGTACTCCGGGAGTACGCGCTCGTGGCGGACGGCGAGCGTGGCGCGCTCATCGGGCCTGACGGGTCGGTCGCCTGGATGTGCGCGCCCCGCTGGGACAGCGCGGCCGCGTTCAGCGGGCTGCTCGGCGGCCCCGGCCGGTACACGGTCACACCCGCCGACCGGTGGCACGTCTGGGGCGGCTACTACGAGAACGGATCGCTGATCTGGCGCAGCCGCTGGGTGGGCGACTGGCGGATCGAGTGCAGGGAAGCCCTCGCCATGCCCGCCGACCCGCACCGCGCGGTCCTGCTGCGCCGCATCGAGGCACTCGACGGGGCCGCGCGGGTCTCGGTCCTCCTCGACCTGCGCGCGGACTTCGGCCGGGGCCGGATGACGAACCTGAAGCGGCACGGCGACGTGTGGACCGGACGCAGCGGCCCGGCCTGGTTCCGGTGGACGGGGGCGGGCGAAGCGCGGCACGTCGACGGCGGACTGGCCATGACGCTGGAACTGGCCGATGGGGCACAGCACGAACTCGTTCTTGAGGTCTCTGACAATGAGTTCGCTGACCAGCCACCCGATCCGGGCATGTACTGGGCGGCCACCGAGGAGGCCTGGTCGCAGGTCGTTCCCGACTGCGGCGGGCTCATCGCCGTCTCGGACGCCCGGCATGCCTACGCGGTGCTACGCGGGCTGACCTCGGCGAGCGGCGCCATGGTCGCCGCCGCAACCACCTCGCTGCCCGAGCGGCTCGAGGCCGGGCGCAACTACGACTACCGCTACGCCTGGATCAGGGACCAGTGCTACGCCGGCCTCGCGCTCGCCGCGCACGGCCCGCATCCGATGCTGGCCGGCGCGGTCCGGTTCATCACCGAGCGGCTGCTTGCCGACGGACCGCGGATGATGCCCGCATACACCGTGGGCGGCGAGCCGATCGGCGACCAGCGGCAACTGCGGCTGCCTGGGTTCCCCGGCGGCGCCGCGCGAACTGGCAACTGGGTGCGGGGACAGTTTCAGCTCGATGCGTTCGGCGAGACGCTGTCCTTGTTCGCCGCCGCCGCGCGGCACGACATGCTCGGCGAGGACGACTGGCGGGCGGTGCAGGTCGCCGCTTCGGCCATCGAGAAGCGGTGGCAGGAACCGGACGCCGGGATCTGGGAACTCGACGACCGGCGGTGGGCGCACTCGCGGCTCGCCTGCGTGTCCGGCCTGCGCGCGATCGCCAAGGTGGCAGGGGACTTCGGGGCCGCCTCCTGCGAACCGGGCGGCGGGCACGGCCACCGGGAGGCGGCCCGGCTGAGTTCCCTTGCCGACGCCATCACGGCCAGCCTCCAGGACTGCGTCCACCCGTCGGGCCGCTGGCAGCGTGCGCCGGACGACGAGCGAGTGGACGCCGCGCTGCTGCAGTCGCTGATCCGCGGCGGTATCCCGATGAGCGACCCGCGGAACCAGGCGACGATCGAGGCGGTCCGCGCAGAACTCGCTACCGACGGGTTCGTGTACCGGTTCCGGCATGACGCGCGGCCGCTGCACAAGGCGGAGGGCGCGTTCGTGCTCTGCGGGTTCTGGATGGCCATGATCGAGCACGCCCGCGGTAACCCGGCCGCGGCCGCGCACTGGTTCGAGCGGAACCGCTCCGCGACCGGACCCGCGGCGCTGTACACCGAGGAGTACGACGTGCACCAGCGGCAACTGCGGGGGAACCTGCCGCAGGCGTTCGTGCACGCCGCCATGCTGGAGTGCGCCGTGACGCTGTCCCGCGACATCAGCCTCGGCGGTCAGGATGCGACGCTCTAGGCGCGGCTCCGGCGGGTGAGGCGGGCACGCAGGATCGCGGCCGCGGCCGCGCCCGTCGCGGCCAGCGCGGCGGCGCCCGCCGCCAGGACGACGGCCCTGGCCGGGACGCCCGGCGGGGCCGGCCGGGGTGCCGCGGCCTGCTCCGGGCGGTCGTAGCCCAGGTTGCCCGCGCTGGCGAGGAGTTCCGCGAGGTGCATGGCTTCGCGGCCGCCGCTGTCAAGCTCGTGGATCTGGGTGCGGCAGCTGAATCCGTCGGCGAGAACCACCGCCCCCGGGTTGGCCGCGCGCAGCTTCGGCAGCAGGGCGCGCTCGGCGATCGCCCGGCTGACCTCCCCGTGGCCGGCCTGGAAGCCGAAGTCGCCGGCCAGGCCGCAGCAGCCCGTCTCCAGGTGCTCGGGCTCGGCGCCCGCGTCCTTCAGCAGCTTCTCGTCGGCGTCCCACTTCAGCACGGCGTGCTGGTGGCAGTGCACCTGTGCCATCACCTTCCGGCGCAGCGCGGGCGGCTGATAGCCGGGGGTGTGCCCGGTGAGCAGCTCGGCGAGGGTCAGCGTGTGGTCACGGAGCCGCAGCACGTCCTGGTCGTCGGGAAACAGTTCCGGCGCGTCGCCGCGGAAGACGCTGGCGCAGCTTGGCTCCAGGCCGACCACGTAGCCGCCGCTCCTGACGTGCGGTGCGAGCGTTTCCACGGTCTTCTTCAGTATCTTCTTGCCGGTCGCGAGCTGGCCGGTGGAGATCCAGGTCAGACCGCAGCAGACCGGCTCGCCCGGCAGCTCGACGCGCCAGCCCGCCGATTCCATGACCTCGACGGCGGCCTGACCGACGTGCGGGTGGAAGTAGTTGCTGAACGTGTCGGGCCACAGCAGGACGGTGCCACGGTGGCCGTCGCCGTGCGAGCCGCCGCGCGCCTTGAACCACTCTTGCAACGTCTGGCGGGCGAACACCGGGACCTCGCGGTCCGCCAGGCCGCCGAGCTTGATCGCGGCGCCGTGCAGCAGCGGGGTGTGGGTGATGGCGTTGACGACGCTGGCGAGCTTCAGGCCGGCGACGGCGCGGGCGGTGAGGGGCAGCCAGCCGAGCGCGAGGTCTGAGCGCGGCCGCCGCCACTGGCGGCCCTGCCAGTGGTGGGCCAGGAACTCGGCCTTGTAGGTGGCCATGTCCACGTTGGCCGGGCAGTCGGTCTTGCAGCCCTTGCAGGCCAGGCACAGGTCGAGGGCGTCCTTGACCGCGTCGCTGCGCCAGCCGCCGGCGACGGGCGAGTCGCCGTGGCCGTTGAGCATCTCGAACAGCAGCCGTGCCCGTCCTCTCGTTGAGTGCTCCTCCTCCATGGTGACCTGGTACGAGGGGCACATCACGGTGCCGCCCTTGTTGTCGTGGTGGCGGCACTTGCCGACCCCGACGCAGCGGTTGGCGGCCTGTGCGAACGACCCGCCGTCGTGCGGGAAGCGGAAGAACAGGTCCTGCGGGGTGGCAGGCGACCAGTCGGCGCCGAGCTTCAGGTGCTCGTCGAGCCTGGCCGGGTGGACGACTTTGCCGGGGTTCATCATGTCGCCGGGATCGAAGATCGCCTTAAGCTCCTGGAACGCCGCGACGATCTGGTCGCCGAACATCCTGACGAGAAGCTCGCCCCGGGACTGGCCGTCGCCGTGCTCGCCGGACAGCGAGCCGCCGTGACTGACGACGAGGTCGGCGGCGCGCTGCATGAACCGCCGGTACCTGGCGACACCCTCGGCGCTGTAGAGGCCGAACGGGATGCGGGTGTGCACGCAGCCCTGGCCGAAGTGACCGTACAGGCTCGGCCCTGTCTCGTCCCTGTAGCCGAACTCGTCGTACAGCTTCTGCAGGTCTCGCAGGTAGTCCCCCAGCTGCTTCGGGTCGACGGCGGAGTCCTCCCAGCCCTCCCAGGTGTCACGGTGGCCGGGGACGTGGGCGGTGGCGCCGAGCCCCGCCTCGCGGACCTGCCAGAGCTCGTCCTCCTTGGCGGGGTCGTCGTAGAAGGAGACGTCCGGCTCGTGCTCGGTATCGTGCAGGGCGTCGAGCATTTCCTTCGCCGACTGATCCACCTCGTCGCGGTCGTGGCCGCCGAACTGCACCATCAGGAATGCGGTGCCGTCGGGAAGTTCCTCGAGCGCCTGCGGGTTCATGTGCTTGATCTGCTGGTCGGTGATGAGCCGGTGGTCGAGACCCTCCAGGGCGATCGGCTGACGCTCGCAGTCCAGGATGCGCGGGACGGCGTCGGCGGCCTTGTCTACGCTCGGGTAGCCGAGGACCACCAGGGACCGTTCCGGCAGCACGTCGACGAGCTTGAGCTTGGCACGAAGCACCGTGATCAGCGTGGACTCGCTGCCGACGAGCAGGCCGGCGATGTCGAAGCCGTGCTCGGGCAGGAGAGAGTCCAGGTTGTAGCCGGAGACCCGGCGCGGGATGTGCGGGTACTTCGCATTGATCTGGTCGGCGTGCTTGTCGCGCAACTGGCGGAGCTGGCGGTAGATCCGCGCCTGCTGGTCTCCGCGGCGCTCGATCTCGGCGTACTCCTCGTCGCTTGTCGGGCCGCACCAGAACCGGGTGCCGTCGTAAAGCAGCACCTCGAGGGCCGCGACGTTGTCGACGACCTTGCCGGTGCGCTGGGCCGTCGCGCCGCACGAGTTGTTCCCGATCATGCCGCCGAGCGTGCAGTTCATGTGCGTGGCAGGCTCCGGCCCGAACCGCAGCTTGTACGGCTTGAGCTGGTCGTTGAGTACATCAAGAACGATCCCAGGTTCCACCGTGCAGGTCCGCGCCTCCGGGTCGACGTCAAGCAGCCGGTGGCAGTACTTGGACCAGTCGATGACGACCGCCGTATTGGTGCACTGGCCCGCCAGGCTGGTGCCGCCGCCCCGGGACAGCAGCGGGACCCCGTGCCTGCGGCAGATCGCGACGGCGGTCGCCGCGGCCTCGGGCGTGCGGGGTACGACGACGCCGATGGGGACCTGGCGGAAGTTCGAGGCGTCGGTGGAGTAGGCGCCCCGCGTGCCCGGGTCGAACCGGACCTCGCCATTCACCGCGCGTGCGAGGTCAAGCTCAAGCCGCCGTACCTCGGCCGGCGCCAGGCTGGTAGTGACGGCCCCGGTTTTGCCGGCCTCGGATGCTTCCGCGGCCGGAATGCCGGTGGTCGCCGTGCCGCTGCTCGCCATGTCTGTGCCTCCCGTTACGCGCGCCGTGTGATCACGGCGGCTACCCGGGCCGACGGCGGACATGCGGATGACCGCATGTCCGTACCTTTAACGGAGCGCTAACGGCATATCGGTGTGACCGCGAGGTTTCCGCCGCAGCGGCCGGGTAGCGTGTCTTGGGATCCATGCCGGACAGCCGGGTGGCCGCGGTCTTACCTGCCCCCGGCACACCATGGACGCAGGGAGGGGATCGACGATCGGCATCATGCCAGCGGCCGCGACGGGCCGGCGGAGTCTTTCACCCCGCGCCTTCGATCCCGCGGCCCGCGAGCTTCACCGGGCGCGCCGCGCCGGCGGCTGCTGAGGGCCCGCCGATGCAACCCTCCCGGCCGGGTGCTGACACCGACGGCACGATCGTGCTTGACCGGCAGTTCGGGGCGGCCACGCTGTCCGCGCTGCGCGCCGCGGTGCTGGAATGCGCGTCGACGGCGGGCCTGCCCCGCGACCGGAGCATCGACGTGATGCTCGCCTTGCACGAACTGGCCGCGAACGCCATCCGCCATGGCGCGGGCCAGGGATGGCTGCGGATCCGGGTCACGGCGGCGGCACTGCGCTGCCAGGTGGGCGACGCCGGAATGGCAGACCAGCCGGGGCAGGTCGCGGCGGGCGAGGCGGTGGTCAGTACCCGGGAGACGGGGTGGCCGGTCAAGCACGGCCACGGGCTCTGGCTTGTCCGCAAGACCGCCGACCAGGTGCAGATCACCGCGGGCCCTGAGGGCTCGGTCGTCTCCGTGACCTTCAAACTCCCTGACAGCTAGGCCCGCGCCCGAAGGCCGTCCCGACCGCGGCTGAACCGTGCCACGGCGGCGCCGCCGTGCGATCCTGGCGCGCGGTGTGCGGAGCTTGACCAAGTGCGCCGTGTGGATGCCGATGTTTTGGCTGGTTGGCCAGGGGTAGTCGCGCCCAGTGTTAATGGGGCCTGGTTATGTGGTGATTCCGGTGGTGGGCGGCCGGCCCCATGCTGCGGGCGGCCCGCTCGCTTGGCGATGCACTCGTGGTCTGAGTCAGCTCCCGCGATGCGTACGTCCGGCGCCTGAGGGGGCGGGCCGTCCGCTCCGTCCGGTGCGGGCCGAAACGGGCCGGGGCTATCCGGCGATCCTGACGGCAACCAGGCAGGCGTCGTCGCCGGTGTCGGAGATGGCGCTGGCGAGGATGCGGTCGGCCAGGCCGGCGACGTCGATGTCGGCGGGCAGGGCCGCGACGGTGAGGTCACGCAGCGCGTCGCTGATCGAGCCGGCGCGGCGCTCGATCAGGCCATCGGTGAAAAGCAGCAGCGTGTCGCCGCCGCGCAACTGGAGCGTGGCCTCCTCGTACTCGGCATCCGGGTCGAGGCCGAGCAGGACTCCGGCGGGAAGTGAGACCATCTCGGCCGTGCCGTCGCGGACGAGTACCGGCGGCAGGTGTCCCGCTCTCGCCCAGCGCAGCACCCGGGTCTCCGGGTCGTAGCGGCCGCAGACGACCGTTCCCGCGATGCCCTCGGTCAGGTGACAGGCCGCGTAGTTCAGGTGCCTGAGCAGGTCGGCGGGGCCGGCGCCGGTCGCGGCAAGTCCGCGCAGTGCGTTGCGTGCGGCGACCATTCCCGTCACCGCGTCGATGCCGTGCCCGGTGATATCCCCCACCACGAGCAGCAGTTGCTTCTCGGGCAGCAGCAGCGCGTCGTACCAGTCCCCCGCCACCAGGCGGCCCTGCTCGGCCGGCCGGTAGCGCACCGCGACCTGCACCCCCGCGGCCTCGACCAGCGGCTCGTCCTCCGGCATGATGGCCCGCTGGAGGCGGAGCGCCAGTTCCTGCTCCTGCTCAGCGCGCTGCTCGCTGTCGGCAAGCTGGTCCTGGGTCGCGGCGAGCGCCACCTGCGTGTGGTAGTGCGCTGATACGTCCTGGAACGCCCCGCGCAGTCCCACGACTTCGCCGGACGCGAGCACGGGCTCGGCGAAGATGCGGATCTGCCTGATCGCCCCGTCCCCGGGGCGGACGATCCTGAACACCGCGACCGCGGGCTCGCGCCGGTGCAGGAGCGACTGGCGGAACCGGCGGACCGGCGCGCGGTCAGCGGCGATCACGAAGCTGTGCAGGCTGCCGGTGGGGATCGGCACCGCGTGCCGCGGGTCAAGGCCGAACAGGGCGAACGCGGACTCGGTCCAGCGAACGGCGCCGGTGGCGAGGTTCTCCTCCCAGGCGCCGATACGGGCCAGCCGTTGCGCGTGCTCGAGCAGGTCGGCGAGCCGCTCGGCTTCCCCGACCTGGCGCCAGGTGAAGGCCACGCCGATGAAGAACGGCGCCGCGTGCACCCCGGCCACCTGGACCGAGTCGGGCCCGCCGGTCAGCGCCGTGGCAGCGCCCTCCGGCACGCGCTCGGCCTGGCCGCTCGCCAGGACCCGCTCCGCCATAGCGAACAGGCCATTACCAGACGAGGCGGGATACGCCTCGAGCAGCGTAAGACCGGCCAGTTCCGCGCGCGAACGGCCCGCCGGGTCCACGTACCCGGGGCTCATGTGGACCACGCGGAAGTCGGCCACGGCCCCGTCGGCGTCCCGCACCGGCCTGACCACGAGCACGGACTCGGCGATCTGGTCCAGTGCGCGGAAGATGGCCAGTGACGGCGCCGTCGATTCCACCGGACCGCGGGTGAGGCGCAGGCCGAGCACGCTGGCGAACCCCGCGAGGGCGGCGGACACCGAGGCACGGAGGCCGACGTCGAACACGACCCGCGGTGTCGGCCACCACACCTCGGCCACGCCAAGCAGGATTCCCGCCCGGTCCCGCAGGCTGAGCACCGCGCGGGCAGCACCCCTCCCCGACGGGGCTGCGGCGGGCACACGGTCTGGTTCTGGCAGTCCTGCTGGCCACCACAAATCCGTCCCGCCGGCGATCACCCGGTGCTCCAGGCAGTCGAACTGCGGCGGCAGCCGCCGCCAGCGGCTCGACTCGATGCCGCCGAGTCCGTCGTGTCCGTACAGGTCAAGCGCGCCGTCGGCGTCGAGCAGCCAGACCGCGACAGCGCTCGCGCCGAACCGCGACCGCAGCTGAGCGCCGAGGGCTCCGACGAGCTCAGCGCCGTCCTTCAGCCGTTCGGCCGCCGCCACGGCCGCCGGGTCATCCGCGAGCCCGAGGTCGTTCCTCCCCGGCTGCCGTTCCCCCGCTGCCGCCGCGGTCGTGTCCGCCGATGGCCGGTCCGGCGGCAAGCGCACCGGCGGCGCATCCGCGTAAGCGTGTTCCGGCCGGGGCGCGGCCCGCTGAGCCGGCGTCTCCTGGGCGAGCACGGCGGTGGCCATCTCGGATTCCGGTAGCCCCGCGGCGGTCGCCATGTCCGCGAGGTGGCGGGCGGCCTCCGCCAGCGGCCACCCGTGCCGCTCCATCAGCACGCCCCTGGCCATCGCGACGATCACGGCCGCCTCGCCATCGGCCCGCAGGCGCGCCAGCTCGCGCCGCTGGCGCTCAACGACCGCGGACAGCCTCGGCGCGCCCTCCCCGTCTGTCACAGGCATCGCCTCCGTCACGGGCAGCCTTCCTGAGGCTCACACGCGGTCCCGCGTTTTCTTCGACGCATGTCTGAATGCGATCTACCTGACGTAATGCGCAGCGCCTGGCCAAACTCTAGCACCGGCGCGAGGCGCTCGCGGGCGTGTGGCGGCGGGCGCATCCGCTACGGACAATTCAATTTAATTATCGCCAGGCGGGAAGATGGCCACGGCGGCGCATTATATCCACCATTCAGGCACGTCGCTCCACCAGAAAACGACTATTGTATAACGGTCAGTTGTTACGTGATCGTCCGCGGCGATCGGAGAACGGGAGAGTTGATGGCAGACGTTGACCACGAGCGGCCACGTCTCGACCGGGCAGCGCTCGAGCAGCTGCTCGCGGGGCTCACCGCCGTGCGGGGCGGCGACTTCAGCACGCGCCTCGCGCTCACCGGTGATCCGCTCGTCGACGAGATCGCTGCCGTGTTCAACCGCATGGTGGATCAGCTCGACCAGTTCACCTCCGAGGTGACGCGGGTGGCCAGGGAGGTCGGCACCGAGGGGAAGCTCGGCGGCCAGGCCAACGTGCCCGGAGTCTCCGGCACGTGGAAGGACCTCACCGAGTCGGTTAACGCGATGGCCGGGAACCTGACCTGGCAGGTACGCAACATCGCCCAGGTCGCCACGGCGGTCGCCAAGGGCGACCTCACGCAGAAGATCGACGTCGACGCCCAGGGCGAGATCCTGCAGCTGAAGACCACACTGAACACGATGGTGGACCAGCTGTCCTCGTTCGCCGACGAGGTGACCCGGGTCGCCCGCGAGGTGGGCACCCAGGGCAACCTGGGCGGCCAGGCCATGGTGCACGGCGTGTCTGGTACGTGGAAGGACCTGACCGACAACGTCAACTCGATGGCGAACAACCTGACCAGCCAGGTGCGGAACATCGCCCAGGTGACCACCGCGGTGGCCCAGGGCGACCTGACCAAGAAGATCGACGTCGACGCCCAGGGCGAGATCCTCGAGCTGAAGACGACCATCAACACGATGGTGGACCAGCTGTCCTCGTTCGCGGCCGAGGTCACCCGAGTGGCCCGCGAGGTCGGCCGGGACGGCAAGCTGGGCGGCCAGGCCGAAGTCGAGGGCGTGTCCGGCACCTGGAAGCGGCTCACAGAAAACGTCAACGAGCTCTCCGGCACGCTGACCAGGCAGGTCCGCGCCATCTCAGAGGTGACAAGCGCCGTCGCCGCGGGCGACCTGACCAGGAACATCTCCGTCGAGGCGGAGGGCGAGGTCGCCGAGCTCAAAGACAGCATCAACGCGATGGTGCGGTCGCTGCGCGAGACCGTGCAGGCCTCTGTCGACCAGGACTGGCTGAAGACGAACCTGGCGAGCATCGGCTCGATGCTCCAGGGGCATCGCGACCTCGAGGTCGTCGCGGAGCTGATCATGGAGGAACTGGCGCCGCTGCTCGGGGCGCAGCACGGAACGTTCTTCCTGACCGGCGAGTGGGGCGGGGAGACCCGGCTGCGGCTGATCGCCGGTTACGGGCTGCGGGCCGACAAGGACGCGCCAATCCAGTACCGGATCGGTCAGTCGCTCATCGGCCAGGTGGCCAAGAGCAAGCGGCCGATCGTGGTCGACCAGGTCCCCGAGGGATACATCAGGATCTCCTCGGGCCTCGGCGACGCGCCCCCGTCCAACCTGGCGATCATGCCGATCATGTTCGAGGGCCAGGTGCTCGGCGTGGTGGAACTCGCGTCGTTCACCAAGTTCACGCCGATTCAGATCGCCTTCCTCGAGCAGCTCGCAGAGACGCTGGGGATCAGCGTGAACGCGATCATCGCCAACTCGCGCACGGACGCGCTGCTCGAGGAGTCCCAGCGGCTCACCGGCGAGCTGCAGGCGCGCTCGTCGGAGCTCCAGGCGCGGTCAGAGGAGCTGCAGCGGTCCAACGCGGACCTGGAAGACAAGGCGGCGCTGCTCGCCACGCAGAAGCAGGACATCGAGGCGAAGAACGAGGAGATCGAGCGGGCCAGGGAGGAGATCGAGGCGCGGGCCAGGCAGCTCGCCCTCGCCTCGCAGTACAAGTCGCAGTTCCTCGCGAACATGTCCCACGAGCTGCGCACCCCGCTGAACAGCCTGCTGATCCTCGCCCGGCTGCTTGCGCAGAACCCGGGACGGAACCTCACACCCAAGCAGGTCGAGTACGCGAACGTCATCCACTCGGCGGGTTCCGACCTGCTCCAGCTCATCAACGACATCCTCGACCTGTCGAAGGTAGAGGCCGGGCGCATGGACGTGCGAGCGGAGCGGTTCACGCTTGCCGCGCTCCTCGACGACATCCAGGCCACGTTCCGGCCGCTCACCGCGGAGAAGGGCCTCGACTTCGAGGTTTCCGTCGAGGCGTCGGCACCGGCCGAGCTGGTCACGGACCGGCAGCGGCTCCGTCAGGTGCTCGGCAACCTGCTGTCCAACGCGGTTAAGTTCACCGAGCAGGGCCGGGTGACGCTGCGGGTGGCCGCCGCCGACGGCCCAGGCGGCGCACCAGGAGACGGCTCCGCCGTGGCGTTCTCCGCCACCGACACGGGGATCGGCATCTCGCCGGACAACCTGGAGGTGATCTTCGGCGCGTTCCAGCAGGGCGACGGGACCCTCAGCCGGCGCTACGGCGGAACCGGCCTCGGGCTGTCCATCGCCAGCGAGGTCAGCGCGCTGCTCGGCGGCACGATCAGCGCGACAAGCGACCTAGGACGCGGCAGCACGTTTACCCTGTCCGTGCCCGTTACGCTGCCTGACATCCCGCTGACGGTTCCGGCGCCAGGCACCGCGTTCGGCCTGCCCGACGGTCTCGGAGAAGTTGAGGTTCCGCCCGGTCTCCGCGGTGACGGCTCCCTCGCGAACCGGAACCACGCCGCCGCCATCGACCATTTGCGCGCCGTGACCACCCGCGCCAATGCGCTCGCCGCGAAGTCTGACCGGGAACCCGACGGGCGGGATGGCGGCGCCGGCGGGCCCGCACCGGCAAGGTCGGGCACTCCCGCCGTGGAGGCGCACGGGCCAGGTCTCCCCGACCTTCCCGTTGCCCGGGACAGGAAAGTTCTGGTGTTCGAGGCCACAAGTGGTGGCCTGCTCACGCTGCTCGCCCACAGCGCGGTCTCCGACCTCGCGCAACTCGAGGCCACCGTGGGGGTGAGCACGGCCACGAGCCCCGGCCAGGGCACCGCGATGCTCGCCGCTGAGCCGTTCCGCTGTGTCGTCGTGGACCTGGGCATGCCGACCGCGCCCGAGTTCCTCGACCAGGTCCAGGAGAAGCCCGACCTTCGTGAGATCCCCGTCCTCGCGCACGCGCCGGCGCAGTCCGGCGCCAGTGTCCAGGACCTCATGGCGAGGTTGCGGGCCGGCTACCCGTCGATCGAGCTGCTTCCTTCGCTCGACGATCTCCGCGAGCGGATCGCGCTGCACCTGTCCGCCGCCCGGCCGGGCCAGGTGTCACCGCTGGCGGCCGAGGCACCGACGCCCGTGCAGCAGCCGTCACCGCTCCCTGATCAGCTCACGACGCTGCCCGAGCACCCGGGCCTGCGCGGCAAGCACGTGCTGGTGATCGACGACGACCCGCGGAACGTCTTCGCGATCACCAGCACGCTGGAACTGCACGGCCTGCGGGTGACACAGGCGGGCGACGGCCGCCGCGGCATCGAGGCGCTCCGCGCCGCGCCGGACACCGACCTCATCCTGATGGACGTCATGATGCCCGGGATGGACGGCTACGCGACGATGGCGGCTATCAGGCAGATGCCGAGGTTCGGGCGGCTGCCCATCATCGCGGTCACCGCGCGCGCCATGCCGGGTGACCGTGAGAAGAGCCTCGCCGCCGGCGCGAACGACTATGTCACCAAGCCGGTCGACACCGACGAACTGCTCACCTGCATGGAGCGCTGGCTCGCCAAGGACTGAGGCCCGCGCCGCGCGCCCGCAGCCGACCAGGCGGCCGCGGGCACGGCCTCGCCGAGCCCGCGGAAGCTGCTCCCCAGGGGTAAACCCAGGGTGCTCTCGGGTACCACGCACTGTAAACGCCATCGTCGGTGCCGGTACATCTCAGGGGGGCCGTGATGACAACGACCGAGGACAGCAGCAGGCAGGCGAACGGGGCGGGGGACGCCGGGAACATCGACGCCAACATCGAGGTGCTCGTAATCCCCGTCTTCAGCGACCCGGACGGCAACGGATGGGTGCTGCAAGAGGTCACGGCTTCGTCGACCATATGCGGGCCCCGGCCGGCGGAGGGACGATGACCAGCGCAGCCGCTGCCGCGACCGTACGCGAACCGGAACTCGCCGGGCAGACCGTCGTACTGATCGGCGGCAGCGCGGGCATCGGGCTAGAGACGGCCAGGCGCGCCCGGGCCGAGGGTGCCGACGTCGTCCTCACCGGCCGCGATCCCGGCCGGCTGAAGCAGGCGGCGGCCGAAGTAGGGGCACGGAGCACCGCGGCCTTCGACGCGACCGACACGGCAGCCCTGGCCAGGTTCTTCCAGGACGTTCCGGCACCGATCGACCATGTCCTGGTCACGGCCGGCGGCCCGCGCTACGGCCCCTTGCTCGAGATGGACGCGGACCAGGTGCGCCAGGCGCTCAGCGACCACGTGGTGCTAGGGCTCGAGGTCGCGCGCAACGCCGTTGGCAAAATGAGGCCCGGTGGGACGCTGCTGCTCATGGGCGGCACCGGCGGCCGGCGCGTCAGCCGCGGGCTCGGCATCGTCTCCGCCGCCACCGCCGCCCTTCCCCCCTTTACGGCGGCGCTCGCGCTCGAACTCGCCCCGGTCCGGGTCAACCTGATTGCCGCCGGGTTCGTCGACACACCCCTTTCTGCATCGCTGCTCGGCGACCAGCTCGAAGAACGCAGGAATGAGCTGCGTGCCAGGCTCCCCATCGGCCGCGTCGTCGGCCCCGCCGACGTCGCGGCGCTCGCCGTCCACATCATGACAAACACCGCGCTCACCGGCGCGACGTATGACATCGATGGCGGGCAGCAGTTGGTCTTCTGACACCCGGACATCGCCCCAGGCACGCCCTGTGGCGTCATCCAGAGCAGCAACAACGGGGCCTACCTCGGCTACGGGCCCGCGGCCCGCAGCACCACGGCAACATGCAGCTTCCGCCGGAAAGGTGAAGTAGCAAGGAAGAGTCAGCCTGCGGGAGTGTATGTCCGCCCCGTAGCGTATTGCGTCTCTCCCTGCATGGCGTGATGTCGGCGTTCTGACGCGTGCCGCTAACCCCCATTTATCCGCATAATCGCGGTCGCCGGAGGCCAGGATCGGGAAGGAATTGTTCTCAGTTTAGGATTCGCATCGAATAGGTGCACAAATCCTCCCGCCGGAACAGAGCCTTCCTCATCCAGAGGGAGTGCGCATCAGCGGCGGACCGGCGGGAGCAGGAAGAGCCAGGCGTTCAGCGCGCCGCTGACCAGGGCGACGAGGGACGCGGGCAGCAGCAGGTAGAGGCCGGGGCTCTGGCCGCAAATCAAGATGATGCCGCTGGCCACGAACAGCGCCATGACCATGACGTTGGGGCCGCGGCGGTTGAAGACCTCCGCCAGCCGACGGTCTTCGTCAGCCAGCCGGCGCTTGGTCCGCCTCAGGCTCAGCAGGATCCAGGCGGCGACCACGCCGGCAGCGACGAGCTCGGCGCCAAGCACCCAGTCGGCCTGGCCCGGCGTCAGCAGGGCGCCGGCCATGGCAAGCGGCGTCAGGAACAGCACCAGGGTCTGCGCGGCGCTCGCGCGCAGACCCTGGCTGCCGGCGATCCTGGTGGCGTTCAGTGACACGGCGACGAAGAGCAGCCCGGTCAGGGCACCGCTCGCACCGCCGATCATCTCGGCAAAGTCTTCCCAGTTAGCGGGAGCGGTCATCTGCCCGAGTTTAGGGCGGCTGACCGGTTCGCGATAGGCGGCAATGCCGGATCCGGCCGCAGCTCTCCCTGGCGTTCCCGGGAGAAAACCGCGAACCGTTCCTTGTCGCTGTGATTTTGGTGCTCGGCGCGGAGTTCGGCTGCCGCTCAGGCCGCGGCGGGGTGCAGGAGAACCTTGGTGTAGCCGTTCACGCGCTTGTCGAACTTGTCGTAGGCGCCGGCGGCCTCGGTGAGCGGCAGTTCGTGCGAGACGATCAGGGACGGGTGGGCCCGGTCGGCGATGATCAGGTCACGCAGGTGCTCGTTGTACCGCTTCACCGGGCACTGGCCGGTGCCCATGGACAGGCCCTTCTGGAACAGGCGGCCAAAATCGAAGCCGATCCGGCCCTCCTTGGCGGCCTCGCTGGCCGCGCCAGGGTCCTGCGGCACGTAGACCCCGACGACGCCGAGGCGGCCAGTGGCACGGACGCTGCTGACCAGCCAGTCCATGACGATCTCGGGGCGTTCCTCGCCGCCGGGCTCATGCGCCTGGTAGCCGACGGCCTCGACGCCGCAGTCGGCGCCCAGGCCGTTGGTCGCGTCGAGGATCTGGTCGGCCGGGTCGCCGTCGGCCACGCTGACCGGGGTCGCGCCGAACCGCTCGGCGAGGCGCAGCCGGGCGCCGTTCATGTCCACCGAGAACACCCGGGCCGCGCCGCGCAGGAAGGCGCTGTGCGCGGCCAGCAGACCGACCGGACCGGCGCCGTACACGACGACCGTATCCCCCGGCCGCACGTCCGCCAGGTCGGTGCCGAAGTAGGCGGTCGGGAAGATGTCCGAGAGCATCGTGAAGTCGGACTCGTGCTCGGTCCCCTGCGGTAGCGGCAGCAGGTTGAAGTCCGCCCACGGAACACGCAGGTACTCGGCCTGGCCGCCCGCATAGGGGCCCATCGACGCGTAGCCGTAGGCGCCGCCGTCCACGCCCTCGGCCGGGTTGGACCGCAGGCAGAACGAGGTCCAGCCGTGCAGGCAGTTCGTGCACGTGCCGCAGGCCACGTTGAACGGGACGGAGACCCGGTCCCCTGGCCTGAAGTTCTTGATCGCGGAGCCGGTCTCCGCAACCACGCCCATGTTCTCGTGGCCGAGGACCTTGCCCTGCTCGACGTTGGTCCTGCCCTCGTACATGTGCAGGTCGCTGCCGCAGATGTTGGTCGTGGTGATCTTGATGATCGCGTCCTGCGGGTCCTCGATCCGCGGATCGGGAACCTCCTCGACGGCGACGTGGTACGCGTCCTTGTAGACGACGGCCTTCATGTGGTTCCTCCTCCTGCCGGTGACAGATCGCATTGTTGCCCGGGCCGGCTACCCGACGGGGTGGCGGCGAAACGGCACCGCTTTCTCCGATCAGGGGTTTGATCTTGGTCTTGATCCTGGACGTGCCCGGAGCATGAAATGACCCGCCGGAGCCTTGGGGTGGGATCCTTGGCTCCGGCGGGCCGGGAGAAGGTCTATGTGGTGAGTCGGCCGCGGCGAGGCTTACCAGCGATACCAGCGGCTTCCCTCGCCGGCCCGGACAGCGAAACCGACCAGCCAGACGACGAGTACGATCGCGGCTACCCACCAGAGGGCGTGCAGGACGAAGCCGAGCCCCCCGAACAGGATCGCTAGTATCAGCACTAGCAGGATCAGACCCATGGTTGGCGCTCCTCGATTGTGGTTGTGTGCCGATCGGATAGCTACCCAGCCGAGGACGGCTAAACTTCGCCAACCGCCTGGATCACCGTGGTGAAGGCGTCCCTGGCATCGCACTCGCCGGGTGGCATAGGGTTCCTATGATCGAAAGCGACCGGCAGGATGGCGAGGGTATGCCGCGGGGCGGAAGGCCAGATCAGGCAGTAACGGACATCGCGGTGCGCAGGGATGCACTGCGCCAGGCGTCCGGCTTGCCCGGAGCCGACCTGCGCACGCTGATGGACGCGGCGCTGACCGAACTCGACGCGGTGATCGAGGCGATCGGCGCGGCGCCGTCCACGGCCGCCGAACTCGCCGAGCAGCCGGCGGAGGTCCTGCCCGAGGCGGTGCGGACGGAGCGGCGGCTGCTGCACGCCGTCTTCCAGCAGGCCCCGGTCCCGATGTTCCTGCTTGAGCAGGACGGGACCATCAGGCGGGCGAACAACAGGGCGGCGGAACTGCTCGGCGCGCCGTCGGGGTACGCGACAGGCAAGGCGCTGACCGCGTTCGTCGACCTGCCGTTCCGCGCCGCCATCCAGACGCAGCTCGCCGCCGCCATGCGGACAGGGAAAGCCCGGACGGCGGGTTGCCGGATCCTGACGGCGGACGGGCCGCTCGACGCTACCGTCACGGCGGTCGCGGTCGACCTGCCCGCCGACCCGCTCGTCCTCATCGTCACCGCACTGCCCGGCACCCCTGCCGCCGCGGAGGCTCCGGCCGCCGCTGAGCGGGACGGCAAGCCGGCGCGACGGCCGGCGTCGAAGGCGGCTGCCGACGCCGCGATCGCGTCCATGACGAGGCGGCTGGACACCGTCACCGCGGTGACCAGGGTGCTGCTTGACAACAGCACCTTCAGCGAGGCCGTCACCCTGCAGCGGTGCGCCAGGCTGCTCGCCGGGGAGATCGCCGACTGGGTGCTCATCGACATCGAGCGGGGCGGCAGGCTGCTGCGGCAGTTCGCGGCCGGCCCGCGGGGCGGGCACACGGACCAGGTGGCGCGCCTGGCGCGGAGCGTCGACCCCGACCAGGAGTCGCTGCCCGCCCTGGTGCACTCGACGGGCAAGTCGGTGCTCGTCGCGCACCCGGACGATCCCGCCGCTCTCGGGCGCGGTCCTGACGGCACTCCGCTGCTCATGACGCTCGGCGCCACCTCGCTGATCTGCGTCCCGATCTCCGACGGCACGACCGGCTACGGCGCACTCACCCTGACCCGGCTCGCGGGCACGGGACCGTTCGGTGTCGCCGACCTCGGCCTCGCCGAGGAACTCGGCAGGCACCTGGCGATCGCCATCCGGGTCGACCGGGTGTTCCGGCAGCGCTCACAGGTCGCCGAGGCGCTCCAGGCCAGCCTGCTTCCCGCCAGGCTGCCGGTCGTTCCCGGGCTTGAGTTCGCCGCGGCCTACATCGGCGCCACGCAGTTCCAGGAGATCAGCGGCGACTTCTACGACGTCTTCAAGGCCGGCGACGACTGGGCCATCGCCGTCGGGGATGTCTGCGGAAAGGGCCAGGACGCGGCCGCGATGACCGCCGCGGCACGGCACGCGATCCGTGCCCTGGCACATGTGCACGGGACTCCCGCCGACGTCCTCGCCGCCGCGAACGAGGTGCTTGTCGCCGAGGATTACGAGGACCGCTTCGTGACAGCGTCGCTCGCGTTCCTGCGGCAGCGAGGACGGCGCGTGCAGGTGCGGCTCGGCTCGTGCGGGCATCCGGGACCCGCCGTGGTGCGGGCGGACGGGCGGGTGGAGATCCTGGAAGGAGAGGGGCTGCCGCTCGGGCTGTTCGGTGACGCCAGCCCCGGCCGGCTTGACGTGGAGCTCCACAAGGGCGACGTGCTGTTCTTTTACACCGACGGGGTGACCGAGGCCAGGAACGCCGACCTGGTGCTCTTCGAGGACCGGCTGGCGGACGCGCTGGCGGCGGTCGCGGGGCGCTCGGCCGCGGAGATCGTGCGCGCCGTCCAGGAACTCGTCGGTTCGTTCTCCGGTGGCGAGCTCAAGGACGACGTCACGATCCTCGCGGTCCGGGTGGGCTGACGGGTCCGTCCTGTCAGGGCCCGCCGGCTACGGCTGCTCGTACAGGTCCTCGATCACTTCGGTGGCGGCACCTGGCTGGCGGCGGTCCGACGGCACCTGGCCGGTCCCGCGGTAACCCGTCCCCTGATGGCGGCCGGGGATCTCAGACTCCTGGATCGTGTCGTAGCCGGCCTCACTCTGCTCGATCAGGTCGTCTTCCTGGTCGAGCAGGGTCGGCCGGGACGGCAGCCCGACCTCGAGCGCCGACGTGCCGGGGTTGCGGGCGACATACGGCGGGACGGGGATGTGCTCGACCCTGCCGCCCGGGTAGGTGCGGCGCACCAGCAGCCGCCTGCCCAGCCAGCCGTAGGTGCGGTTAGGCAGCAGGAGCCCGATCAAGCCGACGATCATGAGAACCCAGCCGGCCGTGTGCATGTTGAAGAACGAGGTGTTCGCCGTCACGGCGAAGGCCAGGATCGCGCCAATACAGATCAGCGCCAGGCCGGCTCCGGTTTTCATCGACTGTCCTTTCCCGGCGGTCTCGGGGCCGCCGCGGGGATGGTGGCTGCGTCAGGAAGGGCGGCGTCACGAGGACGGTACGAGGACCTCGGGGGTGTCGAGCAGGCGGCTGCGCAGGTGGCCGAGGGCCCGGGCAAGCAGCCGGGACACGTGCATTTGCGAGATGCCGAGGCGTGCGCCGATCTCGGCCTGGGTCAGGTTCCCGTAGAAGCGCATCACGAGAATGCGCTGCTCGCGCTCGGGAAGCTCGTCCCAGTGGGTCGACACGGCCTCCATGTCGATCGCGTGCTCGACGTCGGCGTCATCGTCGCCGAGTACGTCGCTGAGCTGTGCCGGGTCATCGCGGTCGGAGAGCGGCGCGTCCAGGGAGTAGGCGGTGAAGACCATGTCCGCCTGCCTCGCCTCGAGCAGGTCGTCGCTGCTGCAGCCGAGCCGCTCGGCGAGTTCCTCGTCGGTTGGCGCGCGGCCCAGGTTGTGGGTGAGCACCTCGGTCGCCTTGCGCAGTTCGAGCAGGAGTTCCTGGGCGGACCGCCGGACGTGGACCTGCCACCGCTTGTCACGGAAGTGGCGCTTGATCTCGCCGCTGACGCATGGTGCCGCGTACGCTGACAGGCTGTTGCCGAACGCCGGGTCGTAGTTGTTGATCGCCTTCAGCAGACCGACGTAGCCCACCTGCATCAGGTCTTCGACGGGCTCGGGGCTGCCGCGGTACTGCCTGACGCACGAGCGGACAAGACGCTCGTATCGTTCCACCAGGATCTCGCACGCCACCGAGCGCTCGTGGCTGTCGCGTGGCAGCGCCCGGAAGCGGACGAGCAGTTCGTCGTCGGAGAGCCGGGCTAGCTCGGCTCGGCAGCCGAGGACAGGTGCGGGGGAGGTTGCCTTCGTCATGGCCCATCTCCGTGGGTCGGGATTACCGGACGGAGGCTGTTGTGCCCGCACGGAGAGGTCTAAACGCAATCGGTTGTGACCTCCGTCACATGACCTTTGCCGGGTTACGTTGCCGTCTGGGGATATCGCGGCCCTTGCGGGCGGTTACGCGTAGTTTTGGGCAGCACCTTGCCACGGGCGCCGTCCCGGGGCGGCTGGCGCCGCGGGACGGCGCCGCGCGGTGGCGCTAGGCGGCAGGTACCTCGCTGAGGCGAGGTGCCCTGGCGGCGTCCGTCACACCGCCGCGGCGAACTCGCGGTGCCAGTACCTGAGCTGGCGGCAGCGGGCGATGAACTCCGCGGCGGGATGCTCGCTGAGGCTGACGAAGCCCTCGTCCTCGCTCGACGGGTCTGCCGGCAGCCCCGCGGCCTCGAACAGCACGGCGGCACCGCCGGTGTAGCCGATGAACTTGCAGTGTGCCACGGCGTCGGTCACGAAGTCCCTCGCCACCGGGCGGGCCGCCAGCGCCCGCGCGCCGCCGGGCGCGGCGAGGATCGCGACGGCGTCGTACAGCACTGACGGCGCGCCGTCGATCTGCTGATCGGCCCGTACCCGGGTGCCGTCGCTGACGTCCACGCCGCCGACCGCGGGCGCGATGATCTCCACGGTGGCACCCTCGGACGCCGCCGCGGCGCGCAGCGCCGCCAGGAGCTCCGCGTCCGCCCCGTTGGTCACGAGCACGCCGAGTTTTCGCCCGGCGAAGGTGCCGGGCGGACGGCCGAGGATGCTCAGCGCGGGTGACGCCGGCAGGTCATGGCGCGGCTGGCGGGCCGGCTCGCTGGGATCTGGCAGTTCCCGCAGGCCGAGGCCCTCGGCCACGGTCGCCGCCAGTTCCTCGTCCACGTTGCGCAGCCCGGCCACCATGCGGATCCTGATCTGCTCCCGCTCGCACTTGCTCAGCTCGAACGTGAAGGCCTCTGCGACGTGCTTGCGCTCGACCTCGGTCTGGCTGACGTAGAACTGGCGGGCCTGGCTGTAATGGTCGGCGAAGGTCTCCGGGCGGAGCCGGCGCTTGGCGCCCGTCATCTCCTCCGGGTCGCTGCGGTATCCGGAGGAGGGGTCCTCGCGCGGGCCGCCCTCAGCACCTGGCCAGGAGTTGGGCTCGTAGTTCGCCCTGGTGACCGGGTTGGCCACGGCCATGTGACCGTCCTGCTGAAAATGCGCGACCGGGCACCTGGGCGCGTTGACCGGGATGTGCGTGAAGTTCGGGCTGCCCAGCCGCTTGAGCTGCGTATCGAGGTAGGAGAAGTTCCTGCCCTGGAGCAGCGGGTCGTTGGTGAAGTCGATGCCCGGCACGACGTTCTGGGTGCAGAACGCGACCTGCTCGGTCTCGGCGAAGAAGTTGTCCACCACCCGGTCGAGCACCAGCCTGCCGACCGGGCGGACCGGGATGACCTCCTCGGGGATGAGCTTGGTGGGGTCCAGGATGTCGAACTCGAACTGGTCCGCGAAGTCGTCGTCGAACAACTGGAGGCACAGCTCCCACTCGGGGTAGTCGCCCCGCTGGATCGCGTCCCACAGGTCCCGCCGGTGGAAGTCGGGGTCGGCCCCGTTGATCTTGACCGCCTCGTTCCAGACCACCGACTGCATGCCGCGGGTCGGCTTCCAGTGGAACTTCACGTACGTCGACCGGCCCGCCCGGTCGACCAGGCGGAAGGTATGCACGCCGAACCCTTCCATGGTGCGGAACGAGCGCGGGATGGCCCGGTCCGACATGATCCACATGAGCATGTGGGTGGACTCGGGCATGAGCGACGCGAAGTCCCAGAAGTTGTCGTGCGCGGTCTGCGCCTGGGGGAAGCCCCGGTCGGGTTCCTGCTTAGCCGCGTGGATGATGTCGGGGAACTTCACCGCGTCCTGGATGAAGAACACCGGGATGTTGTTGCCGACCAGGTCCCAGTTGCCCTCGCGGGTGTAGAACTTGACCGCGAACCCCCGCACGTCTCGTGCCAGGTCGCCGGACCCCTTGTTGCCGGCGACCGTGGAGAAGCGGACGAAGGCCGGCGTCCGCAGGCCCGCCTCGCTGAAGATGTCGGCCCTGGTGATGTCGGTGAGCGGCGCATAGCACTCGAAGTAGCCGTGGGCGCCGGAGCCGCGCGCGTGGACCACCCGCTCCGGGATCCGCTCGTGGTCGAAGTGGAAGATCTTCTCCCTGAAGTGGAAGTCCTCGATCAGGCTCGGACCCCGCCCGCCCGCCCGCAGCGTGTTCTGGTCGTCGCTCACCGGCACGCCCTGGGCGGTGGTCAACCGGCCCGCGGCGCCGTCTGCCCGCTGGTGCGTCTCGCCGCCACGGGCCCGGTGCACCTGCTGGTCGGCGTACCTGGCCGTCCGGCGGTCGCCGTCTCCCTCGTACGTCATCCCTGCCCCCTCCCCCGGCCGGCCGCCCGGGCCAGCATGGCCTTCACCTCGTCGCGATCCGTCCGCAGGACATGGAACACGTCAGGCATCGGTTGCCTCCCTCGCTCTGACCTGCTTTTTCTCGATCGCGACACCGGCTACCCGGCCGCCCCACGGGCAAACGGCTCAGCTGGGCCGGTCGGGGGTCACGGCCGCGGCGGGCGCGCGCAGGAGCGCGGCGATACCGTCCTCGACCGCGCCGGCCGCTCCGCCGGCCGCGTCATCGGCCGGCAGGAAATGCAGGTCGACCCCGGTGCCCGCGACCGCCCTGGCGAGCGACGAGTCCGCCCTCGCCTGCACCGGGCTGTCGACGCCGAACTGGCGCAGCACGCCGGGATCGGTGGCGGCGTCAGCGAGACCGGGGCCGATCCAGACGTCCCGCTCCTCCCAGGAAGGCTCTCCCATCACCAGCACGTCCGACGCCAGACCCTCCTGCAAGGCGGCGAAAGTACCGGCGAGGCCGGTCACCGCGCGGCGCTCCCCCGCGCTCGAGCCGCCCAGCCTGGCGCCAAGCTCGTCGAGCAGCGCACGCCTGCGCTGCCCGGCGAGCCGCTCCTCCTCGGCCTGCGCGTCCTCTTCGAAAGGCACGCCGTCCACCGGGATCTCCCGGTCGACGACGACGGCCATCTCGCGGACGGCGGGCGGCAGCTGATCGAGCACGATCGACCGCTCCCTGATGTCACCGCCGACGATCACGAACTCGGCGCGCACCCGCCCCGCCTCGGCGACCGCCGCCTGAACGATCCGCTTGGCGGTAGCGGCCCACGTCTCCTCGACCGAGCGCTGGAAACGCTGCTGGGACCAGCCGCCGCCCCTGGCCTTGTGCACCGGCCAGGACTCTCCCTCCACGGTGGTCGTCCTGTCCGACGCTCCCGCCCCGGTGACCGGATCGACGTCAGGCACGGCGACCACCTGGCCGCCGACCCTGGTAGCCGCCACCCGCACGTGCGGCACGCGCACGGGCAGTTGTGCCAGCCACGGCATGACATACGGCAGCGCGGCGAGGCTGACGATCTGCTGTGACGGCGGCCATGGCAGGGTGCCCGCGAGACGCACCGCCCCGCTCTGGGCGAAGATGACCCGGCCCCTGATCCCGTGCTCGCGGCCGGTTGCCGCCGCGTCCACCGCCTCAAGGGTCGCGTCGTCCGCGCCGGCCGCGGCCAGCCGCTCGCGCGCGGCCCGCCAGCGCAGCTCCACCTCGGTCGCCGCGCTCTCCGTCGTCGGCGTGACGTCCAGGTAGACGGACACGTACTTGGTGCCGAACTCCGCTGCTGAGCTCTCGTAGAGCGTCCGGATGAAATCAAGGTGCATGACGCCGCCCTTCCCCGTGCCTCGTTAACAGCTGTCACCCCGGCTACCCGTGGTCACTGGGGCAAAGATTCCCCGGACACGACGGAATACCCCGGCCAGTCATGGGCAGCGAACGCGTCAGCGATCCCGGTCGCCGCCGTTGAGCCCACCACCCCCGGTAAGGACGTCAGATGATCGAGTACGCCACCGACTGGCGCGCGTCGGGTGCCTGCCTGACCGTTGACCCCGACCTGTTTTTCCCCGTCGCCATCGGCACCGCCGCCGCCAAGCAGGTCTCGCGGGCGCTGCGGATCTGCGACGGCTGCGCGGTCAGGCAGCAGTGCCTCGACTTCGCGATGCGCACCGGCGAGTCGACCGGCATCTGGGGCGGCACCACGCCCGAGGAGCGCATCCAGGTGCTGCGCGCACGTCACCGCCGTCCACGGCGGGGGGCCTGGCGCGGGCTGCCAGAGGTCCGTGCCAGCTGAGCGCTGGCCCCCGGAGCTGTCGCACGAACCGAGGGCGCGCGCCGACCGCCCCGGGACCAGGGTGACCGCCCGGGGGACGCCCGGGACGCGTTCAGGATGAGGGGGTGACCCGGCTGCCTGGCGCGTAGGTGGCGATGACCCGGGCTGCGACCTCGGTCACCTTGACGTGCCGTCGCTGTGACTCACGCCGCAGGTAGCGCAGCGCCTCGTCGGCGTCGCAGCCGAGAGCGTGCATGAGGATGCCTTTGGCCTGGTCGGTGACCGCGCGTGCCGCCACCGAGTCCTTCAGCTGCGTCGCGGTCCGCTGCGCCTGCCCGTAGGCAAGGCTGTTGGCGAACACGGTGCTGCCGAACCTGGCCAGCATCTCCGCCATCGGCACCCCGTCGGCGTCGAGCGCTCCCGGGCGCACACCGAAAAGCGCGAGCACGAGCGTGATCGACGAGGACTGCCTGACCAGGTGGATCGAACTGCGCAGGCCGCGGCGCAGCGCCTCGGCCGCCCACCACGGCCACCGCTGCTCGTCGAGAGCGTCACGGCAGCTCACCGGCCGTCCGTCGCGCACGGCCGCGGCCAGCGGCCCCGGCCCCATCCTGATCTCCAGGTCGATCAGCTCAGCCGGATCGGGATGACTGGCCGCCACGGCGGCCAGTTCCCCGTCCCGCCAGATCGTCGCGTGCGCGGCCGCACAGCCGGGAACCTGCCTGACCGCCAGCTCCGCCAGCTTGCTGAGCGACTTCGCCTCCCCGTTGGAGAGGCTGGCAAGCTCGGTTGCCTCGTGGCCAAGATCTTCGACCGTCACGCCGCCCACCTCCTGCCCCCGGCCTCCCGGACCGACGCGACGGTACCCGTTACGGCTGCTGACTATTTATTAGAAGCAGGGTACGCCTGGCAGTTGAAGTCGCGCACCGGCGCGTAGGCAGGCCCCGAGGTCGCGGAGACCAGGCACGGCCGCACCGCGGTGTGGATCTGGCTGGTCAGGGCGATGCACAGGGCGACGATGGCGGCCAGGGTGGCCAGCAGCGCGATGTGCACCGATGTCGGCCGCGACCAGGCCCGGGCGCCAAGGCACTCGACGCCGACGGACCGCTCCCCCTTGGTGAGCTCGTTGAACATGGCGAACATCGAAGCGAGCTGCGGCGCATCCGCCGCGAGCGCGCGATTCATCAGCGCGAGCTGGCGCCGGCGGCGGACGGACACGTGCACCCGGCGGGCCGGCCCTGCCCGCTTCGGGCCGAGCAGGCCAAGCACGCGCAGGCGCAGCCGCCTGATGCGGCCCAGGTGCACGCTCAACTGGGCAAAAGGGACATGCAGCCTCATTCCCCGTTCCTCTCTCTACTGAGCAGCTTCGCGGGGGTGATGGGCAGGTCGCGGATCCGGCGGCCGGTCGCGTGCCAGACCGCGTTGCCGATCGCGGCGGCGGTCCCCGTGATGCCGATCTCGCCGATGCCCTTACCCCCGCCCGGCCACAGGTGCGGATCGTTCTCGTCGATCCAGAACGCCTCGACGCTAGGCACGTCCGCGCAGGTCGCGATGTGATACTGGGCCAGGTCCTTGCGGACGAAGCCGCCGGCCGAGGGGTCCACGGCCGTCGCCTCCATCAGGGCCATCGACAGGCCCATGGTCATCCCGCCGATGAACTGCGACCTGGCGAGCACGCGGTTGATGATGTGCCCGGCGGCGAACACCCCGAGCAGCCGCGGCACCCGGACCTCCCCGGTCAGGGGGTCGACGAGCACCTCAGCGAACTGCGCGCCGAACGAATGCCGCGCCCACCCGGAATCGCCCGCCACGTCGTCGGCGGTGTCCGCGCTGCCGTGCACCCCGTCCTTCAGCATCGCCGCACAGGCCGCCGCCACCGCCGATCCCCACGACGCGGTTCCCATGGAGCCGCCGGCCAGCGGCGCGTCGGGCAGCGTGCTGCTGCCGAGCACCACCCGCACCCGCGCGGGCTCCTCGCCGAGCACGGACGCGGCGATGTCGCGCAGCGCCGTCCGCGCGCCCGTGCCGATGTCGGCGGCGGCGATCTGGATCTCGTACCCGTCATCGGTCACGTCGGCCGTCGCGGTGGAAGGGCGGCGCCGTGCCGGGTAGGTCGACGCGGCCATCCCGGTGCCCGCCAGCCAGCGGCCCCGGCGCCTGGTGCCGGGGCGCGGGTCCCGGCCGGCCCAGCCGAACCGGTCCGCGCCCTCGCGCAGGCAGGCGGCGAGGTTCCGCGAGCTGAACGGCAGCCCGCTGTCCGGTTCCGCGGCCGGCTCGTTGACGATTCGCATCTCGACCGGGTCCATGCCGAGCGCGACGGCCAGTTCGTCCATGGCCGACTCCAGCGCGTACATCCCCGGGGTCTCCCCAGGCGCGCGCATCCAGGACGGCGCCGGGACGTTCAGCCGGGCCAGCCGGTGCGTGGTGCGCATCGCGGGTGTGCTGTACATGACGCGGGTGCAGGTGGCGGTCTGCTCGGCGAACTCGGTGCGGGTGGCGGTGTGCTCGATCACGTCGTGCGCGAGCGCGGTGATCCGCCCGTCGGCTGCGGCTCCTATCTCGAGCCGCTGGATGGTGGGTGTCCGGTGACCGGTGAGCGTGAACATCTGCTGCCTGGTCAGCGCTACCTTCACCGGGCGGTTCACGGCGCGGGCGGCGATGGCGGCCAGGATGGCGTGCGGCCGGGTGGTTCCCTTGGCGCCGAAGCCGCCGCCGACGTGCGGCGAGATCACCCGCACCCGTTCGGCGGGCAGTCCGAGCACGGACGCGATCGTGTCCCGGTCCGCCGAGGGCCCCTGGGTGGAGTCGTAGATCGTCAGCACGCCGGCGCTGTCCCAGGAGGCTATCGCCGCGTGCGGCTCCATCGGGTTGTTGTGCTGCACCGGCGTCGTGTAGGTGACGGCCACCCGCACCGCCGCCGCGGCGAGGCCGGCCGCAACGTCGCCGTAGCCGGTGTCTGTGGGGAAATCGGGGTTGATCTTCTCCGGCCGGTACAGGGCCGGGTGGTCGGCGCGGAGCAGCACGTCATGCTCGCCAGGCTCGTAGGTCACCTGGACGGCTGCGGCGGCCGCGCGGGCATTCTCCAGCGTGTCGGCGACGACGACGCCCACCAGCTGGCCCCGGTAGGTCACGTCGGTTCTGTTGAACAGAGACAGTTCAAATGCTTTTCCTGGCAGCGGGTCGGTGTTGCCGCCCCACAGCACCGTGATGACACCGGGCATGGCGAGCGCTTCGGCGGCGTCAAGCGCGCCGATCCGGCCGCTCGCGATCGGGGCCAGCAGCGGGTATGCGTAGACCGGGTCGGGCACGGGATGCTCGTAGGCGTACCTGGCGGCCCCGGTGACCTTGTCCCTGCCCTCAACCCGGTGCCCCTCGTGCTCGGCAGCCCCGGCCGGGTGTCCCGGTTCGCGAACGGCGGTGCCGGTCATGTCATGAGCTCCTCGAGGACCGTGGTGATGAGGTTGCGGGCCAGGGTCACCTTGTAATCGTTGGCCGGCAGCGGGCGCGCGTAGCGCAGTTCCGCCTCGGCCGCCCCGGCGAACACCTCGGTGGCCGGCGGCACCCCGAGCACCACCCGTTCGGCGGCGTGCGCGCGCCACGGTGCGTGCGCCACGCCACCGAGCGCGATCCGGCAGTCCCGCGCACGCCCGTCCGGGCCGACATCGAGCAGCGCGGCGACCGACACGAGCGCGAACGCGAACGACGCGCGCTCGCGGACCTTGCGGTACGTCTGACGGCCGCCGGGCGGTGGCGGCAGTTCCACCTCGGTGATCAGTTCCCCCGGCTTGAGCGTGGTGTCCTGTTCAGGCATGCCGCCGGGGAGCCGGTGCAACCCGGGCATCTCGATCCACCGGGTGCCGTCGGGGCCGGCCCCGTCTTCGGGGCTGGCGACGCGCACCCGTGCGTTCAGCGCCGTTAGCGCCACCGCCAGGTCTGAGGGGTGGGTGGCGACACAGAACGGCGAGTGGCCGAGTACCGCCATGTGCTCGGTGTCCGCGCCTGGTGCCATGGCCTGGCAGCCGGACCCGGGGCTGCGCTTGTTGCACGGCATCGCAACATCCTGGAAGTAGGGGCAGCGGGTGCGCTGCAGCAGGTTCCCGCCCACCGTGGCCGCGTTCCTGATCTGGCCGGAAGCGCCGGCCAGCACCGCCCTGGCGAGCATCGGGTACCGCCCGCGGACCAGCGGGTGGCTGGCCAGGTCGCTGTTGCGCACGCCCGCGCCGATGGTCAGGCCGCCGCTTTCCCTGTCCGTGATCTCGCCGCTGACCGCCCTGGTCACGTCGATCACGTGCTCAGGGGCGGCGACGCCGAGCCGCATCAGGTCCACGAGGTTGGTGCCGCCGCCGAGGTAGGCCGCGCCGTCCCGGTACCGGCTGACGGCGTCGGCCGGGCTTGCCGCCCGGACGTAGCTGAAGGCCCTCATCCCGCGGACCCCGTCTCCATCTTCGCCACCTCGGCGGAGATCGCCTCGACGATGTTCACGTACGCGCCGCAGCGGCACAGGTTGCCGCTCATCCGCTCCCTGATCTCGCCCGGAGTCAGCGGCGGGTCAGTGCCGAGATCGTCGGTGACCGCGCTCGGGCCTGGCTCGGCAAGCATGCCAGCGGCCGAGCAGAGCTGGCCGGGCGTGCAATAGCCGCACTGGAACGCGTCGTGCCGGAGGAATGCCCGCTGCAGGGGGTGCAGGTCATCAGGCCCGGCGGCCAGGCCCTCGACCGTCTGGATGCTGGCGCCGTCGTAGGCGACCGCCAGGGCCAGGCAGGCGTTGACCCGGCGGCCGTCGGCCAGCACGGTACACGCGCCGCACTGGCCGTGATCGCACCCCTTCTTGGGGCCGGTGAGACCGAGTCGCTCGCGCAGCAGGTCCAGGACCGACATCCGGTTGTCGACCTCGACGGCCCGCGCCACGCCGTTGACGGTCACGGTCACGTGGGTTGCGAATGCGCTGTCCATTACGGTGATCGCGTACCCAGGTCACGGTCGGTTACTCCTGCGCGCCGGTACGCGTTAGCGCGCCATGGCTGCAAGTCCGGCTGACGAGCATGCATGACTGACGCGGCCCCTCGCTGTGTTGCTGGTCCCAGCGGGCAACAGGACGGGCTAGTCATCGAGGCGGCGGGCTTAGCTGGCTTCGCGGATTCCGGTTATCCTTACCCAAGGTGAGCCGGGAAGACTGGTCGGCAGGGGCTTCGACCAGGACGGGGCAGGACTTTGGGCATCGCTTTCCGGCAGTTCGCAGTCGAGTCAGACTGGCGCGAGGAGACACTGCGCACGAACCTGTGGCTGCTCCCCGCGGTGGAGAGCGTGGCGGCCGCGCTGCTGTTCGTCCTGACGCTGGGCATTGACCGGGCGGCGTTCCACCACGAGGTCACCCTGCCGTCGTGGGTGATCAGCGGCTCGCCCGACGCCGGCCGGGAGATCCTGACCACACTCGCGGGCTCGATCATCACGGTCGTCGGCGTGGTCTTCTCCGTCATGATCGTGACGCTCACGCTCGCCTCGCAGCAGTTCGGGCCGCGGATGCTGCGATCGTTCATCAGGGACCGCGGGACTCAGGCGACCCTGGGCACGTTCGTCGCGACGTTCTTCTACGCGATGCTGACGCTGATCTCGATCGGCAGCACGTTCGTGCCCCATCTGTCGATCACGGTGGCGCTCGCGCTGACCGCCCTTGACCTGGGCGTGCTCATCTACTTCATCCACCACACCGCGACCGCGATCCAGTTGCCGCAGGTCATCGCGGGCATCGCGGGGGAACTGGCCCGGGCGATTGACACTGAGAACGCGATGCCAACGGCTGATGGCCGGCTCGCCAACGGTCCGTCGCTGGACATCCTGCTGCTGCGGCTCGAGCGGGACGGCCGGGTCGTCCCCGCACCCGCCGGCGGCTACCTGCGGTTCGTCAAGCACGTCACGCTGATGCAGATCGCCGCGGCGCAGAACGCCGTGATCCGGCTGCACTATCGTCCCGGGCACTTCCTCACCCGCGGGCACCCGATGGCCACCGTGTGGCCGCCCGAGGTCGCGGACAAGATCGGGCACCGGCTGGAGCGGGTGCACATCACCGGGCCGCTGCGCACGCTGAGCCAGGACATCGCCTTTGGCATCGACCAGCTCGTGGAGATCGCGATCCGCGCGCTGTCGCCCGCGGTCAACGACACGTTCACGGCGCTGACCTGCATCGACTGGCTCGGTGACAGCCTGTGCAAGATCGCCGTTGAGTGGTACCCGCAGAACGCGCACCGCGACGAGGCAGGCGACATCCGGCTCATCACCGCCCAGGTCAGCTACGAGCGGCTGGTCCAGCGGTCGTTCGAGAAGATCCGGCAGGCCGCGAGCGGCATGCCCGCGGTGCTGATCAGGCAGCTTGAAGTGCTCTACAAGATCATGGCCGTGGCGCCCGCCAGCAGGTCCCAGGTGCTGCTCGACCAGGCCGCCATGATCCAGCGGCTCAACCTGCGTACGGTCGCCGAGCCCACCGACCAGACGGACGTCACCGTCCGCTATGAAGCGCTGCTGGCACTGCACGCCAGGTCCGAGACGCCGGCGGCTGAGGGCTGACACCCGGAGCCCGCGGAGACTGCGCGGGGCACGGCCCCGGTGCGCGCTGGTAGCGTCATGCCCGTCATGAACCACCTGAGCGGCGCGCAGCGCCTGGCGAACCGGTACAGCGTGATGCGGCACGGGCAGAGCGAGGCGAACGCGAGCGGCGTCATCGTCAGCTGTATCGACAATGACCAGCGCGGCGGCTACGGACTGACGGACCTCGGCCGGCGGCAGGCGCTCGCGGCGGCGCACGGCTGCGGCCTGCCCGGGGACACTTTGATCTGCTCGTCGGACTTCTCCCGCGCCCGGCAGACGGCTGAGATCGTGCGCGCCTGGCTCGGCGCGCCCGAGGTAGTCATCGCGCCTGCCCTGCGCGAGCGGTGCTTCGGCGACCTGGAAGGGACCGCGACCGGCAACTACGCGCGGGTCTGGGCGGCGGACGACGCCGACGCGGATCACCCGCAGGGTGTGGAGCGGGCGGGCGCGGTGCTTGACCGGGCGACCGCGTTCGTCGCGGAACTGGAACGGAGCTACTCCGGCCGCGACATCCTGCTGGTGTCGCACGGGGACACGCTGCAGATACTCCAGGCGGGCTTTGTGCTGATGGACCCGTCGCGGCACCGGCACGTGCCGCATCTCGAGGTGGCTGAAATCCGGCGGCTGTATCTCCGGGAGGGCCGCGGGCGCCGGCCGGATGAGGGCGGGCCGTGAAGGGCGCCGTGGAGGTCACAACCGTTCTTCTTGACTGAAGGGCCTGTGCCTTGGGGCTGCGTGCCTGGCGGTCACCAGTCGCTGAACTGGCCCTGAGCAAGCCACAGCAGGGTGAGCGGTACCGTGCAGGCGATCGCGGCGATGACCGCGAGGAGGCGGCGTGCGGGCCGGCCGGCCGACCAGCGCGAGCCCAGGCTGATGCCGCGGCGCAGCAGTCCTGCCGCGATGTAGAGCGAGCCCGCGATCGAGACGGCGGCCAGTGCGGCGCCGATCGCGTCCGCGGCGGCATCGCCGTACTGATGGCCTGCGACGGCCGCGGCGGCCAGGTGCGCCGCCTGGGTCATCGAATGCCACAGTGCCCGGTCGGCCTGCGGCAGGTGCAGCAGGAGATACCCCAGGGTCAGGGTGAGCAGCGGGATGACGCACAGCACCCAGGCGGTGATCACGATCCTGGCGCAGCGGCGCAGCCCGGTGGCGCGCGGATCACGGTACCGCCTGGACAGGGTGCCGCGCACCACGGGAACGACACGGGTGAAAAGGTCAGGCACCCCGACGAGGTCGCTCAGGATGAAGTACCCGTCAAAGCGGACGAACGGCAGCAGCTGCTCAAGCATCTCGAGATGGGTCAGCACGATGACGAGCAGCAGGATCCGCCACGAGGTCGCCGTATAGACGCCGGCCAGCGCGAGGATGAAGATCAGGTTGAAGTACAGGCCGCCGAGATCGGTACGCAGGCGGCCGGCCCGGCTGAGCCGGTAGGAGTCGGTGACGTTGGTGAAGAACGACGGCCACACCAGGTAGATGCCGACCCCGATGCGTCCCGGCCTGGCGCCGCCGTACCGGCAGCCCGCAGCATGCCCGCACTCGTGGAACAACGCGGAGACGACCGAGAGTCCGGCCACGACCAGCAGGTCATCCGGATTGCCGAGGATCTGGCGAAGCGCGGCGGCCAGTCCGTTGACCGAGAGGATCCAGTAGTCAAGGCTGGCGGCGCCGATGATCACGGCCGCGACGACGGGCCAGCGGAACAGCGGCCGGAGGAACGTTCCCGCGATGTCCGCCGCCGCCGCTGGCAGCAGCGTGGCCCGTGCCCTGAGCGCGAGCAGCGGGCTCGCCGTCGGCAGGGCAGCGGGCTTGGCACGGTCCGTGACGAGGCCGAGCGGCGCGAGCTTGGCCGTGATGAGGTAGCTGACCTGGTCGCCCGACAGCGACCGGCCAAGCTCAGCGGTGACCAGGGCGGCGATGCTGTCCGGCCCGCGGCTGCCGTCGATCAGCCGGGTGACCAGGTACAGCAGCCTGGACAGCTGGATCACCTGGCCGTCGGCGCGCCGGACGAGCCCCGGCGGCTCAGCGATGCCGCTGCCGCTGAACTCACCGAGCAGTTCTACCCCGTCGGCCAGCCGTGGCGGGCCGGCCGGGTCGCGGGAGTCAGTGGTCACTGGCCGCCCCTCACTGGCACCAGACGCGAGGGAGGGCCGCCCGAGGGGAGTCAGGGCGGCCCTCCGGAAGGCCGGGCACGGCTAGATGATGTTGCCAGAGCCCAGGCTGAGGATGTTGTCGAAGCTGCCGTTGGCGAGTGCGACGTTGACAAGGCCGGCCTGGGCCGTGTTGCCGTAACCGACCTGGGTGAAGCTGTAGCTCGGGCCGCCACCGTGGTTCTGGTAGCCGCACTTACTGACGCAGAGCGTCTCCCGGGCGGGCAGCAGCTCAGCGGTCTCCAGCTCAAGCTCCCGCATCGACACCACAGGCTCATTGGTCATAGGGACCTCCTTCTGAAGGACGTGCCACCGAAGCCAATGTTCGATAGCTAGCGCACATCTTGTACGGTCACCACCGTACAGCAGTCGATTCTGCTCAGTCAACAGGGCGCGGGGCGGGAAGGCGCCGGACGGGAAGGTACCGGGCTTTTGATCATGCCCGTCGACCCGGTGGCCTGCCCCGAGATAGCCTTGGCTGTCGCAAAGGGGGCTGCCGCGAGCCGGTATCTGGCAGCAGCTGAGGCGACGCCCTGGCCGGCAACCGGTCCCGGATTGTCTTGCCAGCGCGAGAACGCGAGGAGGGTCGCCCAGATATGTCCGGTAAGTTCCAGGCGACCCTCCCCTTGAACCTTTTCATCCTGCCTTCGCAAGCGGCCCTGACCCGACCCGCTGATGTCAGATGAAAAGGCTCGCCTGCCATGCGTACCCCGCCGACGCACGGCAAGACCGAGGAACCCGGGCGAGCCACCCAAGGGTCCCGGGGTCCGGGCTGGTCTTGGCGAAGCCGCCGTTTCCGACAACGATTGTACGTTTTAAGGCGCACATATTGTACGCTTGTAACCGTACAATATGTTGTCTGATCAGTCAACGCGGGGTGACAGCGACCGGCCTCCCCACGCGGAGACGGGGTTAAGTTGGTGACTATGACGGGGCAGGCAGCAGGTGCCGATCCGGAGCATCCCGGTCGGGGACCGGGGGATTCCGTGACGGGGCTTGACCGCGCCGTCAATCCGCTGCAGCGTCTGATCCTGCAACGGCTCAGGGAGCGGAACTGGTCCTACGGCGAGGTAGCGCGCCGCGGCGGGCTGCCACGGTCCACCGTCTACACCCTCGCCACCACCAGGAACCTGGTGCGGCCACCGCGCCCCGCCACCATCGACGCGCTGGCCCGCGGGCTTGACGTGCCGGTCTCCGCCGTTCGGGCCGCCGCAGCCGAGTCGACCGGGCTGCACTACTACGACGAGGCACCGTCCGAGCGGCCCCGGCCAGGCGACCGGGAGCGGAATCTGCTGATCGCCAGCATCGACGAATTGTCGCCCGAGGACCTGCGGCACGTGGCCGCGCTCGTCGAATCGCTACGGCGCAAGTCGTCGGGAACAAGAGCAGACGGCGACGGCTAGTACCGCCTGTCATGCCCGTTGACGCGAACCGGGTCAAGACCCGGGCCGGTCCCCCCCGGGTCTCGCGCTAATGACAGGAGAGCTTGGGGTTGACGCCGATGTAGTTCAGCGGGCCGGCCAGGACCGTCACGATCACCGTGCCCGCGCTCGCGCAGCTAACCCGGTCGTTGAAATAGCCGCGCTGTGCGGTCGCGATAAGCCCGATGATCAGCCAGATCACCAGGATGACGGAGCCGAGTCGCATGGGAGCCTCATCTTTCGTCTTCTGTTCTGCCCGGGGGGTTGCGGGCTAGCGATACACGGACGAGGGCGGCGGCCAGCCGGGCCGGTCAGATCACGGACGCGATCGCGCTGGTCCGTCTCAGCTGACATCGGCTCCTCCTCGCCCGCATGAACTACCCGGCCGGCGCCGGAAAAACGTCGTGCGCGGGAACTTCGGTAACTCGCGTAAGCTGTGGACCGGGCCCGCCGCTTGTCCAGGAGTGGCAGGGCCGCGATAATGCTGCCTGCGGTGCCTCATCCCCTGGGGGCCGCTGCTTACGGGTCCGGAGACGCGGCCTGCCCTCTCTTGCGTGAAGTGGCGGTGGTCGTCGTGTCCGATGAGCGTTTTCCTGTCGCGTGGTCCGGGCGGACAGCCGTGGTCACAGCGGCCGGCGAGATTGACCTGACCAACGCGGAAGGCCTGCGTGACGCGCTCCTGTCCGCGCTGAACGCGGGAGCGCTCGGTCTCGTCGTCGATATGACCGCGACCACGTTTCTCGACTCGGCCGGCATCACCGCACTGGTACGCGCCGCGCGGCGGGCCTCCGCGAGCGACGCCACGGTGCGGCTGGCGGTCACCGCGTCACCAGTGCTGCGCGTGCTGAACCTCGTCGGCATCGACCAGTTGATCGAGGTCCACCCCAGTGTGACGGCGGCCGTTGCCTCACTGCCCGACCAGACAGACCGCGGCCTGCTGGCCTGACCCGCCTGTCATTCAGCCGGCTGACTCGTCCCGCGGCTCCGGTCCGCCGCCGGCCGGCCTGACCCGTCGATGGCTTTCTGAACCATGCCCGTCACGGGCGGACATCCGCGAACTGTCCTCCTGGCAAGCAATCCTCATCGACAGCAGCACCCGCACTTCGTCCGGGCCAGCTGCCACGGAGACGTAGTCGGAGAGCCGCTGCAGCACCAGGCGCCGCAATGCCTCCGCCTCCCCGCCCGGCCGCGAGGGGCCGCGCGGTGCGCGACGGAGCAGCCGGCCGTCGCCGCGGACCTCGCAGAACGCCCGGGTGCCCGTCACCCAGAGCCGTACCCGTGCGGTGCACGGCCCGCGGGCGGTAGCGCAGGCCGCGGCCTCATTGACCGCGAGCACGAAGTCGGCGAGCCGGGCCGACCCGATGCCCATGCGCGCGCCGAACACCTGCGTCAGCCGGCGCACCTCCGGAACGTCGCCCCACCGGAATGCGCGCTCCACCATCCGGCGCGGGTCGCCAAGTGGCGCCTGCCCTTCGCCGGGCCCCCCTCGCATCCGGGTATTCATGAGCACTCAGCCGTCCTCGAATGGTGCCGTGGGCCCTGGCGGCTGACCGCTGACGCTGGTCACGATCGTGGCCGCCAGATCCCTCAGCTTGACATTGGTGTTCTGCGAGGCGCTGCGCAGCATCGCGAACGCCTTGTCCTGCGGGCACCGCTCCCTGGCCATGATCACGCCGAGCGCCTGGTCGATGACCGCCCTGGACACGATCGACGATCTGAGCTGGTCGTTCTGGTCGACGCAGGACGCCATCCGCAGCGACAGGGTGAGCGCGCCCGAGGCGTGCCTGGCGAACTTCTCCGCCCGGAGGGTTTCCTCCGGGCCGAACGCCCTTGGCCGGCGCGCGTACAGGACAAGCACGCCCGACGGCTCGCCCTCGGCGATCAGCGGCAGCGCGCAGCAGGAGCGGATGCCGAGCGATGCCGCCTGCCGGGAGAAGCGCGGCCACCGGTCATCGGTCGCCGTGTCATGCACGCGCACCGGCCGGGCATGCCGCATGGCGTGCATGACAGGCCCGGTCCCGGCCTGACGCTGTACGCTGTCCGCCTCGGACGCGAGCGGGTCGCTGCACGCCGTGACCGGCGCGGCGCGGCCACGCTGCCGCACCGCCATCCCGCAGGACATACCGTCGCTGACAGTTCGCGCCGCGAGCACGGCCAGTTCGTGCAGGAACTGTTCGACACTTTCGGTATTCAGCAGGGCGCTTTGAAGCCCTGCCAGATCTCCTTGCACTTCGCTTGACACATCTCTTCCTCTACCCATGAGGGTGCGATGAAACGGACATCAGGCAAGGTCAGCGCCCCAAGCTCGGCCGCCGCGGCGGCGATGGCGTCGCGTGACGTCCTGCTCGGGCAGCAACGAGGCGCTCATCGTGCCTCCGGTCCCGGCTCAGTCGCTGCCCGTCGCTTCCGCGTTCACGCCACCCGGCCGAAGGGTTATCCCGTCCCCCCTGGGTAGCCGCCGGGGAAACGTCTGAGGTTGGAGGCAGGAATGTCAGCAACGGTGCTCTGGATCATGTGCGCGGTCATCGTGGTAGCGCTGGCCGCCTTCGTGGGCGCGGTCTTGCTCGCTAGCCGTAGGCCGGCGTTCCGGCACCCGCACGTCGAACCCCGGCGCGGCAGCGTGCAGGGCGGGACGCACGTCGGCGGCGGCCGGTCCGTCGCCCCCCACCGGGACGCGGAGGTCACCCCGGCCGAGGACCCCGACGAACCCACGGTGCCGGTTCGCAGGCCCCGCGGCACCAGCCCCATGGACCTGTGACGTCGCAGACGCGAAGGTTGCCCTAACCGCAACGACAGTGCGGGGCGCCCCGGTTTCCTGGGCGCCCCGCCGTAGGGTTACGAGGGGCCGCCGCCCCCGTAGCCGGGGTGCAGGGGGTCGTTCCCCCGCGGGCAGTACGGTTAGATGTTCGCCTCGGCCCGGCTGACGGCCGCGAGCGCGGAGTCGCCGTCGGCGGAGATCGCCAGGTCGCCCATGGACACGATGCCGACGACCTGCCCGTCGTTGATGACAGGCAGCCGCCGCACCGCGTTCTCCCGCATGAGCAGCGCGGCCTGGGCGACGTCCGCGTCGGCGGCCACGCCGATCAGATCGCCGCTGCACAGCGGTCCGACCGGGGACCCGGGTCCCTCGCCCGCGGCCAGCCCGCGGATCACCAGGTCCCTGTCGGTCACCAGGCCGGCGAGCGCCCCGTCGTTGACGACCAGGACCGCGCCGACCCGGCTGTCGCGCATGATCCGCGCCGTCTCGCCGATGGTCTGGTTGTAGTAGACGCCAACGGGGGCGGGAGTCATGACGTCACGGACCTTGCCGGGGATCATCCCCCCAGTAGCTGACTGCGCCGGGATCATGCCAGAGGTTGTCTCCTCGTCGGCACCAGGGGACACGATGTCGGTGTCGTTCTTCTCCATGATTTCCCTCCTGTTCGCCCTTCCCCTCCCCCGCTACCGGCCAGCGCCGCCGGTAAACCAGGGCCGCGGCAGAGGGGAAGCGCGGCAGGAGAAGCGCGCACGCGCAGGAGGTCCGGTGAATGAAAGCGCTTAGCGCGGGTAGCCGGGAGCCATGACTATCTCAGCCATCATCGCGTGGCTGATCACCGGCCTGGTGATCGGCGGGCTCGCGCACTTGCTTGTGCCGGGCCGTCAGCGCATCGGTATCCTGCTCACCCTGCTGTTCGGAATCGTGGGCGCGCTGATCGGCGGCTTCGTCACCGCCGCGATCATCGGCGCGGGTCACTTCATCATCACCTTCATCGTGTCCCTGATCGTGGCCGCACTGCTGATCGCCGCGGTCACCCACCCGGCCGGCCGCCGCTACGTATACGGCAACCGCCGCCGCGGCCTGCTCCGCTAGTCCACCGCTAGTCCCCCACCGGGGAATGTGCTGAATCAGCGACGCCCGGGATGGCGGTGTCCTGGCTGACCAGGCCCTACCCAGGGTGCAGTAGTCCAATCCCGGTCTAATTCAGCGGGCCCCGAGACAACATGGCGAGTTTCCCGCGCATCCCCCCGCGGGAGGCTCGCCATGTTTCCGTCCGCGACCACCCTCTCCGCCCGACCGGGGACGGGCAGGACAAGGTGGGCTGCACGGTGGAAGCCCGTCCTGGAGGCATTCACCATCATCTTCGGCGACCGCTTCCAGTCCGCCGGAACCGAACCGCCGGAAACGCCGTTGGCGAGGTAGTCCCATACGTTTCCCTGACAAATGACGCCGGCCCGCCCGGGGTGACCGGACGGGCCGACGCTACGAGCAGCGGTGCGTACCGCTTCTAATCTGACTGGGTTACGAAGCGGGCTTGAGGTGGAGCAGGACGTACTCGTCGGTGCCGGAGCCGGGGCCGTTGTT
>Ga0335072_10000956_pt1 | contig 49967 bp, 51 predicted proteins | sample Lox_Sample_21_FD_206725 | JGI IMG/M metagenome (GOLD analysis project Ga0335072, IMG submission 206725) | Soil microbial communities from Loxahatchee National Wildlife Refuge, Florida, United States - Lox_Sample_2.1 | ecosystem: Environmental > Terrestrial > Soil > Wetlands | place: USA...
AATCCGTTCGGGCCGAAAGTGTTACTTACGTCTTAGGTACGTTGTGTTACCCATGTGTCCGGGCTGGACCCTAGGATTTTGGTGGACGTGAGGGGATTCGAACCCCTGACCCCCTGCTTGCAAAGCACGCAACTCGACTCCAAGAACTCCAACGCGTATTTTAACTACTAACGTTTCCAATAAATCGGGGAATCTGCTTTCGCTCAAAAGCTAACCCGAATCAGCTGAAAACGATGCATTCGTGCACACTTCGCGCACAGTCAATGGTGTTGTTTGCCTTAATCGTGTTGGTTTCCGACTTCACGCCGACGAACGGAACTTTCGCATCACAGGGCGTCTGTGATCCACGGTTTTCAAGACGGGTGATTGCGTACTGGCTCAGTGCCAAGTCATTGAGAACTAACGATGCCGTTCGGCTCACTCTGGACGATTTGGGCAGGTTAGTAGGCCCATTGGGATAAATTGGGATAAACGTCAACGTCGCTGCCTCTGACCGAAAGCGGCGCGTTGTTCGTTGGCGGCAAGGCTGTCCCGGTGCTCAGCGATGGGTCAGCGGGGGAAGCATGGAAACTGATGCTTGCTAGGGCGAGGAATGAGGCGCAGATTCGAGCGGGTTCCCTCATGCCACTGGAGTACGCTCGGTTTGCCTACTTTCTGTGCTCATAGCCGTGGAGCGCATCAACAATCTCTTGCAGCTTTGGGACAACAGATTTCTTCAATGCCTCTTCAATGGCGCTAATGAGTCGCCCAAAGTCAGTTCGGACAACGGTTGACTTAGGCGCTGGGCTTCCGCGAGCAATTTCTCACGCTCGGCTTTCGCACGCTCTTCTGATTGCAGAGCTTTCTCTTCGGGAGACAACTTCGCGTATCGCTCCGCATGTACTCGCAAAATTTCGTCATGGCTCATTCCGTCATAGGCTCTTTCACTCACGGCTGTTCGCGCTCCGTTCTGACTACAGGTTCAAGGGAACGAGCGAAACCCACGGTCAACCAGATACCAAATCTTCAGAACGAAACTGAAGTACTTCTTCAGATTGATTCCGACAAGCAGGTCATTCGTGTTCCGGAATCGAATTGCTCTCTTCGGCACCCGCTGTTTGTGAAAATCTGTCTCAAGGAAGTCCATGAAGTACTTAGCGATTTTCTTTATGAAGAGCAGCGGATTGCTTTCGTCTGAAGACGCGCCGGGGCTAGGTCGAGAATCCATACTATGAACCTACTTGATTATTGTCTTCGCACCTTCCAAATTGCAGATATTGCTGCGCTCTAGCTAAGCTAGCTAGTCATCTGTTGACCGTCTATTGGAAGCAACTTCGTGCCAGTGAAGAGGTTGGTCCAATCGTATGTACCCGAAATATGTCCTTTGCGGCACGACTCTAAGATTGTCAATGCGCCGAAAAGTAGAGATAAGGCTCTTATAGACGGTTTCGTAAAAGTTGTCGGGGCTGTCCGAGTCCAGTTCAAACTCAACGGTATATTTCATGTCCACCTCTTAGTTCTCGATAACGCGGCGCAAAGTGCTGAGTCCTTCTGCTTCTCAGAAGGGGACGTCTTCTTCCTCCACTTCCTCTGCTGGAGCATCCAGTGCTTTGGAGCTTTCGGGAAGCTTAAGTTGGGAACAGGCGGGAGGGTGGTGTGTCCATATGACGTTCGCCTCCTCCGAAAATTCCCTCAGGAGATGAACCGGGTGAAGCCGGGTTGACTAGCTGATGCTCCCGACCGTCTGGTTGCAGTGATCATTGATTTTAAGGCTATAAGCGTAAAGCACATGTGATATCGGTCACGAGTATCGGCCTTTTCGGTCAAAAGAGTCTGGCCCGTAGCCATTGAAATACTGCCCAAGTTGCCTCTAGGTCTTCCGGTCTTCCCGACTGTCCACGAATCACAGACACACTCTTAGTACGTACTTGATAATTAACTGGCCATCTCGACGGAGGTTCCGATGAATCCATGGCTCATGCTCGTTGCTGGCTTGGTTGTAGGTTTCGTCGTAGCTTGCTTCTGGATGCTCAGCAGGTCCAAAAGGCAGCTCACGTCATTCCAAATTGAGTCCGAGGGTAAGATCCGGGCGGCAGAAAGCACGATCTCGGAACGCACCAGTCGGATAGCCGAGCTGCAAAGGTCAGTTGAGACAACCGCAACGGAGAAATCGGGGCTCAATGAACAGTTGCGGTCTGAGAGTTCACAGAAAGCAGCTGTCGAAGCGGAGTTGGCACAGACCCGGTCTGCGTTGGAGGATCAGTCCATGCTACGCGAACGCCTCAAATCCGAAGGCGAGCTCCGCGTCAAAGCAGAAACACAACTCGCGGAAGCTCAAATGAGTCTTGAAGAGCAGCGCAAACTACTTCAGGACTCGAAGGCCGAGCTCACTGATACCTTTAACGCGCTTTCCGCGGCAGCCCTCAACAGCAACAACGAAGCATTTTTGGCGTTGGCGAAGAGCACATTCGACGGACTCCAGGCACAGGCAAAAGGTGAACTGCTAACTCGGGAGAAAGCGATTGAGGGCATTGTTGGGCCACTAAATGATGCCCTTGCGCGCTATGAAGTACAGATCCGAACTATCGAGGCTGCGCGATTAACAGCGTACGTCAGCCTGGAAGAGCAAGTTAAGAACCTGGCCACAGGTAACGCCCAGTTGCAGAAGGAAACCGGCAGTTTGGTGTCTGCGTTACGCGCACCACAAGTTAGAGGTCGCTGGGGTGAAATGACCCTGCGACGAGCGGCCGAGCTTGCTGGAATGTCAGCCCATTGCGACTTCACGGAGCAGGAGTCGTTCGAAACCGAAGCGGGCCGACTTCGCCCTGACATGATGGTCAACCTGCCCGGAGACCGGCGCATTGCCGTCGATGCGAAGGCGCCATTACAAGCGTTTCTTGACGCGACTAGCGCCACTACTGACCAAGAAAGGACGGCACTGTTTTCCAGGCATGCCCAAATCGTTCGCGACCATATGAATCAGTTGGCTGCCAGGAATTACTGGGAGCAGTTTGATCATGTACCAGAGTTTGTCGTCCTGTTTCTGCCGGGAGAGTCGTTCTTCGCGGCTGCCTTGGAGCAGGACCGGACGTTAATCGAAGATGGAATGGAAAAGCGCGTGATTTTAGCCACTCCAACTACGCTAATTGCCCTGCTCCGCGCCGTGGCTTTTGGTTGGAGGCAAGAAAGCATTGAGCAGAACGCCAAAGAAATCAGTGATTTAGGAAAGCAACTCTACGATCGAATTAGAACATTTGTTGAGCATCTCGGCGCTATTGGTCATGCGCTCGACCATTCTGTCGACGCCTACAACAAAGCAGTAGGCTCACTCGAACTTCGCGTACTTCCTTCGGCAAGACGATTCAAGGAGTTGGAGGCAGCAACAGGAGACGACGTCCCGCAAATCGAAACCGTTGACGCTGCACCCAGGCCACTTGGTGTTACCTAGGGAGATTAAGGACGACAGTGGTTATTCGGAGTGCTTGCGGCTCTCAGATTCAATTTGGTTGCCAGCGTCACCCTCTTTGCCGGAGATTCTTTGCTTCGGTTGATCTTCCGGCTCGAAATCAGACTTTCTTCGCCATGTTGTTTGCCGCGAGTTACCCACAGGGGATCTCTTCCTGTACTCCTTCGGATACGCTGGTGGCAAAAGCAATTGAGAACTTATGGACCATACAATACTCTGAGAACGGTACCCCAAAAATTCAGAACCGAGAACACATATAGACTCCTCGCGAGGCTGGAAGCAGTACTGAAGTTCGTGTGAAGCGATGTCTCAACCAATCACAACTGAACGTCAGCGGCGAGTTGAAGCCGAACGTCAAGCCTGGATAAAGAAACTCATCGACGTGTCGCGTCGCAACAATCTTTTGTATTTCCGGCCACTTAAGACCGGTACGCTGGATCTGTCATTTGCAGACAAGGACGCAGTAGCTGCTCTTCTTGAAGGCGGGTCCATTTCTTTGCGCCAGTTGCTTGGGTCATCGGCAGATGACCTTGACGGCGGCGATGAGGAAGCCACCCCCATTCACAAACTCAAAGAGATCGCCAGACGTGCGCTCCTGAATAAGGAAGAAAAGGGACTGCAAACGATGTTTGTTGCATTCGGATCTGCGTCGTGGCCCGCCGAAGGCGAAGGGCGGCCGGTGGACGCGCCAATTTTGCTGCAGCCGGTTGAATTAGAAATACGTGGCCGAGGTGGGGCTGGCATCACGTTCCACAATTCCGGCTCACTACAGCTTAATTTGGTATTGCTGCACGTTTTGGAAGCGCAGCTTGGTCTTGAACTATCCGCAGAAGATCTGCTGCCGACCCAAGTAGAAGAACACGCCTTTGAAACTGGACAGGTTTATGAGCGCCTGCGAAAAGTGGCAGATAAGATCACGGGGTTTAATATCACGGACCGATCGGTTTTGGGGAACTTCACGTTCCAGAAAATGGCGATGGTTCGTGACCTTCAAAGCCTTGATCAACAGCTTCCAAATCACGATGTCATCGCAGCAATCGCGGGCGATCTGCAGTCTCGACAAAAAATCAGCGAATCACAGAAGGACTTGGACCCCCGCGATCTTGATTCCGTCGCCCCAGAAAATGAATTCGCAGTAATGGATGCAGACTCGAGTCAACAGAGCGCCATGTCCTTGGCTCTATCGGGACAGGATGCAGTGATTCACGGGCCGCCCGGAACGGGCAAGAGTCAAACAATTGCGAACTTGATTGCCAGCTTCGCTGCTCATGGCAAGAAAGTTCTCTTTGTTGCCGAGAAGCGAGCTGCGCTTGAGGTGGTGCTCCACAGGTTGAATTCGATTGGACTGGGGCATCTTGCTATCGACTTGCATGGTGCGGACTTATCGCCCAAGAGAGTTCTACGGCAAATTGCCGCGGCATTGGATCTCGTTAGATCCTCCGCCCAGATCGATTGCGTGCAGCTCCATCAGCGTTTTCAAGAGCGGCGCGCGCGCCTTAATGGCCACGCGGAACGGATGCACCATAGACGTGCTCCCTGTGATGAAACGATATACGAGATGCAAGGAAAGCTGCTGCGCCTTCCCGCGCTGGCAAGGGCAGAGACGCGCTGGCGTTCCGGCGAATTGAATGCGCTAACGTCAACCACTGCCGAGACGATTCGCGACTTGTTACGCGAGGCGGGTGGCTTAGCCTCATTGTTTTTGCGGACTGATCCGTCTCCTTGGACCCTTGCAGTGCTGACGAATGGTGCCGCTGCCCAAGCCGCTATGGATCTGGTTCAAGACCTCCATAGGAACCAATGGCCAACCGCTTTGTCCAGCCTAAAATCATTGGCAAAATCTGCGGGCCTTCGGGTACCAGAAACGCTTGACGAAGCAAAGAGCCTGTGTGAAGTTCTCGCAGGCGTACAGTCTATGTTAGCTGTCTACAGCTCGTCACTGTTCAAGCTGAACCTCACGGAACTCGCGAAGGATCTGGCGCCGGGCAAAGCGGGCGGGATTAAGGGCGCGTGGGCCTGGGTTGTTAACCCGGATTTGCGCTCCGCAAGAAATGTCCTGCTAGGACTTCGAATATCCGGGAAGACAACCACCCGGGAACTGGCATCAGAGGTTGCGAGGGCTATCGATCTGGTCCGTAGATGGACGTCATTATCAGGTGACGCCTCCCTGCCCTGCGCTGTGTCTGCCCTTGGCGATCACGCACCCAAAGTTGATGCCGCATTATCCGCTCTCACTCAGCTGGCATTGGTTCTCCCGGACAACCACATCCCTGAGCTTGCGTTGTCAGACATTACAGAATTGCTTGGAAGACTTGCCGACGACGGACTCACTCCACATAAGATTCCAAAGGTATTGAATATTGCCCAAGCGCTCACGAAGCACGGAGTCGGCAAACTCGTAGAGGAAATCCGAACGCGCCCAGGGTTGCCTGAGTACTGGCTTCAGATGTTCGATTATTGCTGGCGAGCCTCATGCCTCGATCTTGCTCGGTTAACTGATCCAGAGATTGCGGGTTTCAATGGCAGGACACACGATCAGTTTGTGAAGGATTTCGCAGAGTTGGACCAGGAGCGGCTGAGATTAGCATCGGCCCGTGTCCGGAGAGCAAGTGCCGAACGGGCTATCGGCACGATGAATGCGTATCCCGCAGAGGACGATCTCGTACGGAGAGAATCTCAGAAATCACGGCGGCTCCTACCACTTAGAAGACTCTTTGCCCAGGCTCCACATGTGCTTACGGCTCTGTGCCCATGTTGGATGGCCAGCCCTCTTTCAGTCAGTCAAGTGTTGGACGCAAAAGAGCGGTATTTCGATGTGGTGATCTTCGACGAAGCGAGTCAGGTGCTTCCCGAAGACGCAATTCCATCAATCGTTCGCGCATCGAAGGTCATAGTTGCAGGTGATGCGAATCAACTTCCGCCAACCGCCTTCTTTGTCGCCGACGACGACGAACCAGAATACGGTGACGAGGATCAAACACCTACCGGGACATCAGGATTTGAGAGCTTACTGGACACGATGAATGCATTTGTCCGGTCGCGTCCGCTTGATTGGCATTATCGCAGCCGGGACGAGAGTTTAATCAGTTTCTCGAATTATCACATCTATGGGGGACGCTTGGTTACGTTCCCTGGTCCCGGTGGCTCGCCTGCGATACGGCATGTGCTCGTGGATCAAATCCCAGACAAGGATGGCGAAGAGGAAAGCTCGGGTGTCGAGGTGCGACGCGTCGTAGACCTGATTTTTGAGCACGCTACCCTTCACCCCGAAGAATCGTTGGGCGTCATTACAATGGGCATCAAACATGCTGACCGGCTGCAGCGAGCACTAGATCAAGAGTGCGCGCAACGTGGCTCCCCCGATGGGTTCTTTGATCCAAATCTGCAGGAGCGATTCTTTATTAAGAATCTCGAGCGTGTCCAAGGAGATGAACGCGACGCCATCATAGTCTCAATTGGATACGGCAAAGACCGCGGCGGGAATCTAAAGTTTCGTTTCGGCCCGCTCTTGTCAATTGGTGGACGTCGAAGGCTGAATGTTGCAATAACCCGCGCTCGGCGTCGGCTCACTCTTGTGTCATCTTTCTCGCACCTCGATATGGACCCAGCTCGAGTCCGAGCGGGCACGGGCGTTGACCTGTTGAGGCACTATTTGGAATATGCCGCAACTGCGGGCAGGCGACTCTCGGACGCTGAAGTGACCGATGTTCCACTGAATGCATTTGAAGCAGAAGTTTTCGACGTTCTCACAGCACAAGGAATATCCTTGATCCCGCAGATGGGAGCATCTCGATTTCGCATCGATCTTGTGGCACAACATCCTTCGAAACCGGGGCGATTTGTACTTGCGATAGAGTGTGACGGTGCAACGTACCACTCGAGCCCCACCGCAAGGGATCGCGATCGCTTACGGCAAACACAACTGGAAAATCTCGGCTGGAGATTTCATCGGATATGGTCCACGGATTGGTTCATGCGCAAGGACGAGGAGGTTCGGCGTGCTGTGTCGGCATACGAGGCAGCAGTTAAGTTCGCTGACCGCGCTGTCGTGCCAGCCGATAGTGGTCCGGTTAACTCGGGCGACGAATCAACCAATCAGCGAACACCGGCTAATGGCACCGTTTCTTGTTTGGGAACTCGTAAGGCAAGACCATTAATTCCGCGCAGAGATTCGATTGATGAATACACGCTGAATCAGCTTATTGCACTAGTCCTTTGGATTAACTCAGATGGGCGATTGCGAACCGACGAGCAGATCATTGACGAGATTCTGCCGGAATTAGGGTTTTCGCGGCGCGGAGTTCGGATTGAGAACGCTATCCACCGCGCGATTCGTTGCGCTGACGGACTCTCACGAGCAAAGTGAACTGCACACGATCTGCACAACGATCGCATGGCGCATTCAGCTAGCAAGTGAGTTGTTTGAAACGAGACGATGCTGTCGGTTGCGAGTCAGACTCAGAATGTACTCGAAGTGATTGAATTGGGATAAAGGCATGCGCTAGTTGAACGCGCTCGTTCATAGGCTCGAGAAAGCGCTCAGTTGACCGCTTGGTTGGAATTTAGGCGATCTTCGATGCCAGGCTGGTAGTGAGACGCCGACGGACGCATTCATTGACAGAGTCTTGCTTCTGATAGATCATCCAAGTAGAAGGAAGTAATTATTCACTTGGGGGGCCCATGCCGACAGCCACAATCAGGCGGACCAATGAAATTCGTGATCGTATTCTCCAAGCCCTTCAGGAGCGTTCGTATCGACCGGTTGAGTTGATTCAACAACTTCAGAATGCAGAAATCACTGAATCAGCGGTTAAGGATGCACTGGCTGAACTGATCGATGCTTCCCTCATTGAGCTCTCTCCCGATCGCCACATAACGTTGCGCCACACTGCAGGGCCCCTCGCTGCGGCTAGATGATTGACTACAATGACGTTAACATTGCCCGGAATCGACGGCGCCATAGTCAGCCAGCAGTCCAGAAGGACGATCACCGAAGGCCAGCCCGAAAAGACAAAGATCGAATAATCTACACGTCCGCATTTCGTCGCTTGGCGGAAGTCACTCAGGTCGCCTCTCCAAGCGACGCTCACGTATTCCATAATCGCCTAACTCACTCTCTTCAGGTCGCACAGGTTGGTAGGTCGCTCGCTGAGAACCTTCGAGAAAACAACAAAGCATGCGAATCAATCGGTGGCATCGATCCGGATACCGTGGAGGCTGCCTGTCTTGCGCACGATCTTGGCCACCCTCCTTTTGGACATACGGCCGAAGAGCAGCTCAACACACTCGTGGGCGCCGCCAATGGCGGATTCGAGGGTAACGCACAATCGTTTAGGATCGTTACTAAGCTCGCATTCAAGTCCCCGAAACATGCCGGATTGGATCTTACCGCCAGCACCTTGGCCGCTATCCTCAAATACCCCTGGCTCAGGGGAGAGAACAAAAAGAAGCCGCACAAATGGGGTGCCTATCGCTCTGAAATGGAGGACTTTAAATTCGCCCGTACGATCTGCCCTCCTCAACGGCTTGCGCGAAGTCCCGAAGCCGCTCTGATGGATTGGGCCGACGACGTCACATACTCGGTGCATGATCTTGAGGATTTCTTTCGCGCCGGGCGCATCCCAATACATCTATTGGCTAGGGCATCCGAAAGTCTTGAGCAAAGACACTTCTTCGATGATGTCTACCGCCGTAGGTCGGCGCAAAAGGATTTTCCGAAACGGGCATTACTCGAGGAAGCCTTCAGCAACATTCTTGGTATGTTCTGGCGAATATATGAGCCTTACTCCGGAACTAAGGACCAGCGCTCAAGACTGCGCTATTTTACGTCCCAACTGATCCACCGATACGTTAACGGTGTTTCGATAAATCTGCCGAAAAAGGCAATCGAACTGAATCCCGAGTACGAAAAAGAAGTTACGATTCTGAAAGAATTAACCTGGACGTACGTTATCGAGGCTCCGAACCAGGGATTGCAGCGCGAAGGTCAACGGAGTGTGATTAAGCGGCTGTTTGAAGTCTATTCGGACGCCGCACGCTCTGAGAAAACATGGGCAATCTTTCCGCCTTACTACCGCGAAGAGCTAAAAGACGCCGACACACCCCTTCAAAGGACGAGAACTGTGGTCGATTTGATCGCCGGCATGACGGAGCCTCAGGCGGTAGAGGCCTATCGACAAGTGATAGGCGCCTGGCCATCGTCATCGCTCGAAGACGTCGTCAGGTAAAGGCGCACCAAAGCATAAGTTGCCGCCCAGTTCAATGCATCACGCAGGCAACGATTAATCTCCTTCTCCGTCTCTCCGTCGCACGAACCGCAGAAATCAAATCATACGCTTTTTCTTCGCCCCCGTGATAAACTAGACGTAAGGAGACATATCTCATGGTGAAGGAAGACAGTTCAGTGAACCGGCCCGCTCCAAAAACAACGGCAACCGATGGCGTCAGCAATCTTCGAAAGGGTGAGAAGCCATCGGCGCCTGCTAACTTTTCTCTGCCTAAGCCTGTGAAGATCCCCACGCCGCCTTCAAAGTCGGATAAGAAATAGAACCCGCAACCATGACAGAATTCAAACCCGAAGCGCTTACCGTCCTGGTCATTCTTTTGCCGGGTTTCCTTGCGGCTAGGTTGGAGCAACGACTGACGGTTAAGGGCGATCGTACAGAGTTCGATAAAACCGTCGATGCTCTCCTGTACAGCTTCTTGATCTATGTTCTTTACTCTTCGTTCACCAAATCTTTTCCATTCGATATTCGGGACACCATCACCGCTCAGGGGCACGAATACACCATCATTACAAACGTCGCCTTACTCGCTGGGCTGGCTTCGATCGGCGTTGTTCTAGCCATTCTGAAATCGTATCTGGTAAACCGTGACGTGTTCGGTAAGGTTTTCCGCAAGTTGCGCATTAGCCAGAAAACATGGCGGGATTCCACCTGGGGCGATGTATTTCACACATACGGAGAGGCCGTGCAAGTTCAGCTGACCGATGGTCGCTCAATCATGGGTTGGCTGAAACACTATTCTGACGACCCGGTGGAAGGCTGTATTTTTCTGGAACGCGCCGCATGGGTTGCTGCCGACGATGCGCTGATCGAAATCGATGGGCCCGGAATTCTGTTGTCGAAGGCAAGTGAAATCAGCTCCATTTCATTTCTCAATTGGAAACCCACACAGACTCCGGGACTGTTCAAAGATATTCTGTCTTAGATTGCGAGTCTGGATTTCAAAACTTATCCTTTCACCGGAGCATTTACATTTCAATTGCAGACAGATTCTCGAGGCTGATCGAGCGTATCACACCTACGCCGACCGAAACTTCTGCCTATTCAACCCACCTGAGAAGTGTTTCCGGAGCAGCGGAAGCGGCACTGGAAATAAACAAAACCCAACGGATTGGCAGCTTCAGTCGCGGCACCGCGGTCCGAAGCATCAGCGATCTCGATCTCATGGTGATATTGAGTTCCAACGAGAGAAAATGGGGACGAGGAAACACAACCTCGACAACTACTCTGAACAAGGTCAAGGACGCGCTCTCAGCGCGCTTCGCCTCTACCGGGATACGGAACTCTGGCTGCGCGGTAGTTCTCTCGTTCGCCTCAGGCAGCAGAACGGTTGACGTCGTACCGGCTTTTTACGTTGGCCCCTACAAGGGGGCTGTCGCACAATACGAAAACTATCCTATGTTTTCTATTCCGGACGGCTCCGGCGGGTGGCTGCTGACAAGCCCGCAAATTCATGCGGCGGCGTTGGCGGCCGAGGACGAAAGGAGTGGCCACAAGCTAAAGCGCATAGCTCAACTCGCAAAATACTGGGCTGCCGTACGCGCCAATCTGAACCTCCATTCCTTTCACGCCGAAATCCTAACAGCTTCCGCACAAATATCGATCGGACCGCGCTCTTACGCTCAAGGTCTTCACGAGCTTTTCAAGAACATTGCCGCCCGGAACGGACGCGGCATTCAAGATCCGCTGGGGATATCGGGTGTAATTCCCGCATCTAGCGGTGCCGCCGCGGCGGCGCGGCTTGCGGTCGCCGCGAGAACCGCGGCCGACCATGCCGGACGGGCGATCGAGGCTGAAGTTCAACGGGATACGGGAGAAGCTGTCCGACAATGGAAAATCGTATTCGGCGGGAATTTCCCAGCCTAACCAGCTTTGGAACTAACGATTGTCTGCGGATTGCGGGATGCCCATGCCAGATTCAGTTTTTCCCGATTCCATTTGTATATAAAGTCTGGTATCACGGCAGCCGAAGCCAAACAGCAGTTGTACTCGCCCAGCGCGACTGCGGCGGCGGAATCCGCTTCGGGATGCTCCTTAATCGCTTCGCAATCCGTCAGGACGCGCTGGACCCCACGAGAAAGCGAGTCGTATTTCTTGTAGAGAGCGAATAGTTCTCCGCTGCACCAAAGCGTTATCGTCCCCATGCAGATTCTTCCGACTAATTCCCCTCGACCGACTGGCAGTCCACTCTGCAGAGCGGTGAAAACTGCAAGGACTACAACCGCCAATGCAGTTCCTGTGAGAAATCGCAAGAGACTAGCCATTCTTTCCGCCAGTTCACCTGTCCAAAACGCGCTCTCTTCGGTAATTTCGAGCAAGCGTCTCGCACCCGGTTCGGCTTTACTCTCGTAGTATCTTTCCGGCGTTATGGGTTCACCCGAAAATCTAATCCCATATTTCGCGTTGATTTTCGCCAATTGCAACTGCGAAGGCTTGGTTCCTAAGCCATTCTGTAGCATGGCCGGCCGTCGCACCGACTCCCCTAAAGCGTAATGTGCATTGCTTCGAATCCGCGCCCAAACGATTCCCAGCTGAACCACAAAACCCACGAAGGTTATCCATTTGCTCCACGCGCCGGATGAGATCGCCGCGCTCACAAGACAACAATAAAAGAGAAGTGTCAAACCGAGATTTGCCTTCAGCCAGCGCTTGCTCATCGCGTATTCTGTATTCATTGCCTCAAGGAAGTTCATGACCCCTATACCTTTTGATATCCGCTTCCGAAAAGCGATGCCCACTGCCTGTGGGCTTCACCCTCATTCCCGCTCTTTTCATAGGCTACGGCCAATTCTGATGTGATCTTGCCGAGGCTTACCGACAGGCATTGTCCAGGAGTAAGTATGGGCTTCTCGATCGGAGGTGCGCCTGAAATCCACGGCGTCTGATCCCCCGCCAGAAAGGCCCGCTCCAGCGCACCAAAGCCAATCGCAAGCCCCTCCGAAATCGAGGTCAGGGCCTTGTTTTCCTTCTTGAGTTTCCAGAATTCCAGGGAAACCGCAAACTCGATGTAGTAGGAAGAAAACGAACTGTTGAGCAGAATTCCGTTCCAGTATTTTACGAGCTTGACAACCTTTCGGTAGATCTTGTTGTGAAAAGCATTCAGAATCTCGCACAAATCGGTGTCTACCTTCGGATTTGTCCGCTGCCATCCACCCGCACCATCTGGCATAAGATAGAACTCAAATTGGTTCGGCGCATCGGGCTTTAACAAAAAACACGGCACGACATCATAGCCAAGGCCGTCCGAGTTGGTTGTTTGGCCCTGCTTCATTCGAACGGTCACGCATTCGCCGTTCGCTCGAACCTCCGTTTCGCGCGGATAGTGGCGCGCCAGGACGCGCGCGAATTCCGAAACGAGCTTCGCGGTCGAAATAAACTGTCCATTCATCCACCTATCACTGCAAAGCGGATTCCACCGAAGCAAGCCGTCGGATACGACGGTATACGGCAGCCGTCTCCCGTTCTCCATGTAGAACAGACCGGTACCATCAAGCGGAATATAAACATCGATATCGTCCAAGGGCCAATTTTTCGTGTGGCGCGCGAACGATCCGCCAAGAAAATCAGAATCTGCCTTCGAAAGGACTCGAGGAAAACTTGCGTCCCTGGTTCGTTCCGCCACCAAGAAATCGCGCAGATGGTTGTGGCTGTCGCTTGCTTTCGACCGAGTCTTTGTGGAAATGTTTATGCTTCGATCCAACAAATCCTCAAATGCCGAATCGATCTTCCGCATCTGCGTCGCATAGAGCTGACTCAATAATGATCCCCAAGCTGGTGATGAATTCACGGATCCTCCCCCGATTCTCCTGTCAAAGCGGCAGCCGGTGAATCTCACGCGCCTCCAGTCTTTTGCCGGCTGAGCAGTTGCGACAACGACGCAACTCCTTCCCGCTCTAGCAGTGTTTTCAGCTTTGTATCCGAGCGATATCCAGATGCAAAGTCTTCGCCGTAAGTCTCTCGCAACGTCCCAACCAACGTGTCGCCACGCTTGCGGCGTATCTCCCCGTTCTGATCCTGGCATCTCGAATCCAGATTTACCGGGCAACTTCTGTCGTGTGCCATTTGAGAATCTCCGGCAATTTTTGGCCTTGCCATCGGCGCGGAAATGGACTACTATCTGAATGTAGCACGAAACTAGTCCACTTGTATATATCATATGACTGCTAGACATACGGAGAAAATTGGCGAAAGTATCGTAGAACAGAAAGAACTAGTCCAGCTTGCACGCCTGGCGATTACGGGAAAGCGCCATGACCTTGTTCTCTACATACGCAGGCTGGCAAAGCACTATCGTCTTTCTTTTCCTCAGCTTGCCGAAGAATTGAACTCGGTTCTTCGTCAGATCCCTGACTCATCCTCAGTTCTGCGCGGCACCTTCGTCGACGCCATACCCGTCGACCAGGATTCCCGTCTGCAGCTCGCCAGACCCGAATATCCGGTTGAACTTGATGTCGAACCGATTTGGGACGATCGGGTTCGGACGGATTTGGAGCAGATCGCGATTGAACGCGAGATGGAAATGAAACTCGCCGACGCAGATCTTCACCCAACGAAGTCAGCCCTGTTTGTGGGCCCCCCTGGCGTCGGCAAAACTCTCGCTGCGCGTTGGATCGCGAAGAAACTTAATCGCCCATTGATCATCCTTGATTTATCGGCCGTGATGAGCAGCTTTCTCGGAAGAACGGGTAACAACATTCGCAACGTTCTTGACTACGCGAAGGGCTTGAATTGTGTCTTGCTCCTCGACGAGTTCGACGCAATCGCCAAAAGGCGCGACGATGCCGTGGAAATTGGCGAGCTCAAACGCCTAGTAACCGTGCTGTTGCAAGAAATCGACGAGTGGCCGTCGTCCGGCCTCCTCCTCGCAGCAACAAACCATCCGGATCTGTTGGACCCCGCAGTCTGGCGGCGATTCGAACTCATCGTCGAATTTCCGATGCCTTCTGAAGCAGAGATTCGAAAGGCGATCGAAGTCTTCCTGGATGGCGAAACGGAAAAGAGTTGGAGCGCCATTCTGGCCAGAACCTTTCAAACGGCATCCTTCGCCGATATCCGCCGCGATCTCCTGCGAGCGAAGCGGAATGCGATCGTGCATGGGCAATCATCCTTGGTCCCACTCCAGAGAATTGTCAAGGAGCGCGTCCGGAATCTTGACCGGGACGCCCGAGCGGAAATTGCCGTCGACCTGCTCGACCGCGGGCTTTCGCAGCGCGAAGCGCACGAGTGGACCGGTGTCAGCCGTGACACAATCCGAAAAGCGGTACAGCACTAGACATCATGGCTGAAGCGCGGAACTATCTATTCGGATACGGGGAGCGGCTCAATGAGCCGCTGGAACCCACCGGCAGACCGATGGAGAAGTTCCATCCCTACACGGTGCGCGATGCGCGTCAGCGGCTTGCGCCCCGCCTCGAACGAGTTGCAAAACAGATAGACGAACTGCCCAAGGCTGCCTGTCCCCGGAACGAAGCTGTGGCGGCGGTAAGGTTGCATCCGTCTTACCTCGCCAAGACGTTTTTCCCGACCGACCTTTTTAGAACCCTGCATCTCGAACCAGTCGGCAGCCGTCCCGTTCGCATCCGTCCCGAAAAAGGGACTAAAAAACAAACCGCCACGAAAAGGAAAGGAGACACATCGCCAACATCGACGACGATTGATGTATTCGTGCGGGGGAAGAGGAGTGCCTTCGACGAGTGGGCAGAAGTCATTCCAGACTGGCCATCCGAAGACCCAATTATGGAAGAGATCATTCGGATCGAAGACGTACTGTTCATTCCGCCGGAAGAACGTTTGAAGCCAATGCGGTCGAAGGGCGACGCACCCCTTCTCGAAGTTGTCCTGCATCGCGCGGACAGTTATGTGCTTGAAGGCTTCCGAGACTATGTCCGTTCGCTCGGATTGCGTCTCGACCTTGATAGACGGATTGTGGTTCAGAATCTTTGCTTTCTCCCCTTGCGCGTGCCCCTCGATCTGCACGCCGAAATGGCAAAGTTCTCGTTTCTGCGGGTCGCACGGGAAATGCCCGGTATGCGTGAGCTTCGGCCAGCAGCTTGGTCTACCCCGCTCCGTTCCGGACCGGCGTTCAAGGTCGAGTTTACTCACCCCCAGCCTGTTAATCCGGACCTGCGCGTCGCTGTTTTCGATGGCGGAGTTCCGAAAGGACTGCTGCCGGAGTCTCTCGTTCGGAGGAAAAAGGCGCCCGGCATTGGCGCCTCTGTGCCCGATGCCCAGGGCCACGGACTTGGAGTGACGTCCGCTCTCCTGTTTGGGTCGCTCCAAGACGGGGAGACACCGCCGCAACCTTACGCCGCCGTGGATCACTACCGAGTGATTGACGACAACACAGTCCATGACCCGCAAGGCGAATACTTCGATGTCATCAATCGCGTTATGGACGTTTTGAAGCAGAACCACTTTGACTTTGTGAATCTCAGCGTCGGCCCGGACCTCCCCATCGAAGACGATGAAGTTCACGTTTGGACTGCATGTCTGGATGCTCACTTCTCGAGCGGCAAGACTCTTGTCGCAATCGCCGCAGGCAATTCGGGTGCAAACGACTGGGACTCGGGGAATGCGCGAATTCAAGCTCCGAGCGACGGAGTTAATATCCTGTGTGTCGGCGCTGCCGACTCTGATCGTAGGAAATGGAAACGCGCAAACTACAGTTCGATTGGGCCCGGCCGGCGCCCCGGATACATAAAGCCCGACGTTTTGGCATTCGGTGGTTCAGCAACCTCGCCGTTCTGGGTCCTCGACCGCGACAAACCAGGATATACAATGCCCACTCAAGGGACCAGCTTTGCATCACCCAATGCTCTCCGCGCGGGGCTCGGGGTCCGTGCCTATCTCGGCCCGGTCGTGCAAGCCATTGGACTGAAGGCACTCTTGGTTCACCACAGCGACGACGCCGACTACGAAGCGAGAGAAGTGGGCTGGGGAAAACTGCCACCCGATGTGGATGACCTGATCATCTGCGCGGACGACACCGCGCACATTCTCTATCAAGGAACAATGGATGCCAGCGGATACTTGAGGCTACGCGTTCCGCTTCCTGCTGCAGGATTGAGGGGCAAGGTGACTATCACTGCCACCTTCTGTTATGCAACGGAGGTAGATCCTCAGGATCCCTTGAATTACACGCGCGCTGGCTTGGACATCACCTTCCGCCCGAACAGCGACAAGTTCTCGACCACGCCTTTTGGGCAATCCAAACAGCCCACTTCAAAAACGTTCTTCTCATGCAAGGCTTTTGCGAGCGAGGAAGAACTCCGCATCGACACACACAAGTGGGAGACATGTCTAAAAGCGTCGCGCACTTTTTTGGCTTCCAGTTTGAAAGACCCAGTCTTTGACGTGCACTACAACTCGCGCATCGGCGGAGCACAATCTAGTCAGGCAAAGCAGATCTCCTATGCTCTGGTTGTCACCGTACACGCTAAACACGTCATGGATCTGTACAATCGCATAGCTCAACGCTACCGCACACAGCTCGTGCCGTTACGCCCGATCCTTCGCCTCCCAATACGTACCTCCTGAAGTGCACTCGTCTCGCGCTTCGAGGGCCAGTGGTACGTGCCATCTCACAGCAGGATGCGGGAGTCGATTTGTTCCGTTACCGCAATAGCTCGCCGTTTATTGGTGTGCCAAGCGTGATAGCTACGGGCTAGGTGACTCTATTCTGGCGAACAGACTCTTCTTTGCTGATCTGCGCATGCCGTGACCCGGTTGACGTAGCCATTTCGAAAACCGAGCCAAGCTGTCCCGCTGTTGTAGTAAGAAAGGGCAGTGTTCAGCGCGGAGAGGCCTTCACCTTGCACACGAGCCGTTGCTGAATACGTGGCTGTGAGAAGAGTGGCGCCCGCCCAAAGATTCGTGCAGGGTTCAAAGAGTTCTTCTGCCGTTAGGTGCAAGGCCTTGGCGTGCTCGCTGTTTACTTGGAGCAGGCCTACGCTCACGGTGACCCCATGAGCAAGAAGCCATTTCGTCCAAGCGAGTGCCTCTTCCTTCGACTCGGGCTGCCTTTCTAGAGTAATCGTGCCGCGATTCCATCCTTGGCGGTGAGCCAGTTGATGAGGTCGGTTGACACTGAGAGCGTAAGGGTGAAACGCCGATTCTGTGCGTGCTATGGCTTCCAGCGTAATGACGGGAACGTTAGCCCCGCAGGATTCAGCCAGTGTTTGAAAGGCAGCGTCAGATAATTTCGTGTTTGGGTTTGTAGGTGGCGTTTGGGCGAGCGAGTTGGTTGCCCCGACAGCAAAGAGTGTCACGAAAATGAACCATGATATTCGCATCAGAAATTACTCGCCGAAAGAACGGGAATATGGAAGAGTCGGGCCCAGCTCTCCGCACTCGCTTGTTGAATTGCCGGAATGCGGGTGCCCTTAGCCCAGTAGTCGTTCGAGCTGGTCAAGAGAATGGTAGACCGTTCGAGGACAGAAGATACAAAGGGCCACACCAGCAATTGTTCATAGCAGATGAGTACGGCAGCTTTTTGATCACGGACACGGATTGTTCCGCGGCCAGAGAGACTGAGCGGAACGCCGTCCTGGCCAAACGGTTTCCACATCGCGATTGGAACCGGGATGCGCTGCTGATAGAGCGCGGCGTTCTCCTCACCCCGCGCGATCAAGACGTTCAAATAACGGACTGATCCAAAACTTCGCTCGGTTCCGCCAGGCGGAGTGATGCCCGCTCCAATAAGGACGATGCGGTGCTCCGCTGCCAGGGGTGCTAGCGTGTCTTGCCAGAACGCATCCGTGGATTCGTTCCAGTGCGTAACCACATGCTCCGGAAACAGCAGCACAACTGCGTCGGATTCTCGAATTGTCGTCTGAATGGATTGATGCGTGTTGTATTCCGTCTCGAAATCAGGGTCGCCTTGTCCCGCGCCGCCGAAGGTGGTGTTGACCGCTTCCCATCCAGCGGGCACTTGCGGTCGTATGTACTGGAATTGAAAAAAGAGCGCGCAGATGACCAAAGAGACGATGCTCGCTACTGGCCTGAAGGGGAAAGCACTGAGAAAGGCGACGATGAGTGCGAGGCCTAGCCATTTCGATCCTGGAAAAAGAACGCCCGCGGCAAGAAGGGGTGAAGCCCACCCGATGATCCCGAGTGGCGGGACCGCCGCAATGAGAATACACAGTGGGATATAGAAGCCGCGTCTGCCAGGTCTCCGCGTGAACAGCAAACCCCAGGGCAACGCCAAGATCGCCGCTGCTCCAATACAGAGACACACTCCAGTGAGCAGAGTTCCCTTCAGCCCAAAGAATGCGTGCGCTCCGGGGATGATCGGCCAGCTCGCCAGTGCGTAGTAGGCAAACATCGAAGCGTAGGCGTGCGTCCTCGACTTCGCGTAATAAATGAGCATCGGCGCGACCAGAGAAAAAGGGATGGTCGCTAGATGGCCGCTCCACGCGATTGCTGCTGCGATACCGGCGATGATCGGCAAAGCAGAATTAGTGCTGAGGAGCGTCCGTAGCAAACGTCCACAGGGGCCGAAGATGGTGCCGAATCGAGGCCATTTGAATGGGACCGTAGTAGCGGCTATCGAAGCTGTAGGTGTTGAACGATGAGACGACCCAGACGGTTCCTGGTTGGACCATGTAGGTGCCATACGGCCAGGGGTCGAGGGGCCGTTGCAGGTGGTCCTTGAATCGCCCTGCACTGTTCGGTAGCAGTTGTCCATTGACTCGGATCCCATCGGCGCCTACCACAACTTGATCGCCGGGAAACGCCACCACGGGTTTGAGCAGCGGTGCTCCACCATCGGGACACGCGCCGGGAGTTCGATAATGCCGGCTGAGAGAGATCGATGCTCCGGCTCCATCTGGACAAAACTCGATGAGATTGGCACTGGGGAGATCGGTGACGACGTAGAAGCCGCGCGGGAGAGACGGGGTGAGGTTAAGCCTAACGCCGAATACCAAGCCCGCCACAAGCCCAAGAAAGAATGGGGAAGCGAGCAGGCAAGCCCAGAAAATGGCGCGGCGAAGTCTTTGCCGGAATTCATAAGAGCCAGGTGTCCTCAATTTCAGAAGAGTTGAGAGCCGGAGCGCCATCGTTCAGGACCTCGTTTGTAACCAGTGCCCGTTTCGGGGATTGAGCAGGGTCTTTCGGCGGAGCGCCAACAACGAAGAATTTGTGCACGCTGACCTCATAAATATAACGTGTGTTCTTGTCGTGTCCCACGTAGGGCCTTTGGTCGAATGTACCCTCGACATACAAATTCGTGCCCTTTTCGAGATTCGCCGCAACGTTCGCTAAGTCCCCATAGAACACCAGGCTGAACCAATTCGTGTGTTCCGCCGGCTTGTCGTTGCGAGAGAAGCGATAGGTTTGCCCAAGCCGGGCTTTGGCGACAGGCATCGACGATGGCAAATGGCCCAGCGTCGGCTTTCCTGCGAGATAACCGGCAACTTGAAAGCGGTTTTCCTGCATGGTCATCGCTCCGGACCAAGATTCAGCCGCTCTACTAAACCTTGCGAAGGTTGAAGCGTACCTGTGGATGGCGGCGCAGGCTGATCGAACAGGGAAGGGCTGTCGGGACCACCCTCGGAGGAGGAAGGCGGGCGCCTTTGCGGCTTTGGGCGTGGATTTAGATTCGGCCGCGTTGGCAACTCGGGAAGCGCTTCTTGAGGGGAAAGGCCACCATTGCGGATGGAATAGAGTTTTGTCGGCGGCGGGATTTCGGCGCGGGAACGCAAGATGGGATCGGCGAAGTAGAGCATCTGCGTGCCATATATCGGTGGGTGTCCAGAAACAAAGATCAGCATGTCGCCAGGAGCAATGATTTTTTCCTGGTGCCCGGTGCTTTCTTTTTTCGGCGGTCGCAAGCGCATGATTTCGTCTGGAGTCATAAGTGGGCGTTCAATTTCGTCCATATGCGTGCTTACGTGATTGAGCATTGGAGACATGCGCGAGCCGGAAAAGTTGAAGGAGGCCTTTCGAATGGTCTGTGTCCCGGTCATCTTGCTAAGTAGCTCGGCGGTGTCGTACTGGTTGGGTGCAAAGGCGACGCGAACTTGGCAATTGCTGACAATGCTTTCGTTGTGCCCATATTCATCCACGATTTGGCGGATGTCTTGCGTGATGAGGTAAGCCTTGAGGCCGAAGCCGGCCATATAGGAAAGTGCGTCTGCAAAAATCTCCATGCGTTTGAGTGACGGGAATTCATCGATCAAGAAGAGCAATCGATGTTTGTTACGGAGTTGTTCCGGACCTTGGAAATCGAGCTTTTCCGTTAGCCGGTTAACGATCATCGTAAAAATCAGGCGCATCAGCGGACGTAACCGGATCTTGTCGCTCGGGGGAACAACGAGGTAGAGCGATACCGGACGACCGCGATTTACGAGATCCTGAATCGTAAAGTCGCTAACGGAAGTGGTCCGGCTGACAAGTGGATCACTGTAGAGCGTCAAGGCTGTTTTCGCCGTGGATAGGACGCCTGAAAAGTCCTTATCTTCCTTGTCGAGCATTTCTTGGACTTTCTCTTTCACGACAGGATGCGTGCGCGTCGGTTCACCCGTTGGAAGCCGCCAGTTATGGGCGTTTTGTTTGTCGTGGGGATAGTTGAGAAGCTCCGTCAGCGTTTCGCGGAAGTTGAAGCCCGGTCGGGTGAAGACGCCAGCGAGCTCGCTCAGGGAAGCAGGGCGCCCTTCGAGAGCGGCGGCGTAGCACACGTGAAGGATCATCCCGGCAGTGATCGAGGCCGCGGCATCCTGCCAGTAGCGTTCCTGCGGACTGTCTTCGCCCGTTCGCACGAGCATGTTGGCAATGTTTTGCGCATCGGAAACATCTCGATCGGTGAACAGCCGAATTTCCGCCAAGGGATTAAATCGGGAAGAGTGCTCGGGCTCAACCGGGGAGAATTTGAAGCAGATTTGACCGGACTGGCTGCGGAAGCCGGCGGTTTTCGCCCAATTCTCACCCTTAATGTCGTAGACGACGGTGCTTTCCGGCCATGCCAGGAGAGTCGGTATGACGATGCCAACTCCTTTGCCGCTTCTCGTAGGAGCAAACGCGAGGATGTGTTCCGGACCATTGTGGCGGAGATAGTGAAGGCGTTGGCTGGACTGCTCGTGCCATCCTCCGACATACACACCCTGCGTTGTCTGCATGAGGTTGGTTTCCGAAATATCAGCCTTTGTCGCCCACCGAGCCGAACCGTGAAGGTCTTCGGTATTTTTCGAGAGTGACTTCGTGCGAGCGAGATTAAGAAGGAAGAAGAGCGCGCCAGAGGCAAACGCGCCGGCTACAACAATTCCAGCACCAAGAAGTAGCATTAGTCTGACTCGAATGTCGCCTGTGCTGCCCTGCGTCCAGACCCATATGAGCCATTTATAAGGAGCGTACAAATGCAGGAACCCAACTTGCACCAACGCAGGGCCAAGTGCCGGCTGATAAGCGAAGCGCCAGGCGACGAATTGTGTGGCAATGACATTCGTAATGAGAAGTCCCGCGAAACCAACGATGGTCGGTGTCCAGTAGACACCGCCGACGAAACCGGGGTCTCGCGGCTTGCGATAGGCACGCACTTGTTTCACCGAGCCAACTCCTTCGCTTTGGTCCGCTCCTTTACTGCGACCACACAACCGATGTCACTGCTGTATGCGATGCGTACGTTCTCACCCACGGCCGGAATCATGTCCAGAAGGTTCTTCTCGTGGACAACTGCGGAATGTGCAGTGATTTGTTGGACGATCTTTGTCTCACACGTCGCGATGATCTTGCCCCGATAGGTGCCGCTGTCCGTTTGCGCATAATCGATGTGCGCGACGGGAGCAACCTGTATTGCCGAGGACGGTAGATCGGGCAGCGCTTCGCGCGCTGGAACAGCGAGTGCCTGTTTCTCTGAGGCGACAACTTCAAGTTTGTCGATCAGGTGTTTCAAATCTCGACGGTCCCTTAGGTCGAAAAGCAATTCGTACTCGGCGCGCTTGCCCTCTACGGCTACGATTTCTAAGGTGGAGTCTCCAAGCCCTGATGGGGAGCAGTCCGCGGTCAATTCTTCGAGGTATTCACGGGCAAGGGCTGAGTCACGGTCGAATGCCGCCTCAAGGACATCCTGCAGCTGCTCCTCATTCAGGGGCACTCTGCCCGTCTCGTCGGAATCGAGATAGGCTTCCAGATATTGACGGGGCCACGCGATCAGGTCGTGGTCGAGTTCAGAAGCTAACAGAGTCTCCAACTGCACTGGAGAAGTGACGGAGTTTGCGAGGTCAAATATCTGGTGTTCCACAGAATTTTCGATCACATCCTGGCGGGCAGCTGCGTTCTTTCGATCCACGAGGCCTCCTATACCGCTGAAGGCGAAAACAGAGCGCTTCCGTAACGCAATGGAGCGATACGTATAGCGTGCGTATAGTAGCATCGGTCTGGATGATGTCAAGGGGCTACCTTGGAGTGAGTTGGCAGAGCGATGGAGCGAAATCCCTAGGATGGTGTGACAGTTTTCGTTGGTTTGGGTTAGGCTCTTGGCTGACGAGGGTAAAAAGCACAATGGGCAAGTACGACTCCACGAAAACGCGAGTCGTCCCGGTTTTCGATCAACTTTACAGGAATGACAGCACTGGCCGGTCATGGCTTAGCAAGCTCATTTCCCTGCCGATAGGCGGCTTCCCTGTACGTTTGTCTGCGGTCTCTGACCTGATCATTGAAGATTATGAATGGGGCGACTCTGAGAAGAAGCTCAATCCCCCCGTTGCACTTCTGTCATGGTTGATTCGACATCCTCGACGTCCCGTGTCGGGAGAACTAAGTTCGGAGCCTACGAAAGCAACCAAGCGCGAGGAATGGATTGGAGGATCAGATGCGCGGATTCTTGAAGGGCTAGCGCTGCTTCGCACGAATCCCAATGACGAAAACTGGCACTTGTTCGAAGGGCAGACTCAGCCGGACGTTTTTATCCAAACGCCCTCCGTCATTCTGGTAATCGAGGGGAAGCGTACAGAACGGTGTCCAACTACTTCGACAAAGTGGATGCCTGGTCGGCACCAGATGCTTCGCCATATTGATTGCGCGTGGGAAGTAGCTGGGAAACGGAGGGTCGTGGGTTTTTTCATAGTGGAAGGAGGGTCGGACCGCGAAGTACCAGCAGCGTGGCTCGAGTACGCAAAGCGAACAAGCGAAAGCGATGCGATCAGATCGAGTTTGCCTCACAGGGGGCCAGAAGAGCAGGAGGGGATCGGATCGTGTTTCGCGGGTGTTACGACCTGGCAGCGCGTTTGTGCAGAGTGTGGCGTTGACTGGGCCGCTGTAGTGAAGTGAAATGTCTATCCTTTTCGGGGCCAACTCTGCGGCGAGCCAGCTATGCACGATTCGTGGGCCGTCCAGTGCGATGTGATCGGCTCAGGCTCCAACCTGATGCTGTATCGGTGAGCTTACGTCGAACGACCACTGTATCCCCGGCTCTGCCGCTTACCTCTCTCCTGGTTCTGCAACTCGACTTGTAACTGCTTATAGTATTGTCCGAGCCAACCACCCCACTCGGACGGCACATTGCGGATACCCCGACGTATCAAAAGCTCGGCTTCCTTCCGGAAGTGCGAGGAGTTCTTGAGGAGGGCGTCCGCGTTCCCAAGATCATCAATGTGCAGAGTGGGTTTCTTATTCTCGAATCGTTTCTCGATGCGGACGAAATTGTTCACGGCGAGCTTCCCTTCACTACGGGTTTTCTCGATCACGGGCGTGTGATAGATCAAATGCACCTTTGCGTCCGTGCCTTCAACCAGCATGTAACGTCTCCCCGTTTGTTCGTCCTCGGTATGCAGAAGGACACGGCCGGCTAGGACATGGAACTGTCGGAGAGTCGTAATCTGGAGAGGAAGGCGGGCGTCAGATAGGATGGCACCATGCGCCGCGAGCATCTTTTGCCGGTCTGCACTCTGCTGCAATGTTCTAAGCACCTTCTCAAAATCCGACTGTAAGCTCCACTGGTGCCGCCCGAGGAAACGCGCCAGACCCATCTTTTGGAGGTGGATGATCCGTGCAGAGAGATGCCTCTGGAGCTCTCGCGCTGATTCAGAGAGCGACGCATCGTCGGGATTAACGGTCACCAGGAAACGAGGAGAGGAGCGATCATTGCTCCATTGCAGGATGCGATCCAGCGAGGTGTATCGGGTTTGAGCTGCTTCTCGGCGGCGTATCTCGTGCGCATCGGCAGGAGAGCGATAACCCAGAGTTTCGGTCGCAATCTCTGCCGCCCGCTCGCGCAGCCCTTTACGTATGTATTCCCTTGGTAGCAGAAACGGAATTCCCTTGGTGTCCATTCCGCGAATGGCCAGGTGAACGTGTGCGTGATCGGTATTGTGATGGACAGCGCCCACCCATTCGAGTGTTGTGCTCAGGTCCTGTTCCATTCGGCGCATGAACTCACGCGCGTACTCACGGAGATTCAACCGGTCACCAAACTCGGGAGAAACGATAATTTTGAAGAGCCTTTCGTCGCCGGCTTTTTGCCAATTATCGAGCGTTGCCGCGATATCTATCCGATCCCGAGCACGATTGAACCCAGCCTCCGCCGCCCGACCACCCTGGGTCGCTGTCTCGCGGGCCACATATCTTCCGTGAGCCTTCCACTGGCCTGCGCTCTTGTTCGCTGCGTAGCTAACCCGAACGGCCACGCGCTGATTGAAGTCGCGATACGCTCGAATGTTTGGGGCTCCGCTTTGCGAGTCGCGTCGCTTCCGGCCTCGCTTCGACATCTGGACGATGCGGAGCATGGACCGCAAAATGCCGGTGTACTTGTGTGGATTCTCGTTCGGCCCATGCCTTGATCTTCGCGGTTCCAAGCGAATAATAGGTTCGTCATTCATCGGCCAACATTCCTTTCAGAGTGTCTCTGTTCTTATTCGAGATCTGTTCCGCTGCCGCACGCACCAATTTTTCGTAACGAAGCCTGGCGCGCACACGGGCGGCCGGTAGCGCATCTTCTGGCGGCTCGACTACACACGTGATGACGTACTTGAGAAACACATCGGTGAGAGCGACCTGCGCGTGGGCGAGCGTCTGGAGTCCCTGCACCTGCTTGGCCAGATTGGCGAGCGTTGCCGCTACGCGTGCCTCGAATTGCTCGGTCGCTTCCGTGTTTGCGCCTTGCCGTATCTCGTGCTCGCAAGCAGCAATGAGGAAAGCTTGCTCGGAACTGAACCCACGGGCTTTGACAGCAGCGCGGACTTGGTCCCGCAGTTCGGCGGAGGGGTATCGAAAACTTCGCCGAATACCATTCCTATTCATATAGTTTCCACCTTCAACGGCGGCGCCACGGTGGCACCTCGATGTGCCCCAGCGGATGCCACTCAAACCGCAACTCGCATAAGCAGTTAAGTCGAGAAAAACCCGCGAAGCGGCGCCGCCCCTTTATGTTCCAATCCGCGATTTTTTCGACGAATGCCTTGTCCCCTGTCACGGATGCTCTCCTATCTCTGTGGAAATACGTGGACTTTCGACATCAGAAGGTGAACTTCGTTGAGAAATGAGTTCGCAACTGCTTTGTACTGTGGGCGGATGTGGGGTAACGGTCGCATTTCGGGAATATCTGGTGGTATTGGGTGGCCATCAGCAAACTTCGCGTTCTTTTGTGCTTTACACGCGCTCGGCATGCTGCTATACGTACAGCACTATGCAAATCATGTCAACACCAAATGAGTATCAACGCTGTTTAGAACGGCTGGCAAGCACTCCGCCGAAGAGAAAAGCGGCCCTGGTTCGTTCTTTGTTGCCCGGAATCGAGGCGGCCCTCACCGGCGGCCAGACACTGAAAGACATCTGGGGAGCCTTGGCAGCGGAAGGGTTGCAGGTCAGCTATCACACTTTCTCTATGGCGGTGTGGCGTGCCAAGAGGAAACGAATCCTGGCCAGGGATTCGGGAGAAGAGGGGAGTCTGTCGAATACCCAGTTCGCTGAGACTGGGATGAAAGCAAATGAAGAGCGAGATCCTCTGGCTAATCTCAAGCGGTTGGAAGAGAACCGGCCAGGCTTCCAATGGCGGGGAACGCAGAAATCGGGAAAGGCTGTACCGGGAAAGGAAGGCGCAAATGGGAAAGGCCAACGGTAACGGAAGTAGTTCCACTTCGATTCACATCTCCCTCCAAGGGAAAGGAGGCGTGGGGAAGAGCCTGATCTCGGCGATTCTTTCGCAGTATCTGTTGTCCAAAGGGCAGGACGTGCGCGGAATCGACGCGGACCCCGTGAATCAAACGTTGGCGGAATACCGCGGATTGGGAGTGAGCCGGCTAAATCTCCTGAAAGACGGGAGCGTGGACCAGCGCGAATTTGATCTGCTCATCGAGAGGTTTTTGACTGAAGACGGTACGTTTGTGGTCGATACGGGGGCTTCTACCTTCATTCCCTTGTGGCATTACATATTGGAGAACCAGGCGCTCAGCTATTTGCGAGAGAAGGGCAGGCGCGTGTTCATCCATTCGGTGATTACCGGTGGTCAATCACTGAACGATACCATCAGTGGCTTCGAGCAGTTGGCAGAAACTACGCGGGAGAAGAATCTGGTTGTCTGGCTCAACGAGTATTTTGGCCCGGTGCTGCAGGGCGGGACGCCATTCCGTGAGATGGAGGTATGTAAAAAGCACGCGGGCAAGGTGCATGGCTCCGTGGCCATTGTGCGACGTACGGCGGATACCTTTGGACGCGATGTGGAACAGATGATTTCTCAAAAAATGACCTTCGAGGAAGCGTTGAATGGAAATGGCTTCACGATTATGGCGAAGCAGCGGTTGAGAGTGGTGCAGCGCGAACTCTTTGAGCAGTTAGACGCCATCCCATTCGTCTAAGGCAGCATGTTATGGGAAGCAATGGGATGAGCGCTCAAGGCATGCTGGACTTCAAACGGGTGACGGCGGAAGTCGCCGCTCGTCATGGAATGCTCGTCAACCGTGACGATCCTGCCATGCTTTTGGTAACCATGAATGAAGTAGTGCTACAGCAGGTCCTTGGAACTATCGAGTGCCGTATAACGGAAATTGTCGCCTCAATGGAGGAGAGGCTTCGGTCAGCACAGCACGATGCAATTGGAAGGATTGAGAGCGAAGCGCGCAGGGCCGGGATTGCAGTGCGCGAGGAGATTCAAAAGGACGTTGACGCCGGCCGGTTGCACGCGCGGGAGTTGATCGTCGAACTGAACCGCGCTTACTCACGATCGGCGGTGCGTCGTTGGGTCGCTGCAGGTTTGATTGTTGCAGGCGGGTTTCTGGTGTTGGGCATCGGCTTGGGAGTACTGCTTGCAAGGGTGATGAAATGAGAGCGTTCCTCGCACTCATGATGTACGTCGACTATAAATGCGGGGCGGAACCAGGATTCCGCAAAGCCTTCTTGGTGTTGACCTTTGTCTTTGTGCTGTTTTTGTGGTCGCCCTGGCGGCCGTTGCTTTTCCCGAGGCACGCATTCGCTGCGTCCGATGTACGAAGCGATGCTACTTCGCAGCACAGGATCCAATCACAGTTGAAACGGCAGCGCGTAAGTCCAATTGCTGTGAAGGTGTCCGCTACGGATTCCAATCAACGACCTTAGCCTTCCAAGAAGGCTTGACGATACATTTTCCTGGTCATTTGAATTTTGGTCTTGACAAGCTCAGAGCTCAAGCGTAATAACGTACCCTAATCGTTATGAGGCTGTATGTATAGCACTATTGCTTGGCATACAGAATGCTGACGATTGAAGTGGCTTTCGGTCCATGGGTACCCGGGGATGCAAGAAATTCAGCAAGTCACCGAGCGGCGGAACGAAAAGCTCGTACGTGAACTCGGGCCCTTGGTTGCTTCCTGCCTTGAAGATCATCGAACCGAAGATGTTTTGCTGAACCCTGACGGGCGCGTATGGGTGAAGCGCACCCACCGAGACTTCGAGGCGGTCGGCTCCATGTCTCCGGCGCAGGCCTTGAGTGCGTTTGGCACCATTGCGGCGATTCGTGACACCGTTATCAATCACGACAATCCGATCCTTGAAACGGAGCTACCAACAGACGGGAGCCGTTTTGAAGGCCTGATCGCCCCGATCGTACGTCAGCCAGTGTTCGCCATTCGACAACGCCCTCGTCGCGTATTCACGCTAAGCGATTACGAGAACACGGGGATTTTGACGGAAAAAGGCGACGAGCTTAATCGGCACAGGCATCGCGATTACTTTCTCGAACTGGTGCGCGGGAAACGTCACGCAGAAGTGCTGCGCACGGCGATAGCACATCGGAAGAACATCCTTGTGGCTGGGTCAACCGGCTCGGGCAAGACGACCTTCATCAACGCCATTCTTGACGAGCTGGCCGCGATCTCTCCGGAGGATCGCGTGCTGATCATAGAAGACACACCTGAATTGCAATGCAACGTAAAGAACTCTGTGGCGCTCCTCGCCGTGGGTCGAGTCTCGATGCTCGACTGTCTGCGTGCCTCGATGAGGCTGAAGCCCACACGGATTGTCGTCGGCGAGGTGCGCGGTGCGGAAGCGTTAAGCATGCTTAAAGCGTGGAACACAGGCCATCCCGGAGGTGCTGCCAGCGTGCATGCGAACGACGCACGTGGGGCGCTCATTCGGCTCGAAAGTCTAGTGGCGGAAGCAACGGCGGCGCCCCAGCAGCAACTGATCGCCGAGGCCGTGAATCTGGTTGTTTTCGTCGACGGTGAGCCGAATATTCCGGCAGGTCGGAAGGTTCGAGAGGTGGCTGTCGTGATGGCGTATCGCGATAGCGACTACGAACTGGAGTACGTCTAGGAAGCTTGCGGTGGCGGTGATTCTCGGCGGGAAAGGAAAGTCAAGATGAAAGCATACAACAAGAGAGTCGGGTGGCAGCGTTTGGGGATGCGTCTTGGGTTGTTGGTGTCCGGATCCGTTGTTTTTAGTTTGCGTGCATTTGCAGCCGGTGGCGGGCAGGCCCTGCCGTGGGAAGCGCCGTTGACTCGCCTGCAGCAATCCTTGAGTGGTCCCGTCGCCGGTGCGATCGCGGTCATCGCATTGGTGGCCATCGGCGTAACGCTAGTGTTCGGTGGCGAGTGGAACGAATTTGCGCGACGTTCGGTGTATGCGGTCTGCGCAATCGCCTTCATCATTTCGGCAGCCGCTCTCCTGGGAGGCCTGTTCGCCGTTGGGGCGGCAGTGATTTAGCCATGGACCGTCCCCGGGAAATACCGTTTCACGAGTCGGCCAATCGGCCTCACTTGCTGATGGGCGGCGATCGAGAACTGGTTCTGGTGTCCGCCATCCTGGCAGCGATGTTGGTTTTCGCGGTCATGAAGTGGTGGAGCATTCTTGCCGGGCTGATTTTCTGGCTGGTCGCCGTGGGAGTGCTCGCTCGCATGGCAAAAGCAGATCCCCTTTTGCGTCATGTTTATCTGCGGCACATCCGTTACCGAAGCTTTTACCCGGCCAAGAGTCGCATTTGCGCCCCTCCCACTGAGACTCCCGCGAACTGGAGATAGACCGTGCCCCTGATTGAGCAGCGCCGTCACGCGATTGGACTAGCCGACCTCCTTCTCTATGACTCGCTCATAGATGATGGGGTTCTGCTGCTACAGGACGGCGCATTGCTAGCGGCTTGGAAATTCCGGGGCCCAGATCTCGGTTCCGCGACAAACGCAGAGATGGCCGCGCTGAGCGGGCGTTTCGGGGCCCTGCTGCGGCTGGGCGGTGGATGGATGGTCCAGTGCGACAGTATTCGCGGCGCCGCTCCTGGCTATCCCGAACGTCAAGAGTTCCCGGATTCGGTGACCAAGATCATCGACGACGAACGTCGAGAGCAATTCATGGCGGAGGGCGTGCACTTCGACAGCGACTACTACCTTGCGCTGACCTACCTTCCTCCCGTTGTCCGAGAAGAAAAGATCAAGGGATGGATGTTTGAGGGTATGAAGGACCAACGCGGAGACGCGGCGCGAATCGTCGACTATTTCAAGGCCCGCATAGGCTCCTTTGAGGACGTCTTCAGATCTCTATTCGCTGTTACGCGTTTGAAAGCCGTGAGCGCCAAAGATCACGCGGGCAACCCTGCGATTTACGACGAACTCCTGCGCTACGTGCATCGGTGTGTTTCTTGGAGAGACCATCCAATCCGCCTTCTTGAGTTCCCCGTCTACTTGAACGACATGTTAGCAACGCAGGATTTTGTCGGCGGTTTGACGCCCCGCATTGGACGCAAGCACTTGCGCGTAGTGGCCATTGATGGCTTCCCAAAGGCGAGTGTTCCGGGAATTCTGGCGGCGCTAGACACGCTGCCGATTGAATACCGCTGGAACACACGCGCAATCCTGATGGACCCGGAGGAAGCGCGCGCATTTCTCGATAAGGTCCGGAAAAAGTGGCGCTCGAAAATGCGAGGGCTGCGCGACCAGATCATGCAAACGCAAACTGGGGCCATAAACCTGCATGCACAGGCGATGAGCATCGATGCCGAGGAGGCTATGAGCGTTGCGGCGGCGGGAGACGTTCTTTTTGCACAGTACACCACCACGGTTATTTGCAGCGATGAGGACGAAGCTCGTGTCGAGGAAGCGATCGCGCTGGTTGCCAAGACAGTACAGAACCTAGGTTTTTCCGCGCGAGTCGAAGACGTTAACGCCGTGGAGGCGTGGCGGGGGAGTCTCCCCGGAGATGGTTATCGAAATGTGAGGCGCGTTGTCCTGCACACGCTAAACCTCGCGGACCTTCTTCCCATCAGCTCCGTTTGGGCTGGGAATAGGGAAAGTCCGTGCCCGTTCTATCCGCCCGGTAGTCCCCCGCTTTTGTACGCGGCGACGACGGGTTCAACCCCTTTCCGTTTCAACGTCCACTGCGGAGATGTCGGGCATAGCTTCATGGTGGGCCCGCCGGGATCGGGCAAATCAACCTTTCTTGGGTTCGTTGTTGCCCAGTTCTTCCGGTATCCGCACGCTCAAGTGTTTGCCTTCGACAAGGGCTATTCGCTTTACGTGCTCACTCGGGCTTGTGGTGGCAAGTTCTACGATCTCGGGGGTGACACCGATAATTTGTCGTTCTATCCGTTAGCCGACCTCGCCGATGACAGCGACTTGGCCTGGGCAAATGGTTGGATCGAGAAACTCTGCGCGCTCGGCGGTTTGGAGCTAAAACCGCATCACCGGAATGCGGTGGCAGACGCGATGAAGCTCATGCAAGGGTCGCCGAGGCGAACCTTGACCGATTTTCTAGCAACGGTGCAGGAGAAGGATGTCCGATCTGCGCTCGAGGTCTACACATTGAGCGGGCCGCTTGGTCGTCTTCTGGACGCCGAAAAGGACGGATTGCGGGACAGCCGTCTGATGGCTTTCGAGATGGAAAATCTTATGAAATACGGTGACGGAAATAACAAGGCAACCGTTGCCGTGTTGCTGTATTTGTTCCGTCGAATTCAGAAAAAACTCGATGGGCGTCCCACCCTGATTGTTCTCGATGAGGCTTGGGTCTATCTCAGGGACGAGCTGTTCCGGGAATACCTTCGCGATTGGCTGAAGACGCTCCGTAAGCTAAACGCCGTCGTGGTTCTAGCTACGCAAAACCTCTCCGACATATTCAATTCGGGCATCAGTGATGTGGTCATGGAAGCATGTCCGACAAAAATTCTTTTGGCGAACGCCGAAGCAGCGAACGTGCAGTCGCGCCGCATGTACGAAGCGGTTGGTCTGAATGATCGGGAGATTCAGATCGTCCAAGGTGCGCTTCCAAAGCGCCAATATTACGTGATTTCGCCAGAGGGCCGGCGTCTGATCTCCCTGGGACTCGGTGGCGTTGCACTTGCTTTTGCGGGCGTGAATAGTCCGGAAGACCGCAAACGAGCCGAGGAGTTCATGCGCGCCTATCCCGAAACCTGGCAAGCGGAGTGGCTTCGCCATCGAGGCCATCCGGACTGGGCAGACTGGTGGCGCGAAGTGGAGGGTCCTATCGGAAGGAGGGTATCGGCATGAAGAAACTCGTTGTGTTCGCAGTGGTGCTGTCGCTGGTGTTCTTCGGAATCGCGCCATCTATGAATGCGGGAGTAGTGGCGGGCGTTGCAACAGAATGGACTCAGGTTCTGAACCACGTCCAGCTGGTTCTGAACTACATCCGGCAAGGGATTCAGCTTCAGACCCAGTTGCAGCAATACACGGAACAGTTGAGACAAGGGCGAGTGGTGCCACAGCAGATCTTCGGTTCGGTCCAGCGGGATCTAGCTCAGCTCGCGCAAATCGTTCAAGGCGGGCAAGCCCTGGCGTATTCGATGGGCAACCTCGATGCGCAGTTTCGCAGCACGTTTCCCGGTTACGGTTCCCGGACCTCGGGGTATTTCAATGACTACAAGAAATGGTCTCAAACATCACTCGATACCACGCTCAGCACATTGCGGGCCGTTGGTTTGCAGGGTCAGCAGTTGAACAATGCGCAAGCCGTGCTCGCTCAGCTTCGCACGATGTCCATGGGAGCGGGTGGCCAAATGGAGGCTGCTCAGATAGGCAATCAGATTGCCGAGCAGCAGGTGGAACAACTCATGGCACTTCGACAGTTGATGTTGGTCGACCTTCAGAGTAAACAGGCATATCAAGCGGAGCAGATTCAGAAGGAGCAAGCGGACAAAGCGGCCTTGGATCAAGTATTCGGTACGCAACCGATTGTAACGGATCAGAAGAAATATTGACTCCGCATGGAGACAACATGAAACGAGTATTCATGGCGGTTCCGATTCTGGTTGTGTTGGGTTGCCCGGTGGGTTGCAGAAAAGCAGAACCGCCAAGCCAAATCGTCAAAAGGGTCGAGGATGCGGGATCCGGCGACTTGTCTCAGGCAAGCACCAAATCAATCACCGATTGGTTTAACAAGCATCAAGATCTCGCAAAGGAAATCAAAAAGGAATGCCAAGAAGTCCAGAATTCGAAACCAGCGGATTGGCGTGACACAACAGAGGGTCGCGTCTGCAGTGCAGCCATCTCGTCAACGATCATCGGAAACGAGCCAATTCGTACAGATGACAAGAAATATTGAGGTGAGCACATGAGGAGCGAGCGCGGTCAGCAGCGATTATCTACAGCGTCGCGCTGTTTGATCGTAATCCTTGTTGCATTTTTGGCATCGTGTGTCGTCGCCTATGCCCAAGGGCCCAGCTCCGTTAACGGTCCGTCCAGCCTGCTGGACGAATATAAAGGACTGCAAAACGGATGGATAACAAAGCTCCTCGGCGCGGCGCAACGGCTTTTCTTCTTGCTTGCTGGAATTGAAGTGGCCTGGAGCTTTACTCTTCTAGCGATTGAAAAAGCTGACTTCCAGGCACTTACTGCGACTATTGTCCGGAAGATCATGTGGGTTGGAATCTTTTACGCGATTCTCCTCTATGGGATTACGCCCGGAGGAGGTGGCTGGATTCCCGCCATCCTGGACAGTTTTCATATCCTCGGCCAAAACGCGTCTTCCATAGGCCCAATAGGGCCCAGTGCCATCGTGGGTTTCGGCGTAAACATGTGCGTAGATCTTCTTTCTTCCCTAAAGGGCGCGGATTTTCTGGCGGCTTTTGCGAGCAGCATGGCGCTTGTTTTCTGTGCGGTCGTCATCTTCCTCTCCTACCTAGCTATTGCAATTCAATTCGTTGTGGCAATGGTGGAGAGCTACTTAGTCGTCGGTGCTGGGGTCATTTTTCTTGGATTCGGCGGCTCTCGGTGGACCGCAGCGTATGTTGAGCGGTATGTCGCCTACGCCGTTTCTGTCGGCATGAAAATCCTTGTCCTCTACTTGCTCGTTGGAGCAGGTATGACGGTTTCTCAGGGGTGGATTCAAGTCGCCCAAAATGCCGCTACGTCAGCAGATCCCGCCAGAACCGGCTTCGACCTCGCTGCTGCGGCGGTCATGTTTCTCTGCGTCTGCTGGATGTCTCCCAAAATCTCATCCGCGATGCTCGGGGGAGTGGCCTCGATGAGTGGAGGGGACCTCGCGAGTGTCGGCATGGGTGTAGGTTTGGCCGCTGCAGGCGCGGGCGTGATTGCAACGCAATATACGGCGCGAGGATCCGACGCCTTGTCAAAAGTGAAGGAAGCAGTGGCGGCCGGTGCTCGTGGACACGGTGGCAGCAGCAACGGGACTGGTGGTACGACTCCCCGACCGGGCGGCAGCAATGGCGGGGGCCCGGGCTTTTTGGGCGGTGGAGGATCTTCCAACACGGCACAGATCGGCATGCCGGCCGGCGGCAATCAACCGCCACCACCCGCTCGTTCTCAGACAACTCAAACATCCAGCTCGCAACCCGGGCCGCCGGCAACTACTGCAACAGTTGAGAATGATTCCTTTCTCAACGCACTCGAACGAACAACCGCACGCGCCCACTATGCGCTGAATAGCCTTCGGATTCCGCACGATGGAACATCTCATGCGCCACCGTCCAGTTCGACGGGCCATGGTGAGAGCTGATTGTGAGGTGGAGCGGTGGCAAAAACCATTGCACTTCAGCAGCAGTCGTGTTCGAAGGAGGAGTCCCTTGGGAGCCCCTATCTTGCTGCACGGAAAGAATGGGACGAACGCTACGGCAGTCTGATTAAACGTGCACAGCAGTGGCGTGGGACTGCGATATTGGCACTTCTTGTCGCCCTGGCAGAAGCCATTGTCATTCTTGGAGTAGCGACGCGACCGCGAGTCGCTCCTTATGTTGTCGCTCTCGATTCTCTCGGCCACGTGGCAGCGGCAGGCGCGATTGATCGTACCGCGTCCATTGACGACCGCATGAAACAGGCCACCATCTCCCAATGGGTGCAAGACATGCGTGGCGTGACCAGCGACGGCCTAGCCGAGCGCGCGGCCATCGATCATGTGTACGCCATGATCGGCAGTCAGAGTGCGGCGCAAACCATCGTCACGGACTACTTCCGCGCGAATCAGCCTTTCGAACGGGGTACCCGCGAAACGGTGCAAGTGGAGATCAACGCGATCTTAGCGACCTCACCGCATAGCTACGAGGTCGATTGGACGGAAACGCGGCGCTCTCTCGATGGGAAACCCATCTCTTCGGACAGATGGAAAGGCATCTTCACGGTTGCGGTCAATCCGTCGACGGACGAGGCAGTGCTTCGGGTCAATCCACTCGGAATCTATGTCATCGATCTGACATGGTCGAAAGTTCTTTGAGGGCGACTATGAAAACGAAGTACGCAGTATCAGCAGTGCTTGTCATTTCGTTGGGTACAGCCGGTATAGCGCGGTCTCAGGAGCCGACAAGTACAATGGGTACTCCGAATCCAACGCCGACGCAACCGTCACCCCCCGCGGTGGTAAAGCGGGAACCGGTGCCAACTCCAGACAAGTACCCGTTGGCTGAGGCTGTGCGGATCTTGGAATCCGGAGATGCAACAAAAAACACGGGTGAAAAGCACACGCCAACTGTGCCCGCGCTGCCGAGGAGTGCCGCTTCTCACCCCTTGTCGTCGGAAGTGCCTCGTTCCTTTGAAGCGAAAGGTGATGTCGCCTTGAACGCCACTGGTGCAGAAGCCGTATTGCTGAGCCGCGAATGGACGGAAAGCCGCAACATACCTGTGCCTGGCAAGGATGGCCGGGTAGTCTATCCCTATGGCGGCGGGCTCCCGATTGTGGTCTGCGCACCACTGCACGTCTGCATTTTGGAATTGGAACCGGGGGAGAAAATCGCTGGTGAACCGCACATTGGCGATAGCATCCGATGGGAGATTTCGCCCTCTGCGTCCGGCAGCGGTCCGGACGCCACACCCCTGATCATCATTAAGCCTCGTATCGCAGGGCTCGATACGACCATGGTGGTACCCACCGACCGCCGGGCCTACTATGTCCGCCTTGAGTCGAAGCCAAATGAGTACATTGCCCGCGTCGCCTTCTCTTACCCCGAAGAGAGCCAACAAAAGTGGCAGGAATATCTTACAAAGCAACGCGAGCAACAGGACAAGGCCGCGGCAGAGCGTGTTGTCGAATTGCCGAACGGTGCGCTCGAAAATATGTATTGGAACTATGAAATTAAGGGCGGCGATGTGTCCACCCGGCCGGTTCACGTAATGGATGACGGTGCGAAGACCTACATTCAGATGCCTCCCGAGACCATTCACCGCGAATTGCCCGTGTTGGTGGTCCGGGGACCAAGTGGTTCTGAGATGGTGAACTATCGCGTGAAAGACAACATGTACATTGTGGATCGCCTATTTGACCGGGCAGCCTTGCTGTTAGGGTCTGGAAAACATCAAGTGAAGGTCGAGTTGATTCGCCAAGCAGAAATCAGCACGAAAGCGAAAGAGCAGAACCCTCAAGCGGTCAACGGCACCCAGACTGAGGCCAAGCCATGACCGAGCCCAACCACGTCATGGAGTCGCCTTCCGGACTGGATCTGCATCCTGACCCGCCGGCAACAGCTCGCATCAGCAAGAAAGTCGGCCTGGCTGTCCTTGGAGTCGTGGTTCTTGTCGGCGTTCTCGTGGTGTACGGACTCTATGCGCGCCGGGAACAGCAGCAGGTTGACCAGGCAAAGAACGAGGAGCGACGGCCCGAACCCGCGCGGGGGGTCGGCGATCAACTGGTCAAGGAATTGGCCCCGCCTTCGGTGGCGAGTCCGGCTCCTGTCAAGTCCGGCCGTGATTTGCCTGATTTAGGCGCGTTGCAACCGCCTCCCCTGGTGTACCGCGGCGACGGGAACGAAGGTCGGCCCGAATCACGCGAGACAAGGGACAGCAGTCATTCCTCACCTAATGCGCCAGCGGAATTATCCGCGGAAGAGAAGCTGCGCTTGGCGGCATTCCGACAAGAACAAGAAGCGTTTGCCGCGCCGACGCCTATACGAGAAGGCAGTTCAATCCCCGCCTCGCCCGGGACAGTGCCACTGAATGATGCGTTGCAGCAGTTGGGACCGGTCGCCTCCCTGTTGGGAGCTGGAAAGTCGGCTGGCCCTGATGGCTCTACCGCACGGCCCCAATCCGGCACGGACTACGAGCAGCAGAACGAGCAGGGACGGAAAGAAGCGTTTATCGACCAGACCCGCGGACGCGCGGTCAACAACTACCTAAAATCGACACGTACACCACCCATCGGGAAATACGAACTAAAAATGGGCTGGGACATTCCCGCGATTCTTGAGCAGGGAATCAACTCTGATCTTCCGGGAGAGGTCAAGGCACTCGTCCGTTCAAACGTCTACGACACGGCCACAGGGAAATACTTGCTGATTCCGCAGGGGTCGCGGCTCGTTGGGATTTACGATTCGCAAATCGCCTATGGGCAAAATCGCTTGCAGGTCATTTGGACTCGCATCATTTACCCGGACGGGAGTTCGATCAATCTGGAAGGCATGATGGGCCAAGACATCGAAGGCATGTCGGGCTTTCACGACCAGGTCGATAACCACTACAAGCGACTGATTGGCACCGCTCTGCTTTTAAGCGCTTTCACCGCAGGCATCGAACTGTCCCAGCGACAGAATACCTCGCTCCTTACGGTACCCACTGCCGGTCAAACCGCCTCCAGCGCCCTGGGGCAGCAACTTGGACAGCTGGGGACAGAAATTACGAGCAGGAATGCAAGCATACAACCAACCCTCAAGATTCCGGTCGGGTACCGATTCAATGTTCGTGTGAACCGCGACATCCTGTTCGAGGCGCCATACACACCGGTGCAATTGTAGCGACTTGATGAACTCCTGAGGCTCAGGTATATATCTCCTGTACGAACCGCAGTGTGCTATAAGCTGCGGTACCCCGGCCCCGAAGACGGTAACCATCGTGCCGAAACGCCGAAGCGCAAACTTCGTAGTCTACAATGTCAGGCTGTTGAGTTCCCTCGACAAACTCCTGCGGGACAAACCTCGGTATGCGGGGGAATTGTCGACTTCGATCAATGATGCGCTTCTCGCGGTCGACTTGAATACCGTCGAGCTTGTCAATCTCATGTCCAGACAGAAACAGACTGGAAGGGAAACGCAAGTCGTTATCTTGCGGCGGCTGCGCCAGCGGATTCATGAGGTCTCGCAAAAGCGGAAATGCTCCATGAATCAGCTCGTGAATAGCGCCCTTCTGGCTTATTACTCGAAGACAGGAGAGGCCAAGCTGAAAAGACCGATCAAGGGGCGGGGGGTATCCATGCGAGACTACGACACGATGTCGGAGTTGGAGCGTCGCGAGCTTCATCAGATGCTCTCAGGACTTGCGGCGGTTCAGCCGATTGATGCCGAAGTGGATGAGCCGGACGGAACGTATTACGAATACGATCGGAATCTGAAAGCTACGGTGAAAGTCACGCCCGACGGAGAGCGGACTCCGGTTGCGCAGCTCGACGAACCGTTTGAACGTCCGCCGCAAAAGGGACCGCACAAGAGTGTCCAAGAAGGGATGACAAGCTGAGCCAACCGAAGCCAACGCTGTTTATCATCGCGGGACCACTGGGGTCCGGCAAGACAACCTTCTACGAAGCTTATTTGAAGGAAGTATTTCCCAATCTGGTTCCGCCCATCCGACACCAGCAACAGCAGCATCTAAATGATCGTCGTTCTTTTGCGGTCGAAGACATTCGTGTGGACACCCAGCTTCTCGATGACGCTAAGGCAGCAGGGTATGCGACGAAAGTGCTCTTCATTTCTACGGAAGACGCGAACCTGAACGTAGGGCGCGTCTTGGTGCGCATGAGTCGAGGCGGACAAGTCGTTCACATATCCAGCGTGATCGATTCCTACAAGGAGTCGCCGAAGAATCTTCCGGAAGTACGCAATCACACGGACGATTTGATCCTGTACGACAATACCGCGCACCGGCGAGGATACCGAGTGGCTGCGGAGTTTGTGGGTGGCGAACTGACGAAGGTCGCACAGACCGTCCCGGAATGGGTCAACAGGTTATTCGGAAAGGAATTGCACGCCGCAAAGCAGCAGGAGAAGCCTGGGAGGGGACGATAGGTGAGGCCGCTCCGCCCGGCCACGTTTGGCGGATTGCTTTTTTGGGGAGTGTTTTCGTCGCAGTTGCCTCCACTCTTCATTGCCGCTTCCCATAGCGCACTGTGCGACTGATAGCACGGTGCGCTTCGAGCCGTTCCCCTTCACTTGCCGCTGTTCCGGGTCGGAAGCTAGGGATGGTTCGGTTTTGCAGCAGTATGCAAGAAAACCCGTGTCATGTGTCCATACGGGAGCGCCCATCATTCGCGCTCCTGGCGCTCACCCGTCGGTGAGCGCGTCAAGGATTTGCGAAGCCGCCTGCCGGATATTAGCGAGGCTCTCGGTAAGGAGCTGTGCATCACCCTTCCAGAGCTGAATGTAATCGGACGCTGCGGACCCGGTTTCGAGCCCAACGGCGTGGCACACGACGAACGCCGTTGCTTCAGCCTCCGTCTCGCGAACCGTGCGCGTACAGTTGGCGCGGCGGTCCCCGCGATGGAGAAGTTCGTGCGCTAGTTCATGTGCCAATGTGGAAAACTCTTCGGCCGCAGACTGGCCGGGAAGAAGCGTAATCTTTCCGCCGCTCGACATGCCGCGGGCAGGAGCAATCACATCGGAGTAGTCCACAACGATGCCCTGAGCAGCGGCGAAACCGCGGAGACGCTCCGCATAGCCTTGCGGATCGCCTTGGACCACGGCAATGCGCGGCAGTTCTTTGCCATCCGTCTGGCTGACATCGAACACAAAAGCAGCGCGGAAGCCGGCGATGGGCGGAGAGATCTCTGGCAAATCCTCGTCGCGCTGCGGCTTGCGACGAACGATGGGAGCGAGAATCATGATTCCCTTTTCGCCCTTCCGCACCGACCGGCCCAGCTGGTTCCACCTACGAAAGCCCGCTACGTAGCGCGCATCCGGCCTTTGCGAGGCGATCAGCAAGACGTTGTGGAGACTGTAGTGATGGAAATGCCCAATGGCCTTGAGATACGCGGTCAGGCTCTCGCTGTGGCCTGCGTTCAGCGAAGCAACCAGTTGCTCTGCGGCCCTCTCGGTGATTTCTTGGATTTGTTCTGATTTCATCTTTCGTTCTCCTATGCGGGGATTTGGTTCCCTCACACGAGGCAGGGGAACCGAAGGACCGCGTTCGCAGGGGAACGAAAGAGGCAAATAAAAGCCGACGCGGGTGGCAACGGCTGTGACGCGTGTCCGCGAGTGGCGCAGCGGTGTGCGAGCGAAGGCGCAAGAAATCACAGAGAGTAGGAATTGAGGAGGATGTTCGCTTTATGAGGAGATCGCGCGACTGTTTTCGATTCCTTGCGGAAGGGTCAATGCACGGACGAGGGTTGCACTAGCGTCTCTTCGACGAGACGGAAGGAATGATAACCGAGAGCAAAGCGGCGAACATTCCAAAAAGGAAAAAACAGAAGGCCCTCGGATGATTCGGAGGGCCTTTTGCTGTGAAACGATCAAGGAGTCTGGTCGCTCATGTTGGACGGCAGGCCGGTAGCATCGGGAGTGGATGCTGGTTCTATCGCTTCTGGTTCGTCGCGATCGAGCTTGCGCACGACATCCGCGCAAATCGACCACGAAGTGATCCTGGCGGTTTTCGCCTTCTTGCCTCTGCCATTCGCCTGCTCGTAGGTCGAGCTGACGAGGCTGCCTTCGACGAGGACGTGAGCGCCTTTCTTGATGTTATTGAGAACAGTCTCGGCCAGCCGAGGGCGGAATATCGCGATGCGATGCCACTCGACTTTCGAGACCCATTCGTCTTCTGCGTTCTTCCAGGAGCGCTGTGTCGCGACGGAAAGAACAGCAAATTTAGAACCGTTGTTCCGCGCTTGACGTTGCTCGGGGTCGGCTCCAACGAATCCGACGATTGTTACTGAGTTCACAAACATCGCCAACTTCTCCTTTGTTGCCCTGAGTCTCTCAAGGCACACCACCCGGAGGGCGCGAGCGGGAGGCGGCTCCCAAGTGCCAAGGTCTGCTTTCTTGGAGGGTGCCCGAGGCGGGAGGAACCAAGACCTATTCAGGCGCGCTAGCGAAGCAGAAGACCGCCGTGCCGCAGGGCGCAGCCTCTCTGACGCTCGCGGTGCTTGAGAGCGAGGGCCGAAAAAGGAAAGGGCGGTGAGTAGGGGCCGTGAAATCGGCGGGCAATGGTGAAAAATCGAGCAACCACACTGCAGGCTGAACTCATTTGGCTGTTCTGGAGCTATACATGTGCGGTCAAGAAACCGCTATGTGGCACTCGGCCACGTTGATAGCAACTTCCGCAATTGCCTGGGAGCTGTGAAGCTGGGGAGCGCAGGAATCTGGCTAGAACAGTGTTAGAAGAATCTATGGACGGGCGACGTTTGGTATCGTGCCGAATCTCTCCGACGCAGTCTTTTCTAACGAACTGTAGTGCTTCCGGAACCGGCATCAAGCCCGGGACCGGCATGTGCGACCGCACAAAAGCAGGTGAGCAAATGTACGAACAGCCGGCACGACCATTCATCCATGTGGCAGCCAACGGTCCACAATCTGGGTCAGCATCGGGACATGCTATATGTAGGCACCTTTTCCTGTGATAAGGCAGCGACGTTCACTGGGATGAAGGAGGAAGATTGACTCGACCAAACAGCATGAACTCGTTTTGACCATCTCTCCAATAATCTCTGTCGGATCTGATTGCTCCCGTAACACCGGTCAGCGCCCGGTGATACGAATCAACATTTCCAGACCGTTGTTCAGCGTGATCTTCTGATGTCCATGGAAAGCTGTGGTTCCCAAGCCACCAGCACCGCCGATCACGGAACCGATACCGGCGCCCTTGCCACCACCGAAGATCCCGCCCAACAAGGCCCCTGCGCCCGCGCCAATCACGGTGTGCTCGATGGTCTTTCGGCCTCGCCCACCCGACTCAATCGCGCCTTCCACATCGACCTTCTCTCCCGAAGGCGCGTGATAGATCTCCACAATTTCGGCGTGAATCGGTGCGCGGCGGCCGTCGGGCATCGCCAACCGGTCGAAGCGCAGCATCATGCTGGTATGGCCCTTGATTTTTCCGGACATGTCAATTTGGGTGATGTGACCATAGACTCGGGCGTTCTGGTAATCGCCCTTGTCCACGACCGTGGTACTAAACGGGTCGCCTACTTGGGAGTCCGTGCTGGTGAGCGTGTCGTCGAGGCGAATCCGCAGCGCCACGTCATCTGGAACGCTGAAGCTCTGCGGTGACGCCAATAGGGGGAAAGCCGTGACCATGATCAGCGCCAAGAGCAAATCCCACCTCGGCGCTGAAGGTACAGAATCTAATTTCGAAAGAAGATTGAGCATAGAAGCTCCTCCGCGGGGTCAGTCATCAACAGTCGTGCCACTTATGTACAGCACTTGGTTTGCCACAGAGGTCGAAGTCAAGTTCAGGCGAATTGACTGAAGAGATGAGTCATATAGCGGCTCAAGATTCGCGGCCGCTGTTGAAGTGTCAGTTTCTAGACAGTGTCGAGCCTGGAATGGCATCAAGGCACTACTCGTCAGAATATTCCCCGGCGCGGCTCGCTAACGCAGTGCACGCGGTCTTCTGAGTTTGGCATCGCGAGTGCAGCCTATGGGTGGTGTGAGAGCCCTGCAGTCCTAGCATTTCAAAAGCGTATGAAGTTCGTACACAATTTCGATTTGGCAGACTACGATCATACCCGCGATTCAAATTGCTCCGTGTTGAATCCATTTCGGTGTTTTCATTCGACTATGTGTCCGCCTACCCTCCTACAGTCCAACTCTCGACCACGGAAGGTGTTGCAAGTTGCTCGCTTCGCATGGGCCACCTTGTGTTGCAACACGGCCGTGGTGCTTTGGGGAGCTTATGTGAGAGCGACGGGATCGGGCGCAGGCTGTGGCAACAAGTGGCCGCTTTGCAATGGCGAAGTCTTAGGAGGAACGGCCCGGGCGCAAACCCTGATTGAATTCACACACCGTATGACAAGTGGCATCGCGTTGCTCATGGTGGGTTGTCTTTTGGTCTGGTGCTGGCGAGTAACCGCGAAACGCGACTGGGCGCGCTATTCCGTGGCACTCGCCGCCGCGTTTCTGGCGAATGAGGCGGTCTTGGGAGGCGCTCTTGTCCTGTTGGACTATGTGGGCCAAGACAAATCTTCCGGCCGGGTTCTCTTTCTCTGTTTGCACTTTGGCAATACGCTTCTGCTGCTCGCGACGCTCTCGCTGACGGCAGCGTGGCTTTCGAATGGCAGCGGCAGTTTCACATTGATCCGAAGCCGACGACGGGTAAGTGCTGTTGTGGTTGGCCTGCTTGCAACGATGGTCATTGGAATCACCGGTGCAATAACTGCTCTCTGCGACACGCTTTTTCCTGCAACGTCGCTACGCTCTTCGGTATTGCAAGACTTTAGTCGCGGCGCTCCTGCACTCTTGCACTTTCGGCTATTCCACCCGCCCGTAGCCGCGATTGCGGCGTGTTACCTCTTGTGGATTGTGACTACAACCTCGACCCAGCGAAGCTGTGTATCACACCGCAGAACCGCTCTTATCATTGTCCTTGTTTCGCAAGTGGGCATCGGGATGATGAATGTACTACTCCTTGCTCCCGTTTGGCTCCAGATCCTGCATCTGTTTGTGGCTGATGTGCTGTGGATATTGCTTGTGCTTGTGTCGGCGGAGCTGGTGCTCGAGCGTACAAATGATCTCCCAGCGTATGTGGCGGCAAGTCCTGCCTAGGTGACCCCAAAAATTTCAAAAACGTCGGATGCGTCTTGCCGGTGTCAACTCTGTCGGAGTCGTGACACTAGGGAACCGACTTTTCGTCGTGTTCCTGGCTCGGTCGAGCGTGATGGCGGTACAAGAATTTGGCGTTGCAGAGGTCTCCAAGGAAGGAAGCCGATAAAGTTAATGCGGACTGAGTTCTTGTAGTGTCTGAGTTTCATCAACCTCAACCTGGTGGCCCCCAATGTGAAGGGGGACTAACTCGCAGTACATTTTTTGGTTTGGAATTACGAATGCTTGGGGTTACCAGGTGTAAGAGTTTGTTAAAGCCTACCCAGAAATGTAGAGCTTCCGAACGGGCCGGGCGCGGAGAAAAAATGAATCGCACAGCTGTACCAGTCAAATACGGGCATGAAAACTTTTTCACACCACGTGGTGCATTAGCGTGCCTATTCCTGCTCATCTGTTGCGGCGTACCGGCGATTGCGCAGAACACGAGCGAGGCATCGACCGTGACCACAGTGCGCAGTGTTCGCGCCACCCACATTTTGGGTTTTGCAGGCGCCGCAAACAATGTTAGCGGGACTCTTTCGATTCAAGTCGACACTTTGCAGTTTCAAAGCAGCGGGAAGCCAGCGGTAGACGTGAAGATCGCGTCTGTCCAAGATGTCACGGTCGGCGAACTAAGCAAGCAGGTCGGGGGTTTGCCCATGACCATCGGGAAGGCTGCGACTCCCTACGGCGGGGGCCGCGTCGTGAGCCTGTTTGCTCACAAGAAATACAACACTCTTGCTGTGCAGTATGTTGATGCCAACGGTGGAATTCACGGAGCGATCTTCCAGCTACAGAAAGGGGAAGGGCAACCTTTTAGGACTGAACTGGTTGCCAATGGCGCACGTGTCAGTCAAAGAGAAGGCGATGCCACGAGGCAACGCAATGCGGAGGTGTCGAGTGAAAGCAAGTAACCGAATTTTGTCGATCCTGCAGGTGATCGTGATGGTTACCCTAACGTATCTGCCGCCACTGGCTGCTCAAACTGCTGCAACGACGTCCTCTGCCGGAGGTGAAACATCCGCCGACACGCAGTGGAGCGTTCAGGTTATCCAGATTGACCGCGGCAACGTAAATCTCGAAACATCCTTTCAGATCGCCATCTATGAGAACCTCTTAAACGAACTGGCCAGGACCAAACGGTTTAAACAGGTGCTTCGCGATGGTGACCGTAGCGCCAGCAACGTATCCAACCTGCTAATCCTGAAGACAACTGTGGAGCAGTACGCACCTGGTAGTGAGACTCAGCGCGCCGTGACGACGGTGACCGGTGCAACAAAACTAAGCGTTCACAGCCAATTGTGTACTCGCGACGGTCACATCGTGCTGGAACGCACGGTCCATGGCAATGTCCGTTTTCTGGGAAGTAACCTGCGAGCGACCCATAACCTGGCTCACAATGTGGCGAAGACAATCAAAGAAGCTTCGTTGGCCGAGCCTTCAGTCTCCGTTTCGGCATTAGTGCGCAGTGAACTCGATTTTGCCCCGTCAGGAGATATTTGAACCCGGCGCCAACGGTGGTGCATAAAGTCTTGGCGGTTAGTTTGGCCGCTGCCGATCAAGTGTGCGTCAGTGACCACGTCAACTTTTGCCGGAAGATTAGGTATCGAGAATATGCCGGCGCGTTCACTCGTGAAATACGTAAAAGGTGCTGGCGCCTTCCCGCAGCATGGCCAGCGCAAGGGCGCTCACGTCCGGATCCTCGCACTGAGCGGCTCTCATTAGCTCGCTACCGGCGTCTTGTTGGCCGTATTTGCACCACATAACCCCACAAAGAAATACGTAATCGCCGCTCATGTTGACCTCCGACTGTTCGGGATGAGCACGGGTGTTGCCAAAGACGGGCGCGCACTTTTGGACCTGCTGTCACCCTGCAGACTGGCTTTGCAAGGCAGCCCAGGCATTTGGTAGACGAAGTGCTCCTTCCATTGCGCGTCAGAAAGAGGCGAGGTCCTCGCCGAAGCGCTTTCGGGGGAAGCACTGGCGGAAGTTACAGAGGGTCCCGAATCGACCGTTTTTCTGGAGAGTCACACAAATGAGCAGCATACTGCGCGACCAACTTCAACTTGTAAATGGGGCTACTGATGGGCGCCCGGGTGGGTTCGCGCGGATCGAGGATGCCATCGCGGCGATGCGCGCGGGCGAGATGGTGATCGTCGCCGACGACGAGGATCGAGAAAATGAAGGTGATCTGACGATGGCTGCGGAAAAGATCACGCCCGAAGCGGTCAACTTCATGGCCAAATACGGCCGTGGTTTGATTTGCTTGGCGATGACACCTGAACGGCTGGACGAACTCGAAATCCCACTAATGGTGCCAAATAATGGATCGCGATTTGAGACCGCTTTTTGTGTCAGCATTGAGGCGAGGGAGCGTACGACTACCGGAATCTCGGCTGCGGATCGTGCGGCCACGGTGCTAGCGGCAATTGATCCGGCGACGAAGCCAGCCGACCTAGTCCGGCCGGGGCACGTCTTCCCGCTGCGTGCCAGGAGCGCGGGGGTCTTGGTGCGCGCCGGGCAAACGGAAGCTGCTGTGGACCTGGCCCGATTGGCCGGACTTAGCCCTGCCGGCGTGATCTGCGAGATTATGAACGATGACGGCACGATGGCCCGAGTGCCCGAATTGCGAGAGTTTGCCCTTCGCCATAGGCTTCCGCTGATCACAGTAGCCGATTTGATCACCTACAGGTTGCGGACGGAATCGATGGTCAAGTGCGTGGCATCAACAAAGCTTCCTACCGGGTACGGAGAGTTCCGACTCCACGCATTCGAGAATCAGATCGACAAGCAAACGCATGTCGCACTTGTGCGCGGCGATATCGGAGACGGCGAAGACGTGCTTGTTCGAGTGCATTCCCAGTGCCTTACAGGGGATGTGCTGCGTTCAACGCGATGTGACTGCGGCGCGCAGCTCGACAAAGCCTTGTGCCGGATCGCCACCGAGGGTCGCGGCGTGCTGCTTTACCTGAACCAGGAAGGCCGGGGGATCGGTCTCGCCAACAAGATTCGCGCATACAGTCTGCAGGACGAAGGTCTGGACACCGTGGAGGCCAATGAACGCCTCGGCTTCAAACCAGATCAACGAGACTACGGCATCGGAGTACAGATCTTGCGCGAAATCGGTGTGCGTTCCATGCGTCTTCTAAGCAACAATCCCCGCAAATTGGTCGCTATAGAAGGTTACGGCCTATCGATTACGGAATGGCTGCCCCTGGAGATCCCGCCTTCTCCTTCAACGCTACGCTATCTGACAGCCAAGCGGAACAAGCTCGGACATGTGCTGAGCGCTATTCCACAGTGAAACAAAACAGTTCCTCCTCTAAACACGGAGTCTTTTCGCCTCCCCAACCGTTCGGAACCGCCGTGCGGAAACGTCGTCCCCTTAGCACTGAAGCGGGGCGGACGCGTTTGCGTCATTGTTGTGACATGTCGCGTGACACGTCACGTCAAATCCCGACGAATTGACCGGCTGCGGCAGCTTGCAAAAGTACATGTGGACTCTTTTCAGCAGACTACCAGAGCCGGAGCTTTGGCAAATAGAGTGCCTCTTACCAGTTCGCCTCACAAAGAAATGGGGCGCTGAAAACCAGGAGGATTCTCATGGCAAGTCTGCCAAAGCCCATTACAACACCCAAGCCCGCAAAGTCACTTCCCGCGCCCAACAGTGATTTTTACGAACTCGCCGAGACGCTTCCGGCGGAGGAACTCGCGGTCGTCAAACAGGTGCGCGCTTTCATGGAGACCAAGGTTGCGCCGGTCATCACCAAATACTGGATCGAGGATTCTTTTCCGTTTGAACTATTGCCTGGGCTGAGGGAGCTTAACGTCGTCGGCGTTGGGTTGAAGGGCTACGGTTGCAGAGGAGGAAGTGGCTTGTTAGCCGGCTTGGTTGCCATGGAGATGGCGCGCACCGATAGTTCGCTCGCGACTTTCTTTGGTGTCCACAGCGGCTTGGCCATGTCTTCCATCTACTTAGGCGGATCGGAAGAGCAAAAACAGAAATGGCTCCCGCCAATGGCTCGCTTGGAAAAGGTCGGTTGTTTCGGCCTTACGGAACCGCTCGTCGGGTCTGGAGCGTCCGGCGGACTGACAACGACGGCAAAGCGCGAGGGCGACACCTGGATTATCAACGGTGAGAAAAAATGGATCGGTAACTCTCCATGGTGTGACATTTCGATCATTTGGGCGCGCGACGTCGCCGACAATCAAGTCAAAGCTTTCATCGTGGAGAACAAGACGACACCTGGTTTTAAGGTGGAAAAAATTCAGAACAAGATTGCCCTCAAGGTGGTGCAAAACGGCTTGATCACCATGGAGAACTGCCGCGTACCGGAAGAGAACCGCCTTCAAGGAGATAACTCGTTCCGCGACACTGCGAAAGTCCTGCGCGGAACCCGCTACTTCGTGGGATGGGAAGCGACGGGGTGTGCGATGGGCGCCTACGAAAATGCTCTCAAGTATGCCCAGGAGCGCTTGCAGTTTGGAAAGCCGATCGCCTCGTTCCAGTTGGTACAGGATCTCCTCTCGAAGATGCTCGCCAACATTACTGCCTCGCAGTGCCTGGTAGCTCGCACGGCACAGCTATCGGCTGAAGGAAAGTTGAGCGACGCGCATGCGGCCCTTTCGAAGGCGTTCTGCACGGCCAAGTGCCGCGAGACGGTCGCGTGGGCCCGGGAGATTTTGGGCGGGAACGGCATCGCCGCCGACTACAACGTTGGGCGTTTTTTCGCCGATGCGGAAGCGCTGTACTCCTACGAGGGCACGTATCAAATGCAAAACTTGATTCTCGGCAAGGCCATCACCGGTTTCGGCGCCTTCGTGTAAGCATGCGTCGCAAGCGGCAACCAGCCTGTCGATAAGTGAACGTAAGGGCGAATCACTGCGCGGTAAAGGGAGAGTAACGGATGTCTTCAAGTGCTTCTAGACCAAGGACCGCAAAACTCGCAGCCGGGAGCGATTCTAGCCGGCTCTTCTTTTTGGACCTTGCCGCCGGCCGTGTGCTCTCGGCAAAAACCGACGGCTCCGATTTGAAAACCATTGTCAGCGAGGGGCGAAGACTTCCGGACGGTATCGTTGTGGACGTCGCGGCCGGTCACATTTATTGGACGAATATGGGCAATCCGAGCGCAAATGATGGCTCCATCGAACGCGCGGATCTCGACGGAAAAAACCTCAAACACATTATTCCTCCGGGTGGCACGCATACTCCGAAGCAGCTCCAGCTGGACAAGAAGAATGGAAAGCTCTACTGGTCGGATCGCGAAGGCATGCGTGTTATGCGGTGCAATCTAGATGGCTCCCAAGTCAACACCCTCGTTGACGCGAGCGAGGGCGACTCCCGCCCCGGCAGCGACGCGACGAAATGGTGCGTAGGCATCGCCCTCGACATTGAAGCAGGAAAGCTCTATTGGACTCAGAAAGGCCCTGACAATGCAGGCCGGGGCCGGATCTTCCGTGCCAATCTGGAGATTCCGCAGGGTCAAACGCCGGCAAATCGAAAGGACATCGAAGTCCTCTTCGATGGATTGCCGGAACCGATCGATCTTGATCTCGACCTCGCCAACCGGATGATGTACTGGACCGATCGCGGTGACCCGCCCCGGGGCAATACCGTCAACAGAGCGCCCATGGATGGGGCGCCGGGGAATCGGAAGGAACCAGAGATCGTCTTCAA
>Ga0335072_10000957_pt1 | contig 49913 bp, 53 predicted proteins | sample Lox_Sample_21_FD_206725 | JGI IMG/M metagenome (GOLD analysis project Ga0335072, IMG submission 206725) | Soil microbial communities from Loxahatchee National Wildlife Refuge, Florida, United States - Lox_Sample_2.1 | ecosystem: Environmental > Terrestrial > Soil > Wetlands | place: USA...
TTTCTCAGAGTTATGGCAAAGGTGCCATCCCTGACTGGATCTGGGGGAGCTTCCCAGTCCGCTTCATCTACTATTGTGGTTTTTCCTTCCGAATCATTGGTAACTCGACCAATACGCGTCGGATTCGCGGAAGGCTGCTTTGTTTGCATTTGGTTCGTCTCTGGCGGTGGCGAGGCAATTTCCTCGGCGTCGCAAGCTCTGTCTCCAAGGCCCGTTTTCGGCGTCGTAGTAGTTTTGCTTGGAGGTAATGTAGCCAAGTCATCGGATTCCTCTCCCTTTCTAAGTACTGATTGTAGTCCCGAACCGCATGCGGGACAAGAAGTGTGGAAAAGTACAACTGTCTGTTCAGGCTTGCCATCGAATCCTTCCGAGTTCGCAATTGTACCGTCTAATTCTGTCGCCTCGCTCGCTGGATTTGTGGCTTCTTGGTTACGTGTCATCTTAAGAGACTATGCGTAGCACCGTTGGAATTCGCAGTGGTTTGTGTTACAGACCCGCGAGAGATGCAGAGCTTTTATCCGAGTGTGTGGCCATAAAAGTAGCTTGCAGGAGAGAAAAAAAGGAACGGCATAGTGGGGGCTGAGCTGGTTACACAGCCTCACCGCATGCCGTCATGAAACGCTGGAGATATCAGGCTACAGCGTGCAACCTGCCTGGTTTCGGAAAAGGCTTCACGCTGCACAGCCCTCCTCGCATGTGGTTATAAAGGCTGGGAGATGTTAGGCTACAGCATGCAACCTGCCTGGTTTGGAAAGGGCTCACGCTGCACAGCCTTATGAAACGATAAGCATCAATAGCGAGGCTAAAGAGATTTGCGCATTCTGGGAGAGTCGATGACACGCGCGAGAATCCTTAAACATATCAGCTTTGCGAGCGGGAAACGAAAATTTGATTGTTGATTTTGATTCGAACACTACTCCATCATGGAAGGATTCGCATATCCACCACGTCAGTCTACACAAGAGGCGTTGGACAAGCTAACCAACCCAAATCGTCAAGCTGTATTGACGAACAGCCCTTGGTACACGTCTGGCATCGACTTCTGGTTTGGCAAAAGAATTATTGAGGCTTAGTGGAAGGCCGCTAATATGTTCCAGTTTCTACGCTCCAGCTCAGGAAGCTTGTGTAAGATCCCGAGAACGTTTGGGAAAGCTCAAGCTTCGAGATGATGAACTGAGTCTCTTGGACAACTTTACTACGTCGGATAGTATCACGAAGAAGCTCCAAGAGATCCATGCCGAGCAGGAGAAGAAGTCGAAGAGGCCAGCTGTCGTCCAACGAGCTTCCAAATTCTTCGAAGAATTTTGTGCCTTTGCGGACAAAACTTCACACATCGTGATGCTACTTCTGCCGCAGTCGCCAGAGTACACGGTAACATTTGGGATGCTATCTCTTGTGTTCAATGTCTGTGTGGCGAATCTCGGTGTCTTGAGACTGCGCTGATTCACGTTAGTCTGTTGTAACGAAAAAGGAACACGAAGAGTCTCTCCTTTCTTACATTAAGACTCTTGGCTCACAGCTCCCATTGATGGACTTTTATCACAACATCTTTCCGACGAATCCAATGAAGATTTGTGTCGCTCGCATTTACGTCCAGATCATGAGCTTGCTTGACGAAGCATTAGCTTACTACCGCGGCGGAAAACTAAGTAAGTCACCATCTTGATTTTTCCTATGCATCTGAGAAATCTGAATGCACGGCTTTATATCCGACTCACCAAGACCTCAGGTAAGATTGTGGACGCGATTATGCATCCTCGTAGCAAATTCGAGGATTTCATCAGCAACATCGATGCTGAAGTGAAGAAGCTGTACGCTTTAAGAGATGCAGGACACGTCGCGCAGACCACTGATATGATGGAGTTGATGTCCGAAACTAGTCTAAGTCGGTCAATTTCCTCAATGTCTTGAGAAGATTTTCTGACGAGATGCATCACAGTTGTGGCCCGGATGTACCAAAATTTGGAAAGCCAGTCGAACGCAATCGGTACGAGCATGGAGGTGGTCAATACGAAATTAGAGAGTCTCATCGGACTGACCGCACGTAAGCCTGCCTACACTCTTACTCCCATTCGATTCATGACTGATAAGGTGTGGATTTTGAGCAGAATTCCTTCGATTTGAGATGACCAAACACAGCAGAACACTCCAAGATTCACTCCTCGCGGAAGGCTACGACGCTGAAGACGAATTGGAAATAGTGACGAGCCGCCAATACCAGCTTTCACAGAAAGACCATTGGGAAAATAATGGTGTTCTTGACGTTATTTTAAGCTGGTCCCAGGAGGGACGTGACTCGCTCTTATGGGTTGGAGGGTCGTCTGGAAACCAAGACACTTGGGTCACAGAGTTATCTGCTGACACAATCATAGCTTTACAGCCACAGCTCGTGACGGTGCTCTTTGTATTTTGCACTCAAAGGAGAAATCAGCCGATCACACCGCTGGGGTTAGTCCGACGGCTGATTGTCCAACTTCTCGACACGTACCCAGAGCTTGCGTACCAGAATCCCGAAACCTGCAGCCTCTCAAAATTTCAGAAGAGCGTGTCCTTTGGGCAAACCTGGCGAATCTTCGAAGCATTGGCGACAGGAGTGCAAAACTTGTTTTTGATCATTGACCGCATCGAGGAATGTGAAGCCGACGAGCAAGCAGATTTGGTGCACCAGCTCCTCCCTAGACTGATAGAATTTGCGCGAAGGAACGAAAACGCCAGCGTTATTGTTACAAGCATATTTAACCCGCCTGATGAGGTTTCAGGGCTTCCTCTGTACATTTCATACATTGATACTGGCAAACGCGCCAGCCGTAGAGGATAAGATGTGGCAAAGTGGCGGACAAAGGCTCTCTTAAGGGCAGGAACAGGTTTCGCGACATTCAGGTGATTGAGTCTCTGAAGAGGTAAAAGTCTTTACATAGTGGCTAATGCCTACGTTCCCAGAGGATCAAGCTCCGACGTCCGATTAATTACAAGAACAATGGTGGCAATGTGTGTTCAATAAACGCAGGCAGCACAATAGAACAAAATGGAGAAGGTTCAGGTTGTTGTTGACCGCAATATGCCCCAATCGTGCCGCTTGAGCCGCTGAGGTTTCATGTGGTCTCTCTGGAATCTGTCCGAGGTGTCCTCATTTCCGCATCTGCGATGCTAGCTGCGGACTCAACTGCCTCATTTCTGCGGTGGGCCACTGTGACATCTGCGCCCACCCACCCAAACACCCCACCGCCGCGTAGCTTGCCCACCGTCGCATAGCTCGACACTGTCACACAGCTCGCCAGCGACATACAGCTCACCAGCTACATACAGCTCGCCAGCAGCGTACAGCTCACCAGCGGTATACAGCTTACCCACGACCACACAGCTTGCCCACGGCCACATAGTTCGCCCGCGGCCACACAGCTTACCCACGGTCACACAGCTCACCAGCGATATACAGCTTGCCCACAGCGACACAGCTCGCCCACAGCCACACAACTCGCCCATGGTATAGAGCTTACTGACTACCACATTGATTACCCACTGCCACAAGCTCGCTAACGGTATGCAGCTCGCTAACTGCCACACAGCTCGCTAATGGGGTACAGATCATCAACCGCCACAGCTTACCAGCTACTACAGAGGTTGCCAACGATACATAGCCTACCAACTGCCACATAGCTCGCTAATTCCCATTTTCCCTTCCTTTCCCCCCACTCCTTCCTTCCCCTTGCAGATCATATCAGTCTCGTGGTAATTCGTCGCGGTAATCCTCCTATTAGTCGCCAGTCAAGACCACAAGTCGCTGGCGCTGTCAGTGAGTGGTAAGACGACGTCGTAAGCCGAGCTTTGACTGCCGTCGGATGTTCATTAGTCGCAAGCCCGGTCGAATTGGGAAAAACCAGGCTCCGAGAGCTGCAGAGGGTATGCCTGGGCCGAAGAATCACTCCTTCCAGGCGGCGCCTCTAACGGCGACGATGACCTAGTGTCTGTGAGTGAGCTGTTTGCAAGGGCAGACCCTCCCCCCACGACAGCAACCGCCACTGCCATCCGGCAGATCTCAGAAGCTGTACCCCGGGATGAGCGCCCGCGGCGCCGCCGCAACAAGAGGCCCAGGAGGGTTCCCAGGAGGCCCATGGGGGCAGATATAGGCGCAGGCATAGATGCTGGCGCAGGTAATAACACCCGCAAGAGCAGCAGGGCCCGGAGGCCTAGACGGCGTGACTGAGGTACAATTACAATCTAATTACAGTGCAGACGGTGGCCTGAGAATAGCTAGAATAGCGCAGTCAGTCACGCCCGTGACAGTCATTCATTCAATTGCAAGTGCTCAATCCCGAGTAACTACCCTGCATCTCATTGCCCACGAATTGCTAGTATTTTTGGGGGTCCCATTGGCAACCGCGGTGCCAGCCCCGCACGGCATCGGAGACCGTGGCGCAGATGTCACAGTGGCCCACTGCACATTTCCTTTTGACCGTCCGAGAAAATGGTGTAAATGGGCTGAACCATAAGCCACGTAACCAAATGCAACGAGGAGCCCAACACCACTGAGTGCGACAGCGGAGTACAACGCTGCCATTAAGCCTTTAAACAGATTTCCATCCCTCACATATACCTCAACAGTGCCCGCAATTCCCAGTCCGATAAGCTGAGAGTAATAGACGACGGTTGCAACCAGCGATGCGGCCATCCCTTGGTGCTCCTTAGCCACCAAGTTGCTGATCATGAGCGTCGCTGCGGGAAAGCTCATATCGATGCCCTGCGGAGCGATAGTTACGGCCCAAAATACCTGCTTCCAGTACATCTGATGGACAGGCGTTGTTGCGAGCAGGGTGTTGCCAACGACGAACCAGACTAGGGCAAGGGTCAAGAGCTATGCTGTCCTGAGTCCCTTCTTAAGCAGCAGACTCGTAAATAAAGCTGCTGCAGCGGCGCTCAATGGAACGGGGATCAACTTGCCTGCAACATCAATGAGTGCGTCGCCTTGCACTTGCGTGAGGAAGTTGATCAGGTAGTAGATGTGGATTCTGAAGCTCGACCAGCCCCATTGTGGTAACAAGGAGAGCCCACACTGCATCCTTGGAGATTCTATCGATTGGTATGAGAGGCTGGGACGCCCGCTTTTCGATGAGGAAGAAGAGTAGGAGAAAGACAAAGCTGATAACGAGAGGAACCATCGCCTGAGCGCTCTGCCAGCCGACGGCGGGAGCTCTGTTCCAAGCTACGTTGAAGAGCACGAGTCCTGCAACTCGGTAAACGCGCCCAGCCAGTCAAACTTTTGGACGTCATGACCCCCTCCGTTTTCCTGATCTGCGATCTTCCGGTCGCAGATCAGGAACCACAAAGAAACGCCACCGCCGCTAGAAAGCAGCAGACCATCGTCGCGGTGTAGTATGGCCATGGCCATTGTGCGGACTGTGCCAACAAGGCAGAGAATATAGCACTAAGTGTGAAGCCGATCGGCGCACCAGCAGCGTAGATCGAGAATGCCAGGTTCTTGTGATGTCCTTCCTTATAGACGGAGCCAATTATGGCCAATACAACCAAAGCTATGATTGCAGAGCCAATACCTTGGAATGTGACTTCTGATTCCCATTTTTTGCAGCCGGGGTGGCAGGTCAGTTCCAAAGACGGAAATGGAACTTGCTGAGGTCGAGATTCGGGTTTGAGATTCCCTGATATTGATGCCTACCTTGTTGGACTAGAGGCTTGCGCTTCTAGAGCTCTGGGCCAGAGACAGTAATTCGCAGTCGCCGCTTTTCCATTGCGCACTCTTCGGCAGAGGCTTTACCAAGGGCTTTCAGGTTACCCCTTCAGCCGTACAAACTAGGCGCCAGCCCTGATGCCCGACGTGTTGCCAGGGGCTTCAAGGAAGTCCGTTTCAGGCTCCAGGAACAAAAAAGCTGGCTGACCCGCCTCTAGGCCTGAGAGAGGGTGAGCTCGATGCGGATTTCTGTCATCTTGGCGGATCAAAACTTACAAAATTCTGCATCGAGCTCACTTTCCACTCACCCCTCCGACGCCGCTTTTGCGAGCACTCACCCTGAGCGCGGGTGAGCACAAGGTGAGCAGAGGTGAGTCCAGGGTGAGTCGACAGGTGGCCTTGCCACACAATCTACGCGCTCCTCGCTCGAAGCCCAAAAATGGCCTCCCTCTATTTTTGGCGGCCTTCTCAAGGCTCCTGTCATGTCGCCATGGTGGAGCCACCGGTGTCATAGGAATAGGTCAGATGCTCCTAGGAAAGACCCCACCGTTCCCAGGAACCGCTGAGTCGGTTCCTGGGAATATCCATCGGTGCCGTTACCACCGCTGTCCGCTTGACCAATCGTACACGGGGGTCCATTTTGGGCCCCTGGCCAGCGCGGCCAAAATAAGCCATTCCGGCGCAAGTATTCTACATTTCTATCATATTGACGAGGACGGCACTATTCGGGAACTCACATCTCGGAAGCGAGACGTAACGCTCCTCGTACGCTAATCGAGTCAAACTTGCGCCAAAGGCAACATCCCGCCATAGAACATTGTCTACAGCCCGGAACGGTGAAGACAAAAAGATTACATACAGATTAAGGGGTTTACCATCCACTTACGACCGAGGAGCCGTAGAGATCCTAGCTGACAGGGCTCTAAATCTTGAGAAGTGTGTTGCTGTCAAGGTCTGCTCGCTTGCAGATAGTCCATATCCTCAGCAGGGAAAAGTCGCCACATTGGAATTCTCAAATACACCGAGCTGCTTGCTTCCAGATGCTGTCCGAGACGAATGGATTTTCGACAATATTCGTGGCATTGAAGAGGAGCACAACAAACTCATTTCCTTGGTTTTTGATACACACTTTAGGTGCTTCACGCCCTGGTGTCCATTACCTACTAAACCTCCTCTTGGAAACCTGTTTGTCCTCGCTCTCCATCTTCAGGCACTTGCTACCTAGATACCCGCCTTGCATCGTCGGCCGGAGCTTGTTGTACTTTCTTCTCACTCACTCTCACCCTCACCCTCACCCTCAACTTTCTCCCCCAAATCACTCCCATCCGTATCGTTCGCACTGCGTAGAGGCTTCGGAATCGCACTCGTTCCCTCAAAGTACGACGAAATATCACTGGACCACATGTCATCATCCACAGGCTCATTATCATCCAGTGGTCCCGCCGTTTCCGAAGCCTTGCTGCGCATTTTTCCCTCCCATTCGCTTCTCATCTCCTCGATCTTTTGTTTGTAGTCCAAGTCGGGATTATAGTTCTTGCTCACCCCACGCATCCATTCCCACAAGGACAGATGTTTCGGGTGAATGGCGACGCCATGATATTCGTGCTCACGACCAGCCATAATAAAGGCCCAGCGGCGTTCCTGCTCCTTAAGATTAAGACCTGTTGTGTCCGGGAGGAAAACGAAGGTAAGGACGAAACCCGCAAGGCCAAACCAGGGAACGAAGTGGAACTTCTCCTGATTGCCTATGTAATTGTAAACGATGGTGGCGAGGAGGGCGCCACACTTGCCAACAGCGGCGGAGAAACCGTGGGCCGTGGCACGGATCGGGGTTGGGTAAACTTCAGCTGCGACAAGGAAGGTCACGCAATTGGGACCGAATTGGTTGAAAAATGAGGAGAGGAAGTACATGGTTTGGAACGCCCCGACGTGCCCGTGTTCAGTGTAGTATTTGTAATGGTAGCCCGGGACGATGAAGAGAATGAAATCCAACAGGAAGCCGACCAGTTGCATCCATTTTCGGCCGTACAATTTATTGTCGATGAAGAGCGCTGGAACAATTTAGTATTTATCAAAACGCATAAATCGTCGGGCTTACACGCGAGATAGTAACCAACAAGGCCGACGCCAACATTGACAAGATTCCAATTCCAGTTAGGTATGATTGACTTAGATTTCGGGTTGAGAATGGAAAGAAATTCGCTTTGGAAAATTTTGTTTCCGTAAAAGAAGACATCGTTCATGAACCAGCATCCCGCGGTAGCGAGAATACGAGGAAAGAAATGTCTGAAGGTGAGCTGGAGGGACTTGATATCGTAGCCAGTGACTTTACTCCTTCTCTTTGCAGCCAAAAGCTGTTTACTTGCAGACTTCATTTTGTATGCCCGATAGTAGACCAGCCAGAGCGTTGCCACTGCAGGAATAGCAAAGGAAACCCGGTAAGTCCACTGGGCAGACACCTTCGAATATGGGGGGGTTCCGCGGCCGCTGTGGAAGGTTAGGAGAGAGAGGATGAGGACGACTTGATTGAAAAATTGGCCCCATCCTTGCATCAGGAAAGCACTGGTGACTTTGCGGCCTCGGTGCAATCGATCCTCTTTCGTGGAGATCTTTCCCGAACCTACTGCATTCTCCATTCCAGATGTTGCAGTCATGGGGTACTCTCCACCGACTCCAACGCCGTAGGCGAAGAGAGACCAAGCGTAGCAAATGACCCAACCGTATTCACTGTCACCCCACGCGGCAGTGAGCATAATGAGGCCAATGAACATGATCACCGCATCCTGGATTAATCCCCATCGACGGCCAATCCTTAAATCATCAGAAACATCGTAATAGCTACTTAGTAGAGGCTTACCAATCTCCAAGAATGCCGACAAGAAGCTGGCCCACGATGATGCCACAAATTTCCAAATAATCAACAGCTTGAGTCCAAGTCTTGCTGCAGACTTTGAACGTTTTCCAGCACTGGGGAAAGGCTGCTTGAAACAACGGCTTTATATTGCCAATGCTGAACAAAACATATCTATAGGAAGATTAGCGCGATATCTGTGGAAAAGTGGAATGGGCTCAACCCTTCAAGACCAAGGCCAGCACCGGGAATAACCATGTTTCGAAAATAGTAGCCAATTGGCGAAAGCGGATCCTTCACGAACATTCGTCCGATACTGGAAAGTTCTCTCTTCCATTCTTGCGCGTCGTAGCTGGTGACGAATTTGACCCTTTTTACTAGAGGAAGGTCGGCCCAGTAGACGCCATCCGGATTGTAACTGTCATCTGGGCGGAGGAGGTAGTTGAAGATTTCCTTTTCGTGAGCGGTCAACTGTTCGGATGGATTTTCCATAGGGGGTTGAGTGGTGGCCATGTTAGGCCCTTTGCCGAGTCGATCGAGTGAAGAGCGCAAATGGGGGATGTTAATGATAAGCTTGGAGAAAAGTATTTCAACGTATGGAAGGAAACGTTCCCTGGACGAAACCGGAGAACCATGTTGACTTTGGATCATTTATGTTAAAGACTTGACGGGCAACCACTTTGGGTATCAGCTAAACATCATGTTGAAGCCCTGATCTTCGTAAGCGCCATTAGCGGCCCTGGCATTTATCTTCGAGGGGTAATGTCCCGGTGATCCGGCGGCACGTTCCTGAATGCTGGTAAATGAATGGCTCTATCTCATAATTTCTGTTAGAGACACGGGGGACTACCCACAGCTCCGAACGATTCCAGTTGGTGGGCGGACAGCTCGTCAGCCGGGAAGCTCGGGTGAATGAAATGAACGCACGGATGACTGAGGAGCACGCGTCGTAGGAACGAAAGCACTATTCGCTGTCGCTAACAAGTAACGTAGTTGCAGCGGCAATGGTGCAGACATTGGTTCTGTCGGCAGAGGATATTTCGGTGTGTCAGTCGGGGAGAGTACTCGAATACGGTACAAGGCTGGTTAAGTGCGGCTTGCCAACCATCGGATAGCTAGTCAGATTAGGCTTAGCGCAGTCGACCAGGAGAAACCCTTGTAGCTGCTGGAGATAGTTAACTGGCTCAACCCTTCCTATCTTACCCCTTTCTGTAGACCGCTGCACACTTGTCGTCTCATTTATACCATCTGATCTGACATGTGCAGCCCGCATACCGCTTAGCACGATCGGTCGTGGTAGACGTGCCCAACTTAATGGTGATAAATTCTTCAAGGATAGAAAGGAATACAAGCAATACAAGTGGCAGATCAACAAAAAGGCTGAAGATATGTCACAACCAGGCTCCAAACGGCTGATCTTTCAACGACAGTGCTTCAAAGGATGCAGGTGAATCTGGAAGTGAAGCAAAACTCGAGGAAACAATGCGCGGGAGGCTAGGAGTCCGAGGAGGCCCCTAGGCGCTCTGAATCGCAAGCATCAAAGCTCCTACCCGGGTATTCTTGCACGTAATGAAATCAATGAATTGGCCCTCTGAAAGCTCTCAAACGTTTGCTCCATTTTCTGCCTAGGCCCATCAGCATAGATTGTGACACAGCAGCGGGTAATTAGCCATTGTTACAATCAAATATCACATTGCATCCAGGGGAATATTATGAAGGATTCCCGAGGTTTTCGGACCACTCAACCGTCCCTACTATTCCTAGTTTTTCCAGCATCTTGGGAGATCTTGTCTGACAAGCGCCCTTGGGTGATTCCGGAATTTCCAGCGAATCTGCAGACTGGCCGACCAGCGCCCTGGCATCCTCCGGCGACAGTTCGGACGCGGCCAGAGTGGGCTTAGCGTTATCCGAGGCAGCGTGCAGCCTATCCCGGGGGGCGCGAAGGAGTATTAAATAGCAACCACGGAGGCCAATTCTTGAAAGGGGATCTCGTCCAGCCCCGGGAGGCCGCTACCCGACGCGACGAAGGGGATTCATTGGGGGTGTGGGTAGGCGCACGGGATGAGGAGGTCGGCAGAGGCTGGAGCACTGGGGTAGACGAGCTCGGAACAGCCTGTCAGGAATAAGTCAGCTTCGTGTAATGCCAAGCCAGCCGGGTGGCTTTCTCGACCAGCTTACCACGTCGTCATCGTCGGTATCATCGTCGGTATCGTCGCCGGCATCATCGCCGGTGAGATCGATGGCTGCTTTTTTGGGCGCCCTCCATGCACGCGCGATGATCTCCTCAACGGACGGCAGATCACCGTCCTCGGAGTCGGAGGGAGCTGCAGAGGCAAAAGAGTGCCTCTTTTGCCGGAAGCACGAAGAAGCCGTTGGAATCGAGTCCCCTCTTCACGGCAGAGATTGAGAAGATTGCGAAAGGAACGTAAGGCGCGAGAGGCGCGTTGCGAGAGGGGCGAGGTCGAGGAATTGGGGGACGAGTCTGCTGAAGAAGGCGCAGCTGCGTACTTATAGCCGGGACGCTGTTTCTTCTCAGGAAAATTGAGGCAGGGGCAGGGGTTCGTGGTGGCTCGCGCTGCTGCATACAGCTTATGTGTCAGGCCCTCGTCCTGGCCGTCAATGCCGGTTGAACCTTTGGTATGCCAGCTTGCGCCGCAGTTCGTCCTTGCTTTCTTCTCAGTCCAGCTCACGGGCCCTTGCCGTCGCTGCTGCGTCCTTCTATTAATAGATTTCCCACAAGACTGTCCGCCAGAGTCGGCGGTGCGAGACTCGGCCCTAGAGCCTTTGATGTTGTCTTGTTCTGCGTACGCCTACTGGGGAAGGGGGAACTCCTGACCTCGTCCCACTGTATTGTCGCACTCTTCATCCTCTTTCCAGCCACGCCGCTGCTCCGTAGACGAACCATCGCGGCACGCCTGGTCCTATGTTGGTACATGCTTTACTGACGCAATCTCGCTGGCCCGCTGATGACAAATTGGCGAACCGCACCCCGCGGGGAGTCTGATCGGCCTCTCACGTGCGTCGTCTAGCCTCAAATCTCGTCATAGTCTCTTAAATGGGGAGGGCCATACCATCAATTGGGCTATATCTCATCCGGCACCCAACCCACTCTACACATTACATAGACCAGACAGCACTACAACCATACTACTATTGGCCATCTCGTACCCCCTCGTCCGATCTTCTCGGCGAGACGTCAGGCGCACCACTTGCTGCCTAGCGAGACGATAACTGCGGCGTCGGTTTTCCCATGGCGTCTGCGGTATTTTCTTCATTGGTTGCCCTCGCTCTCTCTTCTACGCATAGGCCCTTCAAAGCTAGAATTAAGCGAGTCGCGTCGTCCGCGTCGTCCGCGTTGTCCACAGTGGCGAGATTGATGAAGAACGTGGTTCGGGGTAGTAGCATGCCGCTCTCGTTACCTCTGTAGATTTAAAGTTCGACGTGGCGTATTGGGCGATCTGCTGGGAAGAAAGTTGCCGTTGATGGTGATCTGGGTGCAATTCCTGGCCCCTGACCTTGCGTCCCCCTCCAAATATAGATCGCTGCGTGAGATGGCGGCTTGGAGGGTGCGGAATTAGCATTGGCGACAGCTCAAAGATCCAAATTCAGCCCCTCACATCGAGAAAGGCCCCCTTCTTTGGCCCCGCGGGCCCAAACAGGGGGGGGCTCTGCCGGTCAAAGGTCGCCGTCAGGCAGAATCAGCCGAGCACAGAGTTGATGCGACTGGATGTCAACCTAAGTATTAAGCGAGGTCCACACTGCCCTCTGGTCACGCGAGTGACATTGGGGCATTTCTCTCATTGGAACACTGTCGAAGGTTCAGCCAACTCTGAGAGAAGTCTGATGCCTGTATGCCTGAATCCTCAACCAGTTGTTGCCTGACCCCACCAATGCGTCCCACACACAGCCCATCGACGCCGGCGATCAGTCGGAATGTCTCAGTCGACGGTAGACGCCCCCCATGATAGATTGAAAGACGTTGTACGCGTAATTGGCCCCCCCCTCACGTAAAGGAGTCGGCAGTCCTAAAGGAGGCGTAGGAAAAAGTGCTCGTAAAATCGGATGGCGTGGCGATATGGTTTGCAACGAGGACGAGTAACAGGAAGAGATAGAAGAGTAACCTCTTCCGACAACACACGCGAGCCTTAGTATCTCTCTGTGGCAGATTTTGGGGATGCAGACTGTGCGGCCGTAGAGCCACAAAAAGTGTGAGCTGCGAGACGCTCAGTTCAAAGAGAGGTGGGTACTCATGGTCGCCGGGAAATTGGGGAGGTCAGCCGTCCCTAGCAGTGCGCTTGACGCCCTTAGTGTGTTGGAGAAGGTGGGCAGCGATGCAGAGAGAGAATTTGGAGTTGATGAAAAGCGGCGAGGGAGATGGTTGAATTTATAGAGTAAAAAGGTTCAGCCACGGTAGACATCTATGTCCCACCTCGTTGGACTAAAGGGTCGCGCTTCTCCACTCTAGGTCGGAGATAGTAATTCGCAGTCGCCGCTTTTTCCATCGCGCACTCTTCGGCAGAGGCTTACCAAGGGCTTCAGGCTACCCCTCAGCCGTAAACTGGGCGGCCGCCTGATGCCCGACGCGTTGCCAGGGGGCTTCCAGAGGGTCCCGTTTCAGGGCTCCCAGGACAAAAAAGCTAGGTGACCCGCCCTCAGGGACCCCTGCTCCTCTCTCACCCCGCCCACCCGGGGCTCCGGCGCTAGTTGCGCACGCTCAGGGCGGCCTCACCCTAGGCCTGGAGGAGGGTGACCTCGATGCAGATTTTTGTCATCTTGGCATACGGACTAAATGCCAGGCTGCCTGGATTTGCACGCGGCCATCCTCCGTACGCTATGTCCTTCGAAACCGATGGTGGAATAGATTTTACTAATCGAGGGCCTTTATGTAGGGTGGAAAAGGTTCAGATCACTGGGTTCTTGCGACGAGGAAATAAAGCTGACTCGAATAGTGTCCAAGAGCTGATCATCTCCTCAATCGGCGTGTACTGAACATGGCAACTCCTTAAAGAATCATTCAATCCATATCCCGCGGGATCCTCAACTAACTTCTCGCCGTCAACCCCATCATCGTACTGGCGGATATGTCGCTACTCGTCCTACAACTTGTCAATCTTCACGAACTGCAAGTATCCTTAAGCCGGCCATTTACAGCTTCAATCTCAAGCTGGAATTTGCGGTGCTAGGCCAGCTCGTATGCCTAGTGAGTGGCCCAGGCAATAATCGAAGCAGGAAGAGCTCCACGTTCGTGTCCTTTGTAACAGAAAAGAGCGATAGAAGTGGAGCATCGAACAACATCTCGGACTCAGGATGTGGAGAAAATGGCTTGCGATCTCAGAAGACTAAATGGTACCACGACTATACATGCTAGTAACACCCTCCTGCCTCCGTCAGAACAGTCTAGAAACCCCACCTTCAGTACTTCTTTCCTCCCTCTCGATCTTTTCTAGCATCCCTTTTCCCTCTTTCACCGATTTGCGTTCAAATCCCTACAATGTGGATCCAGGAAGATCCCTCGGCTTCAGCTAAACTGATCGACAAAGGAATCCGCGTGGAGTGTTTCTATTCGACGTTTTCAGACGACATAATGCAGCCGTATCTTTCTGTTGGCTCCCTGTAAGCCCGACTTGGTATCCGGCAGAGAGAGACGGAGCCATATCAGCGCATAGCACAGATAGTGGAGGACCGTTGCACAGCAGGTCGATGTCCAGAATTTGGAAGAAGCCAAGGGTAAATCTCAGCTGGCAGCCTAATTGTAACTTACACTTCGGCGATCCTTCTACCTACCAGGGATGGATCAAGTGCAAGCAGCCCGTAGATCTTGTCACAAGGATTCTTGGTCGAAGGCGATTGTGCAGAGCAGAGTCATGTCACCAAAACCAAATTGGTAGTGGGATGAGCAAGTCCTTTACTGGATATATCAGATAATTCTTGGACAGAATCAAGATCATTTGGCGTGAACTCGGTCTCCGATTCGCCACTCCGCGTCAGGTAGATTAAGAGAATGATTAGAGATATGAGCCTCCTTGTTTGTATTAAGTTTACCTGGCAGGTTCATTTGAGCTATATATGTCCAAAAGAAAGAGTAAATAAGGACATGAATCTAACAAGCCATTCATGGGGCGAATGAACATTGCTAGAAATATCTCTTTGGTACCAACGCAAAGATCAAAGAGGTTTTTGAACAGATAAGTAAGTTATCAATGTTGGAAGATCATTGCGAATCACCAATTTCAAATCGTTGCGGGCCCGCAGATGAGCTGTGCATCGGAACCGATCCCTCGAACTCCGAATATAGCGGCACCGGTGACGTCGACGACGAGGTAGCCACGACCGGTGAACCCACTGGCTTCCTGGGATTTCGGTATGTATCCACGTTTTGGGCTGGTAATTCTGACGGCGTCCGGTGGTGTCCAAAGCCGCCGCCGCCGCCGCCTCCTCCTATGGCGGGACTATCTTGATAGGGTGTAGTACTCTTTTCCCCGTGTGGATCATATACGCCACTGTAAGGATGGCCTTCGGTTTCGTGCTGAGGGATTGCCGCGTGACGTTGTCGGCGACGGCTCCACATGAGGAAGAAAAGTACAAGAGCGGCCAAAAAGAGGACGCCGCCAGCGATGCCGACTCCAAGTCCAACTTTGAGGCCGGTGTTGGAAGAGCTCGACGATGATTGGGTTGCGCCATTGTCGAGGGGAGAGCCGGAGTTTGATGAAGAGGGGGAGGAGGTCGGCCCGGCCCCTGTTGGGCCACTTGACGCAGTGGTTGTAGGGCTGGTGTTGCTTGTTGATGGTGAAGAAGGAGAAGAAGAAGAAGTAGAGGCGGTGGATGTCGTTGCAGTAGATGCCACGTACTCGACAGTAGTAGGTACGGAGGCAGAGAAGAGCGCAGATGTCGTTGGAGTGTAGCCTGGGACAGGACTATGATAAAACATCAATAATGGCCAATGAGGACCCGAATGATTGATACGCACATATATGAGCCAGCTGTTGGAGAGAAGTATACAGTGGAGCCGCCTATGCTCGTCGGTAAAGAAAGATAGGGTGGGAGAGTGTTTGGTCCGGCGAATGCTATTATCGAGTCATTGTAGCATTGCGCACTGAAATCGAATGCTTGAATGGCCGGGTCGCTGTTCTTGGGATGAGTGCAAGACCACTCATAATTCGTCGTGTTGTAACAGTAGTCGAGGCCGACATAAGGCGCATCCGCTGTAGATGTGGATTAGCATCGCATCTGTTTGCGCAGGTGCAGAGCGTACTGACCGAACGAGGCACCACATTTGTACGGGCAAGTGTAGTCGGTGTATGTCGGATCTGTACAGCCGTATAGGTACGTCACGTTATATTGCGCATTCCAGCAAGCACTGTCTGACAAACAAATGTCTCCCAGTTGACAACACGAGGCGTAGCCGGGACCGCTGTGGCAAGGTACGATAATGGAGCCGGCGCGCTTGTCAGCAGCGTAGAAACACTGGTTGTCTTGTGCAGAACCGAGAGTAATGAATGTAGCAGTGAGCGACAGCACTGTCAGCCAGCAACTGGACATTTTGGCCATGAATCAATTTCTCGCCGCAGAGAGAATAGATGGGAAAGCGGGAGGGGAAGTGGCTCACTTCCAAGCGCGGTGTTGGCTTCTGCAAAAGCTGCGCTATACTCGATAGCTTGCAGACGCGGATGGCGATCAAGTGCGCCTAGACCGGGCGATACTATGGCGGGGCTCTTCTACGGAGATGGGAAGTCAAAGCATCCTTACCTGTCATTCCTTGTTTCATGTGCCCGACGGGAGCATTGACGAGCTACTTTTCGATGCTCAGATCGCTAAGACCCGACCTCAAAAGGTGGGCGCATTGTGATCAACAGTGGACGATAACCCCTGGGTCGGGTGCTGCGTCTCAGAGACAATGGTCTCACTCATCAACGTTAACCCTCCCCTCCAGGGTGGGGCCTTGCCGAAGTGGAGCCGCGAGGTCCCAAATCTCACACACTTATTGGCTGGTGCTATTGGGTCTAACGGAGGGAGCGGCTCCCGAGAAAAGAGGGTGTAGCCGAGGTCAAGCCGACCATGCAGTCTCGCACGAGGAGCTTTACTTAGGTCAAAGCGAGTCAGAACAGGTACTTGTGTACTGTGTAGCAATGCTCATGCTCTCCACGACAAGCTTCGCGCTCTTGTTCTTTACTTCCCATCTACCTATGTTTGTCGTAGCCGAGCTATTGTCTCAAACGTAGCCCAAAACACGTGTTGTCCGAAATCCAACAACTCGGTTCTGTAATGAAATGCACAAAACGCTCGAATATGCATGTACATTCGCAAAAATACCTTCCTAAATTCCATGACATCACAATTACCTCCCTTTTGCGATACCCGCCCGACATTGAAACAAGCTCAAATTCAGACTCGTATCTGCGCCGCCCTCCAGTAACTCCCATTGTTTGACCTTCCACTCGCCAATCACACCCTTGCCTTCTTTCACTAGTTGTAACGAGCTGCTGCCCTCCTCAGTCCCAACAAGCGTATTCATAGTCCCGAACAAGTAATTCATCCTCGGATCTCGCATCTTATCTTTGAGACATCTCGCACATATTGCTCGCGCCTCGTCGGAGATGTTGTCGACTAGAGTGGCCATGACGTCAAAGACATGGCCTACGAGCTTGTGGTGTTCCGATACCGTAGGATGCAATGCTATACAGGCTAGGAGTACAAGAAGCTTCACATTGTCCTGGTGAGGTTGCTTCCCAGCAAGGGGAGATGTGACCTTGGTTGACAGGGCTCCGCGGTGTAAGCAAGCAAAGCGAAGCAAAAGAGGCAGATAGTCGAGCAACAGAGTGGCGTCAGTTGAGGAGGGGGTCGAGTTCGGAGGGACATTCAGGTACGAACCAGATGCGGGTGTCGTGGCTGTTGGTACGTTAATGACATTCAGGGCTCGCCAGACGACTGCGAACTTCTCGTTGAGTTGTGAACATATAGCCAGGTCACCTGCCTCAGGGATAGTGTAAGCCATCTTTGAAACAACATGTAGATGTCTGGCTGCACGGATGATGGAGGCGTCCGAATGACCACCTAGTGGCGAAGCTCCTGGTCGACTAGATAAGAGAGGCAAGTTGACTGCGAAGAATGCTTTTTCGGCTCTTTCTCGCAACTGACAGGCGACTTCCTCGTTCACCGCTGCAGCCAGTGGCAGCCACGCCTCTGAGGACACAATATTGTCTTCATCGGCAGGATCCTTTGCCGCTAGCGAAAACAGTGCGTCGACAATGCCATCCCCGGATGCTTGATGGCTGGAGCGTTGGTGTTGGGAGGCGATGTGAAGCTGGAGTTGACAGAACGGAAGTGAGAAGTCGCCACAGGCGCCAATAACGGTTTGAACGTCCACTTGACCAAGGCGATCTTCTTGGAATAAATCGCCAAGGGCTTCTTCGAGCACGACAAGAGTCTCGGAACTATAGTCCAAAGACCGTTGAAAGTCTTGGAGAGAGATGTCGGAAAGTAGTGGAGGCACCCAATTGGTGCTTTTGAGATTGAAATCCGGATGGAGCTCCATAGCGTCTGACTTGACGAGGGCAAGAATGGCCAGGGCCTCTGCGGGATTGGTTGCAAGATAGCGAGACCAAACGGTTTTGAAACGATATGGAGGAGGCTCCGTTGAGAGTTGTTCAGATAAAACACCATTGCAGAGAAGCCAAGCAACGTTCCGTCGGCTATGTTTGACATGCGCAGGATTGGTATTCGTCTGTAGCTGTTGTAGGTTCGCGAAGATGGCCGAAATCGGCAAGCAACTGAAGTTAACAAGGGCCAGAACTAGAAATACAGCAGAGTTGTCAGAAGATGCAACAGTGGATCTAATCCAGGTCGACATGAGTCGATCGAAATGCGCTGGCCTGAAGATCCTCAGCCGCGCTAATAGTAAGCACAGGCTATCGCGGCTTTCCCCTTGATTTGCAACAACGTCATCTTTCTGTAGCCGTTCTACGACGAGTGCGAACAGCTGATTCATCGTCTGTTCCGTCATGTTGGGCTCTGATAGGATTACAGCCTCGAAGTCTTCGACGAAAGTAGAGCCTGCCTGCTGCAGCGATTCGGCCATTCCATCGGAGAAGGGCGAGTACGCGGCGATGGTATTGATTTTGTCGCCTCGAGCTATGTCTTCTTGCAAGACACGGACAGGTAGCCGCTCGTCTGGACGCCGACCTCCCAGGTCGAGTAGCGATATCGCCAACGTGGGCAACGAAACTTTGATGGCTTTCAAAGAAACATATGCCTGCGATATCTTTTTGTGAAGCTCGTCAAGGGCTCCAACGGCAGATAGTGACTCGAAATGCGCATTGATGCTATCTACCACAGAAGCTAGAACGGCCTCGTCCCTAGAATCTGAAGCAAGACACAAGACGTCGGCAAGCATCGATATGTCGTCGATACGTTCCAGAGCCCCCCGGACAAGCATGAAATGGTTTAGTGTGAATTCAGGTTCACTTGGCGCCGATTTCAAAACGCTTGCTTTTCCATTGTTGGGAAAGTATGCTGCAACTATTCCGCGAAGCCATTGACCTAGCTCGGACTTGATGGTCCAAGAAAGTCGCCCTAGATCAGGAGTATGATATTCGTATTCATCACTCATATCGTCGGTGTCTGGAAAGATACCTTCCAACTGTGCTGTAATGAAGCGTTTGCAGTGATGCAAGACCGTCGACTCGTTGTCAACATCGAAGCCAATGCGCGATAACAGGGCAGATCTTAGGTTCCTGACATGATTCGGCAAATGGTTAAGCGGTATCTCGGTTAACAATTGCGTTTGCTCGTCGCAGAGCTGTATTGCTATCTCCTTTTGGCAACCACCATGAGAAGCTGTGAGTATGCGATACTCGTCGGCGAAACAGTTTCGTAGAGCGCCCCGAGCGGTGAGCCATTGCAAATACTTACTGACCGAGAAATCACGAGATCGCACCAATTCTGCAATGAGATGGTGGAGTGATTGGGCATGCAAGAATTGGAACGCATGGCCGTTTGCTAGGAACTCATGCAGGGAGCCGTCAAGGTCGCATCCATTCCTGTGCCACAATCTCAAAAGGCGAACAGCCAGGTAAAGCCGTGCTTCGCCATGTCGGAATCGTGTACATGACCACTCGATTGTAGTCGTTAGTAACAGATGACTGTCCTCGCAGGCGCGGAAGCATTCTTTTGCTAGCTGATGGATCTTGTATGGAGCGCGAGAAGCATCGAGAAGCTGTATGAGCGATTGCCGAGGTGAGATCGGCATGTTCTCGCGTTGAGCCATGGGACCAGCAACGCGTTCGTTGATGCGACGCAAATGCTGGATGAGTTTCTGATGAGGTTCCAGGTTGAGATGGAGACATTGACGTAGCACAGCCTCACACTGCTGCCATTTCTGCGGCATAAGAAAACAGGCAGGACGAGATGTCACGAATTCTCTAACGAATTTCTTGAGTCTCTCGACCAAGGGACTCGACGCTTGTCCATCACCAGTCTGTGCTGCGCGCAATTTGTCCACGAGAAGTGCAGCCATACGCCCCCCTCTTCGACGAGACCGACTCAAGTCTTTGCTGTGAATGTGCAAGATCATGAGCCAGACTGGTAGTTGATCAATGGGAGAATTTTCTGCCGAACTTAAGATCCAGTCCAGAAACGAGTCCTTGTCCAGCAGGTTCTCTGAGTAGAGGCGCGCTGTTAGCCTCAAGCAGTAGCTAATGTTGCTCCGCCAATCGGGATTGCCGCAGTCCTTCGCAAGTGCTTCGATGAACTGTTGAATGTTCGTTGTCCAATCCTTGGACCACTTTGCTTCTGCACTGGCGGCAAAGGTCGGACTTGTCCCTTTCCTCTTCAAAGTCCGAATCTCGTTCGCACCCACGCATTTTGCAAACCAGATAGCACGACTGATTGGTACTGCGTTGGTAAGGCACTGTTCCAAGAGCAGTTGTCCTCGTATGCCTTGTGGTATTGTTCGGCTGAGCTTTCGTAAAGGCACTGCATCATTGGCAAGGTCACTAAGCCATGCCTTCCTTTTGGTCTCTGTCAGCGTGACTCGTGGAGGAGGCCTGAAAACTGAGCCAGAAGTGATCCTCTGGTTCTGTGAACGTTGTTGCATCGCCGATCCATACAGTGCCGACAGAGTCTGTAGACCGAGTTTATTTCTAAAAGCGTTATTGTGTAAAGCTGGCCGCGCGGTATTCGACTCGCTCCATGTTGGCGACTGCTTGTCAAATTGGCCACTCTTGACAGTCTGGTCATTCAATACATCTTCAGGATGGTTACCACTCCACGGAAAGAAGTCTGCGACCGAATTGCCTTGAATGAACGGTCCATCATCAGGAGTTTCGAGCTTACACACCGTGGTCGGAACTTTCACCTCATGTCTCACTCGTGGTATGCTCTTTATGTCTTTCTGGAACTCCCTCAAGAGCGTCTTGTGCTTCCGAGGTCGCGGTGGTAGCGGAAGAGGTGAAGACGTCCCCGTCGGCATGGGCCTGTCATTCAAGTGGGAATCGCCAGAGTCTGCGCCGTTGTCAAACAAGCCCGCCGGGCTTCCCGATCGCGCATTTCGTAGACTAGCTGAATGTGAAGCATTGCCGTCCTGCTTCTGCTCTTGCGAAGACGTTGTAGAGCTATCTCCCTTCGGTACTGGGGAGTCAATCTTGCGGCGTTTGGCGGGAGGGGCATCCTCAAAGTCTCCTGCAATGTCCTCGATCCCCTCGGTATTGATCTTCTCAGGCTGCTTGGGTACAGCTGGGGTCGGGGCCTGTCGGCTTGGGGTACGAAAAAGCCCTGGGCGAGGTGGGGGCAATGAAGGCGGCCGCTGGACGTCGGCCGAGGCGTGTTTGGTCATCGCAGAGGCATTTTGAGTAGTCTCAACGCTTCCAGGGCGGAAGTTGAAATTGGAGATCTGCGGTATCGCACCTGATTCTTAACCATGTGTCTCCGCAATACTGGTGTTGGTCCGAGCAACTGGCTACTGATGGCCCGTCAAATGCTGACAATTCGAGCTCAGCTTCTGGAATGCGGTGTGGCAAACAATGGTGATATCGTTTCAAGGACTCAGTGACCGAGGTAAGGGTGGTTTGTTGTTGATAAGAGCAAGATAGCAAACGAGCAGGTGTCTCGGAATGAAGTTGAAGTCAGAGATTCGAGGTAGCGTGGCACTGCATGCCCAGTGTGGAGCTTTGGGGGGCTTTTTCGGCGATTCCAGACGGTCACTAAGCACTCGCCTTCAAGCCTGCACCTCAATTGGGCGGACAACTCGGCGAAACGGGCAGGAACGGGGACTGCCGCTCCCAAGCCAGATTCCTCCGAATAGTAAAGGAACCGCCCACTAGCGAAGCCCCACACGCTTGACCTATCCCGTATCTCACGCCACGATGGCTTGTTGCCGTAAAAATGGAATCACGTAACGTGCTGCTTCTCCGGGAAACTCCGCATATGTTTGACACAACCCTCATATTTTGCTGCTTGAGGGCAGGTGCAATGCCAGCCAAGGCGGGACATAGATCCGCCTTATCAACTCCTCGGGGGCAACTCTATTGTGCTTTGCCTTTTGCATCGCACGTTTCGGGGGCCCGATCCTGCTACGCTGCGCGAACTTTCTGGCACAAGTTTCAACCAACCCCACGTGCAAAGCACAGTCGTTATCATTAGTAACCACTAAGCTTTGATACTGCTACCTCATTTGTCGAGCCTGTAAATTGCGAAATACCTGGATGCTGTCAGCATCACACCTCACCATCAGTGATCTGTGCACTGAAAAAGAATGGCTCGACAATCTTCTAAGCAGTTGTAGACCCGTTCCTAAGTTCGGCAGACAAGAGCTTACTAGGCAATTGTTTCATGGATTATTCACGGAGCAGTCGTGGTACGTCCATCAGTAATCTCGTCGCCTCGAAAGCCAATGGCGAGAATGGCCGGACCGGCTAGTTACTTGGTCTACCACACACCGTCCAAAATGATTGATAACTGCGCTGCATCGTATACCGTGACCAGCTGTATTTGTCAGTGTAGGTCTACTACGATGAGATTCAGTAAAGATGAGTCATAGTTTATAGTGAAAGTTTTGCAAATCCAGGACCTAGAAAGGTGAGTTCTCGATTGCCGAGGCGCCGCCATGAATTTATTCCGCAATCGACAATCCGCCTCAGCCATAATCATGCATGGCATGCAGGTTGCAGCGAACAAGCAGAACATGACGAAGTACAGTGCTTTGTCCAATCTAGACTGCATCGACCGCCGCCCACGCGAAGAGCATGCAGGCGTCCACGGCGAGGCTTCAAATTTGCTGCCCCGAGTATGACAGCAAAATTGCTAGCAGGTATTCTAACCCACGAACGAACTCTGGGATTTGATGGCGCTATTGGCAAGTCCATTTCGGTCGGTCCAAGTTGATACGTCCCGACAGCTGCTGACAAGAAGTGGCGGACAGCCGGAGCTGTTGATCCAAGAGCAATGCGAAGAGGGCAAATTGCGAATATCAGGGCTGGGAGGTAAGGAAAGGGTTCTGGTGAGCAGTAGTGAAGAATAGGGGTGACAGTAGGGAGCAGCCAGGTTCACAGGCATTAGTTTTAATTCGACAGGTGCTCAAGAAGCTGGTGACGAAGGATATGCTGCATTTGCTTACTGCGGAGATGCCGGGTCAGGAGGACCGATGGGGAGGCAGGAGGGAGGCCGGGGGGAGGCAGCGAGAAAGTTGATGTGGTGGTATGAGTATGAACAAGCATTTTGCTGATTCTCCACCAGATGCGCCCAAAATGAGGTAGGGATCCTTCAAACGATAAGAATGTTTAGGCAAGCTGCTCGTGCAGAGTCAACAAGGCGGTGCACTTGATTGAATCGATTATTTGCGCTCAGACAGTAGATCTTTCCCAGCGTTGCCTTTTGTTCAAGCAACCTAGCAAGACAGACACTCACACCAGCCGCCGCGGGCGTGGTAATAGATGAAGCCTTGTTTGGGTTAATGCTGCATCGACACAACGCGAAGACATCAACCAACAATCTTTCATGATGAGAACACAAGAAGTTGAGCACAATTGCGTTTCGGTGAGTTGTCGACCTCCCTCTTCGCAGATGTCGGAGTCCATCGTATGCAGTTGACGGCTATAGGTTGCAAACAGTCGGTTGAACAAGCTTCTATTTGAAGGTAAGTCAAGACAGATGATGAACTTCCTTTAGTCGCGAGCAGGAGAAAGCTTGATCTTGAGAAGAGAAATAGCCGGGAACATTCAAAAAGGCCTTGAACAGGTGGCACGCAACGTATACGACGAGGAATTGGATACTCTTGGCGACTAAACATTTGGACGAGGTTTGGGAGGCGAAATCCGGAGAAGGAGATTGCAATGCACGCGTCGCGTACGCAGCACGTTTGGAATTAGTATCGGGACCTAGAACACTTGGAAAGCACCGCAAAGGGCGCTATAGTAGAACTGCACTTGTAATATGCACTTAGACATCAAGAATACTTGCAGCGACTTCGTCGAGTCGCAGTCCTAACAGAGCTTTCCACCGTCTACAACATACACGGCCCCTGTAATGTAACTTGAATCGTCGCTCAGCAGAAAAGCAACAAGCTTCCCCACCTCCTCTGGCTGCCCTATTCGCGCTAAAGCAGCAATCGTCTGGATGCTGGATTCCGTAACGTCTGCGGCAGTCTTGGCAGCCTGAGCAACCATCGGGGTGTTGATGAGTCCAGGCGCGACTGCATTAACACGAATGTTCTTCTGCCCAACCTCCTTGGCACCACTCCTTGTCAGCCCAACCACGCCGTGCTTACTGGCAGTGTAATTGGCGTTGTTGGCATAGCCTTCCAAACCCGCTACGCTGGCTGCATTGACAATGCTTCCGGGTCCTGTCATGGCGCGAAGCTCAGCACGCATGCAGTAGAAGACACCAGTGAGGTTCACGCGGATCAAGAAGTCCCATTCCTCGTTACTCAAATCGGCGATGCCGTGTTCCCTATTGCAAAACTTCAGCATTCCACTCAAGTCATTATCTTCGCCTTGGCTTACCCAATGTGAGGTCCAACCACCCCCGCAAGGTTTGCCGCTCCGTCGATGCGTCCAAACCTCTCAACTGTCCTCTTGATCCATTCGTCGACGGAGTCACTTGAACCGACGTCCACAGCTGTTGTGAGGATTCTCGACTCGGCATCCTTCGATCCACCTGTTATAGTGACTACAGCCGCATCCAGGCGTTCCTTTTGCAAATCCGCAAGTGAGAGACTCGCTCCACGTTCGAAAAGGATTTTTGACGTCGCAAGAGCAATACCAGAAGCAGCACCAGTCACGGCTATAACTTTGTTCGAAAGCGGCAACGCCATATTGGGCACGCGATTTAGACGGGCTGAACAGTGGACAGAATAAAAGGGAATGGGGACTCCATGTCTTTATGCAACGCCGAGTTTCCTACGCTTTGAAGATAACTTACCGATATCCACTCAGTTGCGTTCGAAGGGGATGAAGTTCGGAAAAGGTCTTCCGGCGCGTAAACGTCGCTGCGGTATTCTTACCCCGCGAATATTGGGGTTGGGACCCAGAAAGTGTTGCCATAGTGCATAGCCAACACTAGGCTCCAGGGCCGTCGTCCCGAACGAAGAGAGAGGAAAGTCGCACAGTTACTTTGCTATCAGCCTCGTCAGCTTATGTGGGACTCGTGAATGCCACAAAATCAAGCAACCATCACCGTTCTGGGCGAAGGACTGGCTTTCAGAGCAAATGGCACCTTCAAAAAGAATCCGGCGTGCTCGGCTCGAGTTTGGACGTCCTGAGCTTCCGAGCGGTAATGGACAAAGGCTCTGATGACAACCATGCCACGGAAACTAGGTAAAGTGAAAGGTCCACGACGATAGCTGGTATATCGCAGGCGTAAACGTAAGTCCTAGAGTAGATCATCCATACCTTGCAGAAAGATTCGGCACGCCTCGTTGTTCTCAGGCTGTTTTGTCGTGGCATCGTCGTAAGATGCAAACTATTCCCGGCACTGGGTAGCTTCACTTCACTGCTATTCTTCTCGTAGTTCAACCACACATTTTCTTGTATGGCAATCGGATGATTTCAGTTTGGCTATTGTCCCAATGTGCTAGCAAAAGTGATCCCTTGACAGATCAATCTCCATTTCCGGCTCCATCGATCTACTAGACTGAAAAAGGCATCCACCGACCTTCCTCAGGTACATCTGAGAGTGGAGCATATTAAACCCCCGATTGGGAATTTCCTCAACTTTCATACGTTACTGTTCTAACTGAAAACGCTAATATCTAGTGAACAGGGGCATCGAATTCTGTGTGACCCTGCCGACGTTCATGCCTTTGACATTCCACAGAATGGTGTATATCTTTGCGAAGCTGAGGCGATTCATGATGTCGAGCTTTTGACGGAGGCCAATTGATGTTCAACATTCTTCTGGGTGGCAACACCCTTTATCGAGTGCTCACCTAAGCGGCCACGATGACATCCTGCGTGACTTGAAGCCCAAACGTATTGGCAGTACGGCGGCCACAGATCTAATTGAGAAAGAGGCGAAGAGTGGACTTTGGGGCTTTGATTATGCGAAGGCCTATTCTGTGTTTGAACAACGGTTATTTACCTACAGCACTGGCGGTTCTCTCTACAATGGCAAGTCTTGCTGTGTGCAGCTAGATAGAGGGCTTAAAGCCCGCAAAAATCATGTAAAAGTGTCTAGCATAGAGCCAGTGCCACTTGAGATATTGAAGACCAATGTGTTTCTCATATTTTTCTGGCCTCAAAAAGCTTTATCCATGCCTTTACTCGTCAGCATATCGTTACCGTTCACTGCCTTCTGCGATAGTGTGTCCCTTCGAACCGGGCCGCTGTTTTGGGCTCTTGCACGGTCTCAGGGGAGAGACTTCGATCATGTCATATCCTATGCCTCTTATCGAAGGCATAATTCTTGGCCTCCATTCCCCTCGTCTCCAACCTCGAGTAACACCTCAGACGGACACAATTCGAAGCGAAGGGCTTACTACCCACATCATCCCCCTCCCCATGTTCAACTGCAAAGCTGACCTAAGTTCAGCTTTCGTCCACTTCTCCACTCATTCGCCTTTCACCCTCTCCGGACTCCCACTGACAGCCTCCCTCACCCTTTCAAACGCCTCCTTCCTCGCTCCTGCTTGCGCACCACTACTCACATCCCACCCTCCTACGGCGCTCTACTGAACCGTCTTTCCCAAGTACCCCTCCCGCTTATTTGCCTTGCCATTCTCAATCTCTTGCACACCTACACTCAGTACACCAGCCCCCAACACCTCCCCCCCGTCAACCTTCATGTGCCAAACTCCAGCGAATCCACAAACTCCCCGATCGCTTTCGCGAGCTCAAGCGCTGCGGGAGTATGCAGAACGCTACGCGGCCGTCTTCTAGACACCCACCAAGTACAGATCTGTGGGGGTGGAGATAGATTGGCAGAGGTAGAATGGGGTGTGGGAGGCGTGGGAACAGGCGCGCAGGACGGAGTACCTTGTTGTGTAGAAGGACTGTGGTAGAGAGGAAGGGGCGAGGGCGGGCTTGAGGTTTATGTGGGCGAATTCCGTTAGTGGCATGGTATGTAGGGTGTGAAGAATGGAATGAAGGGTGTCGGTATAGGGTATGGGTTTCTTGAGAGGATGAGATCGAGTCGTTATTACTTGGGTAAGAATTTTGCGATTTAGAGTGGTAATATTTCGGACGTGGCCTTGGGAGATTGTAGAGTATGGCATACCAGAGTCTCGAATACGTCCATAATCAGAAATAGGGAGCTTAGCCAGCCCCCGCGAAGCCGCATGGCCTTTAAGAGTGGCTGCATATGCTTCCACACACGCTGATAGACCAAATGTAAGTGGAGGTCAGGAGCAGGTTTAAAGTCATTTGCTTATATGCCAGAGTTAGATTCCGGAATCTAGCATGTGCAGCGAAGAACGGCTGTCAAACTTGTGGATTCTAAGCAGAAACTCAATGCAGATCGCGAGAGTTCCTCCCCTTCCGTTGACATGCCAGAAACGATTGTATCGTTCGGTGCTCTCCTCGGTTTCTTGTTTCGCACCGGGACACTCCCGGAATGTTCCATCATGACACCTATGCAACACGACTTAGCATTGTACGTAGGCCTAAAGGAGAAGAAACGTGAGCAGCGTTGATCTGTCTGAAAGGAGCAGGGATTTTCCGCTCCGGGCCGATTTCCTCTTGATTCACTACTCCAGCGCCAAACTTCTTTCTCAAACCGCGCCTCCAACGCCACCAATAGTCAGCCCCCTTCCTTCGCTCTACAACGACAACCAGCGAGCCTTTCGGTCAGTCAATACAATTCTCTCGTCCTCCTTCCGCCTCCGTAGAAGCACCAGTCACACTAAAGGAGATCAATCATCATCAGCCTTCTCATCTTGTAGCCTCTTCGCGCTCGCATGCTGCAGGCTGGGCATAGACCTACAGTCTTCTCGTCGCATCCAGTGTTGTGTGCGATGCAGTAGTGGCTCCTGCAACGGTTGCAGGAGCGACGGTAGAAATCGGCGCATGAGCCGCACACGCGGCCACAATCCCAGCATTCGCGGGTTACGGCGGCTTCGTAGGGTTGGAGGGGCTATGTTGAAGTCAGTCAGAGAATGTTGCGTAGACAGCGCAGCCTTAGCGGCAATTTGGCAGGGATGACATAGAGAGTGCGACAGTGTGGAAGCGTGAATTTCTTCCTCCCCATGAAGCATGTGGGAATGGTTAAGCAAGATAGGCGTACTTTCTCCTTAACTCAGCCCCACATACCGCCACTCCCAGCACCAGCCAGCATCTCACTAACAAGGCAATTTTCAACACAGAGGCCATTAAATACCTTGATACTGCTCCCCTTGCCTGCCTTGGTCTTCGTTGCCAACTCGTCGCCTGACGGTTGGTAATGTAAAGCTGTGAGGTCCATGAATGTCTCCAATTGCGGTATCTTTGTCGACTTTTTGGTATTGTAGCATGACCCGCACCACCACCGATGGCAATTTTCGCAGTGTCGATTGGTAAGACACCAGGTACATGATACGATTAGTCTTTGTCTTGGGCATGATTCTTGTTCCGACTTCGCTAACGGGGGTGGTCTCACAGCATCCGCGATCTGACCAGATGGCGGAGGCGGACGCAGTAGAGGGAACTCCATCACGTCGCTTTCTCCCCACACTGGCGCATCTTGAGGTGCTCTTCCACACCCCGCACAACCACTGGGGCCTAACGCAACGGTGGCCAAAGGAGCCACCGCGGGTTTGAGCTCTGCAAGGTACTCGGCCGAAGCATGATGTAAGAAGGGTGCCATTTCTCGATGCATGTGGGTGCACAAGACGGCATCAAATGCGATTATGCCTTTGCAGAATTGCAGTGTTTCTTCCCATGGGGTCCGTTGTGCAAAGCCATCTGACAAGACACGGCCGGTGGGTGCATACCATGGATCCAAGGATGTCAAGGTGGATTGGGCAGGAAGGGGTTGACAGTCAGGTTGAGCTCCTTCAGACGAAGTCACTCCGATGTAAGTCATAGACCCGACTGACATTGGTGCTCTCCTGCTTAATTTCTTTTCGGTGCCGAAATAGTAGAGCCCCTTCAACCTCGGACTACCCTCCGGTCTACCTGGCCGACAGATGTAGTAGAGGATTTGCTGTAGCTTTCGCGGATTGAGATTGGCACAACCAACGACGCTCAGCATCCAAACATCATATGTGTTATCCATGAGGAGTTCAGACACAATATCGGAAGTCACCGACGCCAAGCCATCAAGTATCAGAACATGGATCGCCTTTAATGACGCGGTTTTCGATAGCTTTGAGAGCACACCACGAAGTGGTCCGGAGTAGATGTCGTCTTCAGTGAGATGTTCGTCCATCCGCTGAGAACGCCAAGAATGTCCGCCTGAATCAATAGGGGTGAGTGATGGCGGGACGTAAGCACCGTGACAGCGTGATAAGTCGAGGTGACGAAAGAAGCGTGGGTTCTGTTGAATCGAGGATCTATACGACTTGGCAGCCCTGGACAAGGCAAAGATGGACGAAAGCGATAGTTGAGGAACAATAATGTCAAAGATGAGTGAATTTGAGAGTAAGTCGAGGAGGGAAAGCGGGAGCTCGGAGGCTTGCTCTAAGAGCGGAGGCCAGTCGCGTCCACTTTCGAGGGACATTGCGGGGGGAATTGGAGAGATAACACGACCGCGCTGTTGGACGAGGGCGGAGCGGTGTCGATGATGCTTTATCTTTATCAATTGAAAGGACTCGGACTGGATTATGGCTGTCAGGACATAGCCTTATGGTGAATCGGGAATAACAGCGATGGCCTTGCCAAAGAGGCACAATAACCCCCCAAATATTACGACTTTGGGTCGAGGTCACGAGACGTTGGGCAGCCACTATCGAAAACCGTACTAAACCATTTCGAGCTTGGCATGGGCATGTTTAGTCTTGACCATGATTAATTATCGGAGGCCTGATAATGCACGTGAGCAAGGCGTTGTTGTCGGAAGTCTGCGGGTCTATGAAGGCAGGCAGCTGTCCTTGAAAAGTCTGGAAATCACTTGAAGTAAGATGAATGCGAACTCCGCACGCACATCTCACCCTCCATATCATACCTTCTCAGCTCTCCCTGTCGCCGCCATCTCTTCTTGTCCTTGGAATTCGCTTATGCTTGAAAACTACTCAAGCATCGGAAGTCCCTTTGACGGCACTTTCTTTAGAGTCCCTCTGTTCTCCTTGGCCCTTTGAGAATCGGCCGCCGCCTCCAACGTCCTACTTTTCGAAGCTCCTTTACTAAGCTCTGATCTCGCCATCCCGGCCGGCTCTCCCTTGATTGACAAAACTTTTACTGTAAGGAGACCGGCCATGTCTTAATATGCCTCCTGAACTTTCAATCTTAACATCACTCCCTTGATTTTCTATTCTGCTCTCGTAAAAGCTTCAAGCGGAACTATTCAAGAGATATCCGGTGTTATCGTCTTGCTATTGAGGCGCCGCAGTTGCGAATCAACTACCGCTGGGCTGGAGAAGAGCCTCGCTCAGGACTCTCCCACCCAATGGCGATATTGTGGTGGGACTACATAGTAAGTATCCCTTACGGGTGGGGTAGATATCTTCTGCCTAAGAGCTACATAACATACACATATAGCATACAGACGAAAATCAGTCGAATGTCCTTACAACGCGTCTCTAGGTTTCCGCCCGTTCTTCGTTGCGATGTTCTCCCAATTGAACGACCAGCCATTTATCATTCCTTTATCCTTTCCATAATATTGCGACAAGGATTCCGAAGGGAGAGCGACTGAAAGCTCTTTGGGGACGATATTTCGGAGCATAAGCTTGGAAAAAGCTAAGGATAAGGGCTGTAAACGAATAATGAAGGAGAAGTGCAGGTCAGGGGAAGCTGTCAAAGTTGCCTAGATCAGGGGCGCAGAGAACTCAAGCATTCCGATAGGGTGTACTAGTGATTACCATACCAATACGACAAGCATGAAGACAAGAACAGAAGCCTGGCTCGAGGATAGAGGGTAGAGGGTAAGAAGGATGCGATAGACGGGCCTGGTGGAGAACCTGCGCTAACTAAAAGCACTTCTGTGGTAGCTTAAAGTGGCACACGACGAGGGCTTCTTTCATTTTGGAAGCCCCCGGCCTTCCCAACTCGCCGACATCATTCAGTTCAGGCGCAATGTAGTTTCATGTTCTGAGAATATTACATCTGAACTCTTAATCTATCCAGCCTATTCCTCCGATGCACCAATTTTTTGGTCCCAAAGATCCCGAAAACGCCGCGCTCAATGTTCGATTTCCCATCAAGTCAACCCCAACTTGACCGGGCAAACTGTGATAGCCTGATGCCTTGGAGCATGTCCCACCATTCTTGGCTTCAGCACCATAGAGCTCACAGCTCGCTGCGCGATCGAGTGGTGCCAACATTTTTAAAACCTCCTTGCATATACCGATATGATATGGCAAGCGTATCACTAGGGTCCACACCCAAGGCGTCCATTGTGGTGTATCCCGAATAGTAGAAGCCCATGACGACCACCAGATATGTCATAACCAGAATACTGCCTTTGAAATAATTGCTCTTGCCTTCATTTACCAGGTAGCTCAGTAGAAAGACGCACAGTATCACTGTCACCATGTCCCATTGTGGAAAGATGAGACTGAAGGTATGATCGACCAGGTCGTCTGCACCGATATATCGTCCGATCACCGCAGAATAAAGGACAAGGGTTGGAATTTGCAGCAGGCATACTTGCAATGCATAGGCCGAACCGATCTCCATACTCAAAGCAATGTTCCCATTCATCGCAAAGGAGATGCCGTTGAGGAATTCTGTAGTGTTGGGGACCAGTGCGAAAAGCGTGATGCCAAGGAATTTCTCATCAATATCGAAATTTTTGAGGACAACATCCACAGTGTTGACGAGAACTTCAGCAACCGCGGCATACGCAAGGGTGGCTGTCAGGAGGATGATATACGATTTCATTCTGGACCAATTTGGAGCATCGTGGCCGCCGCTCTCTGCATGTACAGCGTGCTCTGCTGCAGCGTTTGCGTGGTCTACATGAGTGCTCGTGCGTGCCACAGATGGTCTGTGGTGCCTAGCGGTATCCCGAGTTCCTGAGTCTTGTGAGTGGCGTCCTTGAGCAGATGACCTCCTTGCGCCGCGTGTGACGTCTCTCACTGCCACTGTGGCGGCCATCTCAGCGGCTTGACGGACAAGACTGGTGTTGTCTTCGTCAGAAAGACTGGAGACAACGGGGATATTGCGAGGGCCGCTGAACTGAGTATCTCCACCACCGCTTTTCGGCGGAACAACGTGAGGAAGGGTACCTTCTTGTTGTGGCTTCGATCCTGGCTGCTCCACATCACCGGCCTGGGAACCGATTTTGGACGTTATAGAAGCTTGCTCTTGTTCCCCATCTTGCCCAGCAGAGTGCAACCCAACTTGCTGAAGAGACTGGCCAAGTATCCGCTTGTACAGCGCTGAATCTTTTACTTGACCACGATTCGACGATGTACTAGCAGGTTGCAGCGAGCTGAGAGCATTGGCTGTGCTTTGGCGACGGGTGTCGAATGGGCTAACTTCATCAGGGGGGTGTGGTGTGGGTAGGGGTTTCTTTTCATCAACGTCAGTGGCCCATATAACAGCGGCATGAGTACGCAGCGTGAACATTAATCCGACAATGTATGAAGCGAACAGCAACACTGCAGCAACCCAGCAATACGGTCGAACTGCGTCCACGAAAAAGTCGTCACTGGTAGCCGGTACTTGGCGAAAATAGCACTGTCGACAATCTCGAGGTGCATCCTCGCCCGTGTTCGTACAGGCGCGGCAGATCAACTCGTGCTAAAATAATGGTCAGCTAGAGGGACGCAACAGATGGCTCGGAGGAGGGCATGGGGAGTTGTTCACTCACAGCTCCGTATATTTTGTAGAATAACGTTGGACCAAAGGCTGCAATGGTTGCAAAGAGCAGCATAGTCAAGGTAGCACTTTGCGACTTGACATTAAAACGCTGCGTCTTTCTTTTGATGGCGCCGAAGCACATGGACATGCCTGGCAAGAGCAGGACACCGGCGAAGATACTGCCGACAAGGCTACCTTCCACAAGTTTGCCCTTCCCTTCATTCAAGGCAATGCAGTACAGATAGACCTCCACAACGGTGGAGAAAAATGCATTGACAGCGGCCCCCATGCCCATTGATGACTGGGCAGAGATGGAGGCAACAGCTTGCCCAATGAAGTAGGCCAGAGGGATGATTGATATCAGTGCGAGGGGAAAGAGAAGCGATGGACTTGTCAGCCATATGTCGATTCCCAAAGTCGTGTCGAGGATGAAGTAATCGAAGACGACGAATATCACAATTCCGAGAAAGTTGATGAGGAAGATATTGGTGCCGTCCACAGTATATTTCCAGTACTTTAGCCCGACCGCTCGATAGGTGCACAAAAGGATGGACGAAGGGCGTGTCGAACTGCGGGCGAAGGTGGCATCGTTGTGGAAGGTTAGTGCTAGCGGATGACGTCTTAGGTGATAGAAGAGGATGGATGTGACGCGACCCATGGGAATCGAAAAGACCATCAGCCAACAGATGCCTGACACCAACAGCAGAAGTGGCGCAATTAGAAAGTAGAAGAAGATGAAGAAGATCACCCTTCCAAGTGTCCACTGTCCACGTCCAAAAAATCGTCGCTTAGACGTGGACAAGCCGGTCTCGGCGCGGTCACCCCTTCCCGTCCTACCAAGAAGGCTGTCTTGCTCGCTGGCCGAGTCGACGCTGCTTCTCCTTCTCCCAACGATGGAGCCGGTGTGAGTGAGCGTAGGTCCAAACATCAATCTGCCATACTCCAGATCACCGCGCTGCCACTGCTCGTATTCACTAATACTTCTTCCCTCGCCCTCATCTTCTTCGGCATAGACTTCGTCGGACTCGAGCTTAACAAATTGCCCAAATGGATACAAAAGATATCTCGAAAGACCTTGCAGTACTCTGCAGTACTTTCTTGCACTCGGCTCGAAGCCAAAGATGAGACAGACGGCAGCAGCAACAAGAGCAGCCAGAGCTAGCCACCAGCCAAAAAGAACGGTCCAGAAGCCGTTGAAAATCCATAGCCAGTTGCTTACGATGGCACTGGGAGACGAGTGGATGTCCTCCTCAGCAGTCTTCTCCACTGAGCGGTCCTTCTTGTAAAGGGCTGGCTTCCAAATTCTGATTCCGAAAGGATGTGTCTCATTTATTGCCAGTTGCCTGTCCTTGAGTGTGAAGCTCTCAGCATCACTCAACTCCGCCTCTTCCACGTTTGCGTCTCCGTCCTCGCATTCGCCTGGTTCATCCACCTCATCTGTAGGTAAGAGCTCCATTGACGGTTGTTTTGAGACTTTATCAGCATCGTCTTCCTCGTCTTGAGAGTCTACTCGGGGGAGAGCAGGGGCGAGCTGCGCTGCTTTTCGCCGTATGGTTGGTTGTCGATTCAAGGGTGGGAAGCTGGGTTGGTGAGGTGCGAGGTTCGCGTGCTCCTCCTCCACTTCGTCAGGATCATCGTCAACGGAGAACTCTTGACCGCGATGTGGTGTTCTGGTAGATGTTCGTCGTAGACTCGGCCGGTTCTTTGGCACTTTCGTGGCTTGAGGTGAGACAGGTGCCATTGGAGGGGGCGATTGTGTATGTCGATGGGCAGACGACGAGTCCGATGGCCCCCGACTTCGCCTTTGCCCGTCTAATGCAAAGTCGTGTCCACGCGATTCAGGAGCTGGAGTGTTGGATGAAGTCATTGTTCCTACAGTTGGATTGTAAATTAGCCAGTGTGGGCAAGTAGGTATTAAAGAGGGCCATTAACCATATCCTGGCCTTGAATCTGGTGCCACCTGACGAATGGTGTCCGATGATCCTCCAGAAGAGGTAGGCTCGGCCTTTTTCGAGCCATCATCTGACGTGGGTTCTGGCCTATTTGGTGCCATGATTGTGAATTGAAGCTGTGGAGGGTTATGGCATTTTCAAGTGACCCAGAACTGATCGCTAAAGTACACTCGAGAGTGCGGAGTAGTAGGTTGTAGCTGTTTCAATCGGGCGCCCACGTGCTTTTGTATGCAAGTATTGATTGCTTGTTGATAGCTCCTGCCCGCCAAGCGACCAGGCTCTGCAGTAGTGGCCGTGCGCCTATTCCCTGCTGAAGTTTAACAATAATCCTGTCAGGCAACGGAACACTGACAAAGCTTCCAACACATTGCTTCGGACAATCAAGCCAACATCAGACACTCTTCCTTCTCGTAGAGTTGTTACCGGTTTTTCCTGTTCCTCCATCTCTGTCACTTCGTCCTGCTAGCTGAGAAAACCTTTCCGCCTCGTCATCGCGTCGTGTTGCAATGGCTCTCGACAACTTCTTTCACAACAAGATCGAGAGTTTAAAGCTTGAGATCATCCAAGGACAAGCTGTTCTCCGACGGTTAGAAGCGCAACGGAATGACTACAACTCCAGAGTGCGCCTGTTGCGAGAAGAACTCGGCCTGCTACAGCAACCAGGATCTTACGTAGGGGAAGTAGTGAAAGTGATGGGCACGAAGAAAGTCCTTGTCAAGGTCCACCCTGAAGGCAAATATGGTAAAACACTCCCATTCGACCCTGTCTGGCGTTGATTGCTGACATTGGGGGCCTAGTCGTTGATGTCGCAGATAGCGTCGACATGAGCAAGCTGTCGGTTGGCAAACGTGTCTCCCTCCTCTCAGATTCCTACAAACTCGAAAAGATGCTTCCTTCCTCCGTCGACCCTCTAGTCTCCCTCATGATGGTTGAGAAAGTCCCGGATAGCACGTATGACATGATTGGTGGCCTAGACCAGCAGATCAAGGAGATCAAGGAAGTCATTGAACTCGGACTCCAGCATCCAGAATTATTCGAAAGCTTAGGCATTGCGCAACCTAAAGGTGTGCTACTCTATGGGCCACCTGGAACGGGGAAGACGTTACTGGCAAGAGCGGTCGCGCATCATGCGGATTGCAAGTTTATAAGGGTGTCGGGATCGGAACTGGTCCAAAAATACATTGGCGAGGGTAGCAGGATGGTGCGAGAACTATTCGTGATGGCGCGAGAGCACGCGCCCAGTATCATATTTATGGACGAGGTCGACAGCATTGGATCAAGTCGAGTGGAGGGTAGTAGTGGTGGTGATTCGGAAGTGCAAAGAACGATGTTGGAACTTCTGAACCAGTTGGATGGCTTCGAACCAAGCAAAAACATCAAAGTCATCATGGCGACCAACCGAATCGATATCCTCGATCCCGCACTACTGAGGCCGGGAAGAATCGACCGGAAGATTGAATTCCCTCCTCCAACGGTTGAAGCCAGAGCCGATATCCTACGGATCCATTCTCGCAGCATGAACCTGACGCGCGGGATAGATCTGACGAAGATTGCGGAGAAGATGAATGGGTGCTCTGGCGCTGAGCTGAAAGGTGTATGCACAGAGGCTGGCATGTTCGCTCTTCGAGAACGGCGGGTGCACGTCACTCAAGAAGACTTCGACCTTGCCACTGCAAAGGTGCTCAACAAGCAAAACGACAAGGAAGTGTCACTGGGCAAACTATGGAAGTAGGCCTCTGAGTGGTTTGGCCCTGTACTCATATTGTAGATCATAGACTAGGGATACATTTATGCCAACCATTGCACCGCGGACATTTGCCGCTTCTTTCCAATCCTGACTTGTGACCCAAAACCGCCGTCCATCCCATATATCCATACATAGAGCCATATCCTTGAACACCAAACCAGGGTGGAAGCATGAAGTCCTCAACAACACCTTCCCTTCCTCCTTGCTTCCTCAGGGTTTGTCTCGTATGACGTGTGCCCACCATCGTCGCCAATACCCAGCCCGGCCACGGTGGGCAAACCCAGCCAACTCCGCCGCTTATCCCCATAGCCGACCCTGAAACTCCCATTCTTGTTCTGGTTCATACCGCCGAAGTAATCATCGCCCGTCCCATCACTCCCCCCACCACGCGGGGTGTGCGCATGCTCTCTCTCCCACCTGCGATTCCTTTGTTCAATCAACCTCCGTGCAATGACCCGGAAAACCTCCTCAATGCCTTCGCCATCCCTTGCATTCACCTCATGACAGCTATCCCACCCGACATCTTGGCCCCAGAACCCCGAACTACGCTTCGAGCTCGGACTCTGCATGCTCGTGGCCCCACTCGCCACACCAATCACACTAGGATGTAGACCAGCCATCGTGAGGGGAGGAGTGCTCGCGTGGCTCGGATACAACTGCTCTGCTACATAGGCAATCGTCCGCTCAAACGGCACTTTCCTCCTTGTCGGGTCCTCGGCTACAATATCGCTCTTGGTGCCCACGACGTGGATGATCACTTCCTCTCCCTCGCTGTCACACTGCGCCTTGAGCTCCCGCAGCCAGCCCTTCATCTCCTCCCAGCTCTTCTCGTCTGTAATGTCATAGCACAGCAATCCCGCATGCGCGCCACGGTAGTAGAGTCTTGAGATCGAGCGGAACCGTTCCTGGCCCGCAGTATCCCAGATCTGTAGGCGGACGGTGGTTGCTGTGTCTGGGTCTGTGACGCGTTTTGTGACGAACGAGGCGCCGATTGTGGAGGGAGGGGCGGTGGAGGAGAGGGGGAGATGGGGGTTGATAAAGCGCGAAACGAGGGAGGTTTTGCCGACGCCTTGGGCACCGAGAACGACGATTTTCGCTTCGAGGGAGTTTGGGGGCTGTGGCATGGCCATGTTTTTGATATGCAAAGTTGGGGTGTTGAGTTGGGGGGGGGGTGCAAGCTGCAGAAAGTTGAGGGTCAGCTATTTGTTATTGCATTTCAGCAGGGTTCTCGTGTCGGGTGCCTGCAATGTCTTGCCTGACTCCTGATTCCAGGGGCGCAGCTGGAATGACTCAACAAGATCCAGATATGCCCTGTAATTAGTCACGAGTTCATGGGAAAGGTTTTCAGGTGCATATTCATGAGGCAGACATTGGTAGACATTGTCCGCGTGGTTGCGCAGAGTGCCCGGGTGCACACTGTATGCACCCCCCACACGTTGGCCGCAATTCGCACGTGCCTGGGACAGGGAAAACTCTGGTAGTCCTCATGTCGAGCCTCCATCGACATTCACGAGGGCAAGATCTGAAGAGCGAGGTGTTGTGGAACCAGAAAAAAAGTGTATTGATCTTATGCAGGTGTGACCTGCATATCGCGACAAAGCGAATGGTTCAGCGCACCTTGTGCAGGCCTCGCATACCTTCCCCTGCTGCCAACTGACACTTACCTACTAGCGACTCTCAGTGTGGGAGTATTTCATAGAACGCAGAGGCAAGAGATAGGTCCTTGTCCAGAACATTGATTCATCCCTTTTAGCCATAGACTTCTGGCTTCCTCACGAGTCGGGTCTCGGAGCTCGCTCTCTTTTCAATTCGGCACGTTTTTGGGCGGTGGGGCTAGCGGTTGGCTCGTGGGCTTTTACCCCGAGGGTCCAGGTCCGGGCAGAATGCCGTCATACAAATGCCATTTCTCCATTCTCCACACCAAATCTACTTGAATCTGGAATTGGACGACTCAGCGAATAGGCTATTTTATGCCTCTTTGTTCTTCATGTCAATCCCCTCTTTCCTTTCCTTTCTTCCTTCCTCCCTCCAGCACACACACACTCTCTATTTTACCCCCTGATAGCTAGAAGCCCGACACCTACCCCTTCTCATACTCTCCTTCGCCAACAAGACCACTATTATCTTATCTGCCCCCATGAATCGACCAAGGAGTGAGAAGCCCGAAGTTGGCAACCTCACGGGAGAAGAGATAGCGAAACATAATTCGAGAGAATCATGTTGGGTGATCGTACACGGAAAAGCATACGATGTTACCGAATTTCTACCAGGTACACAAATCCAGTAACTGTCATCTTGCATTAGACTGACCACTTCACTCTCCAGAGCACCCGGGCGGACCCAAGATCATATTAAAGTATGCGGGCAAAGATGCCACCGAAGAATTTGAGCCCATCCACCCACCCGACACTCTTGATAAGTATCTGCCCAAAGACAAGCATCTCGGCCCCGTCGACATGAACACAGTCAAGACAGAACAAAAGGAAGACACGCCTGCGGAGGTTCAACGACAAGAGCGCATCAAGAACATGCCCAAGCTAGAAGCGTGCTACAACCTTATGGACTTCGAGGCGGTGGCCCGATACGTAATGAAAAAGCCGGCGTGGGCATACTACTCTTCTGGCGCGGACGATGAGATCACGATGCGCGAGAACCACTCAGCCTTCCACAAGATCTGGTTCAGACCTAGAGTGCTCGTTGATGTCGAGAATGTCGATATCAGCACGACAATGCTCGGCACCAAGGTCGATATCCCTTTCTACGTTACGGCCACTGCGCTAGGCAAGCTCGGCCACCCAGAAGGCGAAGTAGTCCTCACACGCGGTGCGAAGAAACACAATGTTGTACAAATGATTCCAACACTCGCATCATGCAGTTTCGACGAGATCGTGGATGCCAGGGAGGGCGATCAGGTTCAATGGCTACAGCTATACGTGAACAAGAACCGCGAAATCACGAAGGAGATCGTGCAGCACGCCGAAAAGCGTGGCTGCAAGGGCCTTTTCATCACAGTTGATGCGCCTCAGCTGGGCCGACGAGAAAAGGATATGCGGTCGAAGTTCGATGATACAGGTTCAAATGTCCAAAAAAAAGGGGGCGACAAGGTTGATCGTTCCCAGGGTGCAGCAAGAGCGATATCTAGCTTCATAGATCCGAGTTTGAGCTGGAAGGATATCCCATGGTTTATGAGCATAACGAAGATGCCGATCATACTGAAAGGTGTACAGCGAGTTGAAGATGTGATTCGAGCAATTGAAACTGGCGTTCAGGGCGTCGTGCTTTCAAACCATGGAGGCCGGCAACTCGACTTTGCGCGATCCGGCATCGAGATACTCGCCGAGGTTATGCCGGTGCTGCGGGAGCGCAACCTGCAGGACAAAATCGAGATCTTCATCGATGGCGGTGTGCGCCGTGCAACCGATATCATCAAAGCGCTATGTCTAGGCGCGAAAGGCGTCGGAATTGGACGGCCGTTCCTATTTGCAATGTCAGCTTATGGCTTTCCAGGCGTCGACCGCGCGATGCAGCTACTGAAGGACGAGATGGTGATGAATATGCGTCTAATCGGCGCGAGCAGTGTGGATGACCTGGATCCCACAATGATTGATACGACGGGTTTGAAGATGCATACTACAGGTGTGCCAGCGGACACGCTGTCTCTGAAAGCGTACGACAGTCTCATTACTCCATCGGATATGCAAGAGGGACTCCTGAAGGCGAAGCTGTAGATGGCTTGAGCTTATGTTTTATTCCATGTACACATACGCCAAACCCCTCTGTACTTGACTCCGTTGACCCTCGTTATCACTCCCAACCACCGTTTTCACATGCGTACATGAACACGAACCTGCTTACAAAGAGGATTGCAAGTCATGCTGTAAGCCTCGTTATTGTTTTCAGTCAGCTCTGTAGAGCTGACTGCTCATAATGAGCTACGACGAGAACAGAGCAACAAAGCGAGGATTCCGCCACTTGAAGGCCGATCCCCCGGGGCTGTAGAAACGATCCACAATAAATCAAGCACCACAGACACTCAGATCAAAGGACAGAGAATATGCTAAATGAGATCATTGCCCAGTACTCGGGGGGTCTTTAAGTGAGTCGTCTCGCCATAGCGAAGAAGAGTGGGCTCGATTTCAAGAGTTCAGAATCTGCATCGAGCTCGCCCTCCTCTAGACCAAGGATGATGCCGCTCTGAGCATGCGCGACTAGCGCCAGAGTCGGGTAAACCCCCGTGTTAAGAAAGGAGTAGGGTTCTAGAGGGCGGCTCAGTCAGCTTTTGGTCTCAGAGCCTGATATGGAGCCCCTTTAGGGCCTTAGCAATGCGTTAGGCATCAGGGTAGCCGCCCAGTTAGTGTGGCTGAGGAGCCTCTACTGAAGACCGCGAGATGTAGAAGCGCGACTCTCTTTTATGGCTAGTAGTCCAACTTTTTACTTTTCGTAATCTTCTTAATCTCTGCAACTGTAATAAGCCGCGAGTGCTACAGTATCTTACACGTAAACTATTGATGCCCCTTGAGTCCGACATTGCCTAGAGGATTGAGATCAGGTTGAAATTCAAGAAAAGTCACCCGCCCTGAAGAGTGTCCCATCGCCATAACATTGCCTTGAACAACAAAGTCGCTAGGTCGGCGATCAACAGGAAGAAAGAGGATGTTGTGAGAATCCCAGGTCACCCAGTGATGAGTGGTATCCAATGAATATGGCGATGAGGGTGAAGATAGCGGTTGGATATGATGTACAAATGAAACGTTCAAACGAAATGTTTCTCGATCTGTCTTCAGGCTCAACCCATCCATGTCGAATGACAGTTTTCTAGGTACAGATGCAGTAGTGAATAGCTGAATACATTTACGAGTGTTGATGTTCCACAGCCGGACCGTGTTATCATATGACCCAGAGGCAAGTAGCCGGCCATCTGGTGAGAAGGTCACCGTGGTAACCCAATCCGAATGGCCTTCCAGCGTCTGTACCAGAGCCCCCGTGGCCGGATCCCACAGCCGGACCGTGCGATCCCATGACCCACAGGCAAGCAGCCGGCCATCTGGTGAGAAGGCCACCGCGGTAACCCAATCAGAATGGCCTTCCAGCGTATGCACCGGAGCCCCCGTGGCCAGGTCCCACAGCCGGACCGTCTTATCCCATGACCCAGAGGCAAGCAGCCGGCCACCTGGTGAGAAGACCACCGCGGCAACCCCATTCGAATGACCTTCCAGCGTCTGCACCGGGACTCCCGTGGCCGGATCCCACAGCCGGACCGTCATATCATATGACCCAGAGGCAAGCAGCCGGCCATCTGGTGAAAATGCCATCGCGGTAACCTCCTTCGAATGGCCTTCCAGCGTCTGCACCGGGGCCCTCGTGGCCGGATCCCATAGCCGGACCGTCTTATCATATGACCCAGAGGCAAGCAGCGGGCCATCTGGTGAGAAGGCCACCGCGGTAACCTGCCTGGAATGGCCTTCCAGCGTCTGTACCGGAGCCCCCGTGGCCGGATCCCACAGCCGGACCGTCTTATCATATGACCCAGAGGCAAGCAGCCGGCCATCTGCTGAGAAGGCCACCGCGGTAACCCAATCAGAATGGCCTTCCAGCGTATGCAGCAGAGCCCCCGTGGCCGGGTCCCACAGCCGGACCGTCTTATCCCATGACCCAGAGACAAGCAGCCCACCATCTGGCGAGAAGGCTACCGCGGCAACCAAATTCGAATGGCATCCCAGCGTATGCACCGGAGCCCCCGTGGCCGGGTCCCACAGCCGGACCGTCTTATCCCATGACCCAGAGGCAAGCAGCCGGCCATCTGGTGAAAATGCCACCGCGGCAACCTCCTTCGAATGGCCTTCCAGCGTCTGCACCGGAGCCCCCGTGGCCGGATCCCACAGCCGGACCGTCCTATCATATGACCCAGAGGCAAGCAGCCGGCCATCTGGTGAGAAGGCCACCGCGGTAACCTCCTTCCAATGGCCTTCCAGCGTCTGTACCAAAGCCCCAGTGCCCGGATCCCACAGCCAGACCGTCCTAGCATGTGACCCAGAGGCAAGCAGCCGGCCATCTGGTGAGAAGGCCACCGCGGTAACCTGCCTCGAATGGCCTTCCAGCGTCTGTACCAAAGCCCCAGTGCCCGGATCCCACAGCCGGACCGTCCTATTATATGACCCAGAGGCAAGCAGCCGGCCATCTGGTGAGAAGGCCACCGCGGTAACCCAATCAGAATGGCCTTCCAGCGTCTGCAAAGAAGGGCTCCAACTTTCTTCAAACATTGTCAGGCTCTTTATCCAGGTCGGGAGTTGACCTGAGAACGCATTTCGAATAATACTCTTCGCCGGGCTGAAAACGAGAGCAGAGTTATATACCTGGAGAGGTGCCGTTTCAATAGCCAATCTGTGGCTGAGGATAAATCGTCTTTCATCATGCACCATTGCCTGAAGCTCTATATGCTTGTCAGGCTTGATATCAGCCGAGTCAGCGTAAGAGATCATAGCGTAATGGCATAAATCACTCACCGTGAGCATAGAGTGTAATGCTGTTATCATAAGAACACCCTCAGACATCATTCCCATCAGACTAAGAGCCTCAAGCCAATGAAGGAAATGCTGCTGGAGAAATTTGTGTACTTGCCCATTATCATCACATAGGCCGATCTCACCCCGCTGTAGATGGTCAACCCAATAGCGACACGCGTACTGAACATGTTTTGGGAGGCAACGGGATAGTGTGTTGCTTTCTACCTCGCTTGCAAGAGCACCTGGCATTTGCAGACCGCAAATGTCCCTCTTTAGAGCACATGACATGACCTTTAGACAACTCTCCACCAGACTGCTGTGTGTGTTTTTCTCATCGATCTTAAATCGACGATCCAGGCATCTTTGCTCGTCAACGAGAAACTCTCGGAAGGAAGGGTGGAGCAGCCGAATAGGGAAATCCGGCTCCTTTGGAACATCCAACACAGAACGAAGACGGCCTAGTGTGGCATCCATCTTCCATATTGGCACATCAAGCAGCTTGGCCAGAGAATCAGCAGAAAGGGAATCAAACAGGATAGCAATGGGTCCAATAATCTGTCTGAATCGTTTGCTCAGTTCCGGTTTATCTTGTTCTTTGCAATTTACGTTGACCGAATAATCCAGAATTTTGGTGTACATCTCGTCAAGCATCGGTGTAGATGACTGGTTAGGAGCGTTGCTCTTGAGAACAAGACAGAGACGGTCTTCTGGAGACCAATTCGGATCTTCAATAAAAAGACATGCTGTCGCAGCGTAGATGAATAGTTTATCAGCTTTCTGCACGAGAAGTTCGATGCTTTGTTCGCTAGGCCAGTCTGGAGGAAGAGACCGTTCTTCTCTAATGATTTTGAGCTTGTGTTTAAGGAAGACAGAAATGTCATGCTCGATGACAGGCTGGGAGATATTGTGGAGGACCAAATCTTGATGTACAGCCGAAATCTTGCGGAAACCAAGGAGGATAGGAGTTTCGGGTCTGCTTGTAACGAAAACTCGTAACCGAACGGTGTTCAGGTCCTTTGCCTCGGCAAGTAGCCCCAGAATTACTCGTATGTCGTTTTGGTGCTCGCATTCATCCAAGGCATCGATCACAAGAATCAAGGGTGAAAATCGCAGGTGACCATGTTTCAGCATCGAGATTGGCTGAAAGATAAGCTGCTTCCACTGATCGCGAAGAGATTGCTGGCCAATGTCGCCATGCCTAGTTATGCTATCGCAGATGTAGCGTTTGAGATCGGGTGACGCTTTTGCCAGCTGCACGGCGAGCGTAGTAAAGAGCCTGTCAGCTTTGGCAAGATCACCGCCGCCTCTAGAGAAGAAGAAACTTGCCCCGAGACGGTCTTGATCGTAAAAAGTTCGGGCGACGGTACGAGCGATAGTGGACTTGCCAGTGCCGGCCATGCCATTCAACCAAAAGATACATTTATCGCGAGGATTGTCGGCCCACACCATCAGTTGCTTGAGCAGATCGACTCGGGTATCGGCGAGACATAGAGGCTCCTGCTCACGTGAGCGGGAGTTAAAGGCCGCGTCAGCAGCGTAAGGTAGCTTGGATAGATGACGATCAAGCTCGTCCTGATTTTCCACTACATACATCAGGTACGTTGAAGTCTATGTAGAATATCAAACTACTCACGTGATCCGACTCCGGAGGTGTTTCCCGCGACGTCTGCTGGCTGGGAGGCATCATCCAGCAGGTTATGAAGGTAAGGAGCCAAATCTTGATAGTCAGGTCCGTACTTGAGCCGCAAGAGCATTCTGTGGTTCAGATTATCGCCGTCCCGAACCAGTAAACAGTGCCGGTTAGGAATATTCTTCTGCTCTTCGCTAGCCCATTTCAACAGGGCATTGAAATTTGGGTCTTCCAACCCTGACCCACAGCCAACAAATAGGATGGTTTTGAACTCTAAGAAATTCTTGAGTATACTCTGAACTTCGTCTGAATGCGCGACTTGGTAGTAATCTGTGGTGTCTAGGACAACCTCGTGCGGATTGTGGTAGCTCCCATGCACGTGAAAGACCCCATCTAAGTCTCCACGCTTAAATCTCAGAATCTCATCCTTATTGGACCGACCGATGGGAGGTAAGCCGCATGACTTCTCCAAGAGATCGTCGTAGTTGGTCGTGAGGATTGTAGCGCCCTTCTGGTGCAAGGCCTTCAGTGTGTCGAGTATGGCAGGATGTCTAACTTCTTGATGCAGATTGTCGAAGACTGATTCCAACCAGGTGGGGAACTGGCCATTCTGCTTGAGCTGACTACTCAAGATATTCGCGGCGTCTAGCAAGCTGTCGGTGTCTGGATCTTCGAGGGCTTTGTACGCTAGTCTTGTCCTGCGGTTTCCAGAGTCCACATAGCCTTCGTTGACCAGATGGTCCAAACCATTCCGTATCATACCAGTCCAAGTTATGCGTGGGAGAGGCCCGGATATATTAGCAGTGGCACTGAGTGTTACTCCGGCCCCTACAATAATCACAAGCCGCTTGTCCTTCAAAGCATTTTTTAGCCTAGCCAAAACCTCGCGTTTTCGCCTGGCAACCTCGCTCAAGGCCTCATTCTCCGTAGCCATACGTTGTTAATCGTTGATCTCTTATGCGATGTCATTAAAGCCCAACAAGTGCTGATCTCATGTGGGGAAGAGGGTCGAGGAAGAGGGTCGGGGAGGAGGGTTGATGAGGAGGGTTGATGAGGAGGGTCGAGGGGGAGGGTCGAGGGGGAGGGTCGATGAGGAGGGCTGAGGGGAGGGTCGAGAAGGAGGGTCGAGAAGGAGGGTCGAGAAGGAGAGTCGAGAAGGAGATGGGTCGAGGAGGAGGAGGAGGAGGTCCACAGAGAGCACAACAGTGACGCCTTGGTAGGAGAAAGGGCCTACGCATTCGTGGACCAATGAGCAGCGACCCAGGCCAATTGTGGGGTGTGGCGGTCTTGGCTCCGCTCTTTGTCCGCCCAGATGGGCCAGCGATCTGGTCGGGCCATTGTTATGCCTACGCGGATCGTACGAGCGAGCAAGCAGCTATAATGGATAATATGGAGTAGAATAGAGTAGATATGCGCTATGGCAACTAATCGCAGGCGTCTCGTACATCGACTTCAAGCTGAAGATCCTCTATCTCTCGGCTTTTTAGAGACGGGTCAACAGTTTTCATCCCTCCACTCGGTGGTAGAAGCCTTCCGTTGCTTCTACACAAGTTCCTCTCGCCAGTGGTAGGCTCTGAATCCCTCCAAAGCGTCAATATCTATACTCTGTTTATTCTTAACCTGACCAATGGGGATGCCCCGTGGGCATGGCCGCGGCAGAGATATAGTCCTTGAATTAGACCAGAAAAATTATCAATCGTACCAGTCGACAGTGATTGGAGATACCAACAATGTGAACCACAACGTTATGCCTTCTTCAGAGCTACACCACGTTGCTACACGTCTCAGAGGAAGCCAAAAGCTCTCTCTCGCAACAGCCTGACCAAAATCTCTCAATCCGTCGAGAATTCCCAATTCTCTCATCGCTCTCCCTACATAGATTGGAACAAGACTAGCCGCCATCCCCGTCCTCAGCGTGAGCTGCCCCCTCGTCCAAAATTCTCTTCAACTGAGTCCAACAACAAGTCCTCGACCTGTACTTTTCCTTGAACTGTATCAACACTTATGCTTTAATGGTAGGCGATGCCAACCTTGTCCACAACCCCCAATCCACGTGGGTGCAGCAGAGGACATCACGGAAAACCAACACGCTTATCTTGTTTGGGTCGCTCAACGCGCGGTTCTGGTGTATTACGCGCAAGACGCTTTGGAGCTGTTGAATGCCGAGTCCGTGCGTGTTGGCATAGCATGGATGGTTGCGCAGCTGGAGGGCACCTTATAAAAAGAAACGGTGATGAAAATGAAATACAGCAGGAATGAGTACAACAGATAGCGAAGATCCTCCCGTAAGGCCAGCAATTGAGACGATCACTATCAACCTTGAACTTCAATACAGAAGTCGAACTCCAACCCCTCTTTCTGCTGATCCGGCCAAGAAAACGGATCGCTGCCCTCGTACATATCTCCATACATCATGTCGCTCGTTGCACTTTCTCTAGAATATCTTGAAGTTGAGAGAGAGTCCTCGCTACAAGGCGAGTCGAACAAAAGATTAGGAGGACTGTCGTCGAAAAAATTGGCAAAGTTGTACGAGTTCTGCATTGACTTCTGCGGTTCAATCGGCTTAGCTATATTATGCCACTCGTTCTCGAGCGCCAACTGAGTTGTGGTCTTCTCAGCAGAGACATTAATCGTTTCTTCCTTGGCTCCGCGACGTAATAGGCAGTCGACCAACTTTGCATGCCCCGGTGCCGCAGCGGCTTGAAGGGGAGTCACTCCATCATGAGTAATGTGCCGATTGACATTTGCACCAAGATCGAGCAGAGTGGAGACAGTTCTGAAGAGGCCATTCCTAGTAGCGACTTCTAGGACCGTATGTCCGTCATAATCAGCGGCGTCCATGTTGGCTCCAGCTCTTATGAGAGAATCACAGAGTTCTTCGTTTCCGAGCGCTGCCGCGAGAAAGAGAGGGGTCCGCCCAAGAGTGTCTCTGCTATCGAGTCCTTGGTCCGGGTCCTTTTCTTCCTCCGCTAAGACGATTCTTAGGACTTCATGGATGACTTGTGAGTTCTCGCATCTAAGGCTTTCATGCAATGCCGGGCAACGGACGCGGGTTCCGATCGCCGAAGTCCCCTGACTGGCGAAAGACGAAGCCACTACAGGTGACGTCTTTAGGAGTGAACGTGCCAACATGGCGCTGGGGTCAAACTCTAGATCCAGGCTGGTCTTCGCAGCTAACGCCGACAATTGGCGAAGAGCCTTCTGCATTCTTGCTTCGCTTCCCATCTTTCGATAACAAAAGACCGCTTTGCAAAGGACGGTTGTCTGAATCCCCTTGCCAACCTCCGAGCATTGCCGGAGAGCGTCGAGGGTACTGGTAAGTATGCGATCTGCTTGAATGCTATGTCCGTCGCGAGTAGCAGTACCTGCAAGGCCCGAAAGTCCCACCATTGTCCACTCTAGTTCTTCGATGAGTCTCCTCCACTGAAATTGCAAAGTAACGTATGAACCGGACTGCTCATTTGTTTCTGGACACGAGAGTGCCTTTGTGCCTTCAAGAGTTGAGTAGCAAAGAAGAAGGTAGTCGAGCTTTTCAATCCTGCTCCACCTTTAGTCGTCCGAACGATACATACGGCTATACTAGCATGTAAAGCGGGGAAGAGAAGGCATGGACTGACCACCGATTTATATCGTCTCCAAGGTTGGTTCGAGCAAAGCAGCTCTCAGGGACTTTTCCACCTCCACCTTCTCCCTGATTATCATTCGTCCGCGCTGGATTGGGATGGTCGGTCAGGTTATTAATAGGAGCTAACTCGTCGACATTGAGTATCTCTTGAACCTTTGATTCTGACCTGTCTTGCCTCTCCTTCAGACTGGACCAGCTCGCACACTGGCTTGAGTTTGATATCGAGGCTCGCGGAGACTGGTTATAGAGATGGCGGGCTTCTTTCATCGTAAGATTAGGGCCACACGGGTGTCCTGCTCTTTCACATCGGATACATCGACTGCCTGGCCAGCTTCGACTTTGGGGTGTACACTACCGCAAAGTATCAGATGTGTGCACAGAAGCGCGGTGATGGCTTATACCTTGAGTCTCATTTCTCTGCACCGTATGCACTTCCGCGAAGATCGAGGTTGAGCCTTCGAGAGTTGCCGCAGACTTTCTCCTTCATCCCGCTCTTGCAAGTAATGCATAGTGTTGGTGCAAGCTCTTAGTGGAATGGAAAAATATCAAACGAATGTCAGCCCAAGGCTCAAGGTCTGTTCAATGAGGACGCCAGGTCGGAAAGCATTCTGATCTCTGAGAGTAGGTCCTGTTCGAGCAATACTGCTTTCAACCTCGCCTGTCTGGGAAGGCAATAGGACTCCGAGCGCTCGCTCTTATTGCTGCTGTGCGATTTAGAGACTGTCAGCTTGGCTGAACGCCATCAAATGACACTGGTCACGCCACGAAATGCGAAATAGTCCTGGAAGATTCTCATTCTGATGCGAGAGGAATCCACTCCCATCTGTCGCTCCGCAGTGGCTGAGCGTCCCTTGTCATCCATCCTACTCCAGAAATTCGCATTCGCACGATATTAGCTGGCCAATCCGAACAAATAGATTGAGCAAAATCAGGCGTGGTTACCCGCTGCCCCCTGTCACATTGGCAAACCGTCAGCCACATTGATTGGGCTCATTCTGCAGGAGCCTTAGCCACACGGTTGCGACGTCGCTTGGCGCTTGGCGCTTGGCGCTTGCCCACATAGCGCATCGCTGCGTATCGCAAGGCATAACACCTCTCCAGGGCTATGCCTCGCCCCCAGGCGGAGCAAGGCACCCATTGTGATGAAGGTCCAATCCCACGAGATTTCCCATGACCGCTAGCAGGCCAGGCAACCTATTGCGATGGCCACGCATAATGCTAGAATCTCCGCGAGAGCGACGCGAAAAAGAGCGCGGCGTGTCGAGGGACTTCGCCAGGCTGTCTCACTGTGCAATCGACGCTGACAATGGTATTAAGGCTGCCATTCTCTCTCCTGCCTCAATGATGACTTTTTGTTCTTGATTCTGACTCACATCTGTCTCGCATAGAAGGCCGAATTAGTCGCCTGCCGCAATGAGCTACCACCCAAACCCTTCCCGTTTCAATGTTCAGACCCCGTTGCCTAGCGGGACCGAGCTTCCGGGCTCTCCAGACCCTCCAGCAGGCGTCACCCAACCCGGTCGAAGGCCTCAGCGAAGGCGAACGGGTCCTCGCAAC
>Ga0335072_10000958_pt1 | contig 49911 bp, 37 predicted proteins | sample Lox_Sample_21_FD_206725 | JGI IMG/M metagenome (GOLD analysis project Ga0335072, IMG submission 206725) | Soil microbial communities from Loxahatchee National Wildlife Refuge, Florida, United States - Lox_Sample_2.1 | ecosystem: Environmental > Terrestrial > Soil > Wetlands | place: USA...
TGTGCCCGTTCGCGGCAGCCCGCGACAGCGCCGTCCGGCCGTAATCGTCCTTCGAGTCCACGTCGACCTTGCCGGTGTCGAGCAGCAGCTTCACGATCGCCTTGTGCCCGTTCTCCGCAGCCCGCGACAGCGCCGTCCCGCCGCCATCGTCCTTCGAGTCCACGTCGACCTTGCCGGTGTCGAGCAGCAGCTTCACGATCGCCTCGTGCCCGTTCTCCGCAGCCCACGACAGCGCCGTCCCGCCGTAATTGTCCTTCGAGTCCACGTCGACCTTGCCGGTGTCGAGCAGCAGCTTCACGATCGCCTCGTGCCCGTTCTCCGCAGCCCGCGACAGCGCCGTCCGGCCGTAATTGTCCTTTGAATCAAGCTTAACGTTATGTGAGTATTTCTGGTCTTGCGGCAGTAACTCCTCCACTACTTCGACAAGATTCCATATGCAGGCTGCGAAAATTGGACCGCTGACATCCTTTATCCTGCGACTTCCAGAGTAAATATAAAATTTAGGGATTGTATGTTGCCAATCTTGAAATTTCGTTGAGCCTGAACCTTTGACAAGCCAATCAAGCAAAAGGTCTGATACTCCGAGGCTTTGCCGGTCCTCTTTGCTCAATTGAGTGCAGTGCTCTCCCCAGAAATTGTGAGAATACTGGAGCAATGTGTCGCTCTCCATTTCCACTTCATAATCAGCACCCTTCCTAGAAGAGATGTATCTCAAACACGTTTGAACCACCTGGGCGTGGCACTTTGCATCGCTATAATCTGATCGATGTTGGTAATCTCTTACCGACACGTGGGCAAACTTGAGCGTTTCTTGTTTTGTTTCAATTATGAAATCCTGGGTAAGTTGACGAATGTATGCTGGATCAATTTCTTCATCCTCGGAGCCATCATTCTCATCAAAAGCTATAGCTTTCGTAATCATGGCCATTGAACAGGATTCCTTGCAGCAGAGCAGCATCTTGTAGATCCTGCTTGCGTGCTCGCGTTCGAGCTGACAGTCGGCAGTGTTGCGCTCGAATATATCGTCGTAAGCGGCGTTCAAATCCTCCTCGCTGGCGATTGTGCCGGTGTCGAGTGACTTCAGATGTTTTTCAACGGTCTCATGTCGTAAAAAAGGTGGTCTTGATTTCAAAAAGAAAGAAAGCTGCAACTCAACCCAGCGAAACCTGAAAGCACATTAGTTTCTGGTAGACTACTAACGGATAACGGGACTCTCGTACATTCCGCCAGCTCTCCCACAGAGAATTTTGATGAGCTGATCCTCGAGATCTAAACGTTTGCCCTGTAAGATTCTCTCGTCCTTCTCTCTTTCTTTGATCTCGGTGGTAATATAGGTAATCATGTCGGTTTCAGGCATCGACGTGTTGATGTCCACTTTGACTGGATTTGTAAACACTTCATCGACGTGGACCTCATAGCGACTAGACACAAGCAGCTCAAGTCTGCCTGGCGCGTCCTGAAAAGCATCTCGCAAGGCCTTCAGCAGTTTCTTGGGCTCATCGCACTCATCCAGAGCATCAATTATGATTCTAAGCTTGACCCCCGATTTCAAGATGCCGCGTAGTAATTCATCGCACTTTTTGAAGGCGAAGGGCTGTGAATCTTTAGAATCTCCGCCCGCACTTTTGTAAGCATTAAGTACATTCTCGGAGATCTCACCGTTCACAGAATCGTATGCTGCTTGTCGAAGTAGAGCCTGAAGTACTGCCCTATATGAGTGTTGTAGATCTGTTCCTCTAGAGCAATAAAAGAATGCAAGTCGGCGATCGTGGTATAAAGAAGCTCTATCCAGATGCCATTGGATGATTCGACCTCTGTGATCTAATGTATCAGCTTTCTCCTTTGGTGTTATTGAAATACTCACATCAGTGTCGTCTTTCCAGTACCAGCTGTTGACAATTAGCTACTTGTCAAGTCCGTAGATGGTGATGTACTAACTCGTGCCGCGAAGCCAGAAAATCCGGTGGCCTTCTGCTGATTTTGTTGAAGACCAGTCATTGAACTTCGGCATGTCCAACAGCCATTGTCCGCAGGTTCGATATGTTTGGTCGACTCCCGTCATTTCAAGGATGTTACCGTGAGTTGCTTCTGGTTGATAACCCGATATCCACATTTTGATTCTGTCATGTTGGTCGATTTTCATCTTGCAATCCTCGAAGGCGGTTTTACAAGTTCCATGACAGCTAGAAATCTCCTCTATCAGATTTTTCCAGGTTACTGCTCTGTCCTGTGCCTTGACAACACGGGCTGATGTATAGTGAGACAAGTTAAAGTCTAGCGTGGCATGAAAGAGTCCTACCTATGTTTCCGTCAGAGGCCAAATTGACCAGCTCAACTTCCAACTCAAGGATCGCAGTGTACAACTTGACCAACTCAGATTTCAGCGAATCAAACTTGATCAAGGTATCAATCTTGCTTGATCCAAGATACAAGGATTCAACGTTCGCCCAGTGGGCAAGATTAGAGGTTATGACGTTCAGGTCTCTTGGCACGTTGCGCTGTATGGTGGAGTCATTTAAGCATGCCTATTAATTAAAGACTTTGCGTAAGCCGCAGTTCATTAGGTTTGGAGAGGCAGCTTCTTACCTCTAGTATCACACAAAAGCTTTGCCAGACTACTGGCGCAATTCTGTGGGGATCAAAACTCGTGGCAGTAGCAGCAACTCCCTTGAAGATGAGGATGGACCTGATGGCTCGCTCGATCACTTGGGGCATATGCCCATCTTGCCGCTTTCTTGACTCTACGGATTTTAACAAGTCTGCTGGATCATTTTGCCTGTAATCCTTGTGCTTGGACTTGATCTTCTCCAGCTCTTCATAAACGTCTGGCTTATTCTTTTTTAGGCTTTCGACAGCTTGGGCCCAGCAGGAAAGTTGTAACGTTGATGATTCAGGATAGCTTTGTGGTGTCTCTCCATTAGAGGTTTGGGCCGATTCCGATAAGTGTTCAGCAGCGGAAGGGACGGTGTGATACCTAATGTCGGCGGTGACTATGGCAGCCGGACCATCGATTCGACTTCCACCTGGGGCTGTAGGATCCGACTGTGATGTACCACCAGCAGCCTGCATTACGGTCTGTTGTCCACTAGCGACATGATTTCTGCTGTCGCCGGCCGTTTGATAGGGTTCCGCTGAGGACGGCTTTCGCTTCAGACGACCGGCAAAGTTTCTAAGCTTCCTAAGCATTGCCATGATCTGTACTGTGTATAATTGAGTGTGCTGAATTCCTTTGGGGCAACAAGATTACTAGAAACATCGCGGGGCTGGACGGCATTCATATCTCCATCCAATAAACAACAACAGTTAGGTAGTTGACTAACGTATTTCACAAGCGAGTCGCACACAAGCGAGTCGCCCACCCGTTTTCTCACCAAAAATCGCGAAATTGACACCGCAATATCTCCAACCAGAAGTATGCAAATAATTACTAAACTTCGGACACACTTTGAAATACATAATTTAAATGTCTAGTTTGAATTTAGAAGTAGGAGATAGCATATGTCTAGAGATAATTGGGAAAATGTGTTGGACTCGCTAACAAACGTGGCACCCAGCAAATCTCGGGGGGGTAAAGGCCCTATAATTAGCGACTCTAATAGGGGCCTTAGTGGGGTGTGCGACTCGCTTGTGTGTGCGACTCGCTTGTGAAATACGTTCTAGTTGAACTCAACATCCTGATGCGTGCTTATTCATCCATTTGCCCTCAAATCACGTGATCATAGCCCTTAGGAGCGTTAAACCCCGGCTAATAATTCACATCGTTGAAGGTACTTCCACTCAGGTACACAGGAGAGTCCCTGCCTGTACGCTAGCCAGGTATGGTCAAGTTCAAGCCAAACCCTTGTACAGCTAGTGGGGCAGGGGTTTTCGTGTGTCGCTCGAAGAGTGAAGCCGATTTCGTTATGGACTGTATCGTGCTGACAAGCTCGACCAACACGGTAACTCGCTTAAGGCCGTGCTGGCACTGCAATTTTAGCTTCGAGCGTTGTGCTGAAAACTTCTTCTGCAATCGATAAGCTTAGGCCATGCCTGGTAGCGGGGCCGGGGCGCAGGGACCATCGCGGATCCCTGTGAAGCCGACCCCTCCGAATTCGAAACCCGAGCTGAGGAGGGTGACGAGGGGGATGAATGGTGTTTCTAAGAGAAAGCGGCCAGAAATTGAAGACACGGAGACAGAGACATCGGGATCGGATGATCTCGAATGCCTTGGAAACCACGACAAGTCAACTACCTCCCTTACAGCTCACAGCGCTTGTCACGGCACTGAAAGAGATTATTGAAAAGCAGAACACTACCATTGAAAATATCCGAAATGACCTCGCAGAGGTGAAAGAACAAAATGGGCAACTCCAGAATGAAGTCAAATCCATGCGAACACGACTCGAGGAGTACTCGGTGTCACCCCCTACAACGAGATCGTGGGCCTCAGTCGCTGCCGGCTCGGACGACCCAACCTCACCCGTCGGCTCAACGCTCTCACGCTCCACGACGTCCAATACCTCCTCCAAAGAGCTCAGCTGTGTAAGAATCAGCACTAAGCCACAGACCAACGAAACCGATGCGGAAAGCCTAGTCTTCACGAGATACTTACCCACTGATTCGGCCAATGCCCAAATCCGAACCGCCCTGCTCAACGCTGACGCAACCAAAGACGTGCAAGTAGCCGGCGTGGGAACAACGAAAACAGGATATGTGATCCGCTTCGTAGACGAACAGTCTGCAAGTGTGGCTCGGAACAATACCGAATGGCTCGATGAATTGGGAAATGGCACCAAGCTGGTGAAGCCGCGGTTTGGGGTGGTAGTACACCGCACTCCAACAGAGGTAGTAGCACCAGATGAGAGCAAAGACAAGAGCATCGAGAGAATCATGGATGAGAACCACTTAGCACAGAAAGGGTTCAAGATTGAAGAGATTGCCTGGCTCATTGGGTAACCCAAATTGTCGCAACTGTAGTAGTGGTAGCCTGCATATCCCGAAGAGGGAGAGGTCAGGGTAAATGAATTCACGATCCACGGTCCACGATTCACGATTGTAGCTGTCCTCCAGCGATGGGCAGGCACCTCTACGCGGTGCTGGGGACTAGTACTCAAGTAGTAGTGTATGATGCTGCTTGGGGAAGCTAAGATCTGCCTGCAAGAGGTGGAACGGTGGCTCTATCGAGTTTTCTGTGGTTCGCTTGATATGTCCATCAACCTCACCTCATTTCGGTCAACGACGACGACGACGACAGGTAGCTAAGGTTCACGCCGGCCTTACCGCGCTATGATCGACGACTTCGAGGACCACAATAAACGTTTCAGGTGGCGGATAACTAGGCCTTTCGTCCCGGGTCTATCGTGTTATCACCGCAGAGACAAATCAACACAATCGCCTACCACCACCAACTTCTCGAGCGACGGACAACTAGACCCTTTCCCAGGGGGGCCTACCGCGTTGTCATCACAGAGATAAACCAGCATAATAGCCTACCACCACCAACTTCTCGGGTGAAGGATAACTAGGCCTTTCTCGGTTTCAGCCTATCGCGTTATCATCACAGAGATACAACAACACAATCGTCTGTATCACCCCTTCTCTGCGTTTCTCCACCCACCTACACATCGGCACAGACTAAGCGAACGGGGGATGGCTGAGCCTTGGTATGGGGCTCACCTTGCCATTAACGGACGAAGAGTCTGGACACAACCTACAACGGCTCATCACACATCAACAATGGTCTATCACACGACATCGGTCCAACACATAACGTAAAACGGCTTACCATGGCATTTCAAAAATGCCTGGAGTGCTCGACTTAGCTGAAGTATCACAAAGGTTCTAAATAAGAGAAGCAAATCAGTGCAGCAGCACCACAATTGAGTTCACAAAAAAGTCTCAGCGGTTTTGTTTGAGAACATCGCAAAGGTACGTAGCGGCAAGTCAGCAAGGATGAACGAACAGGCCCCGGCGAGGCAACAATTTCGCATTTAGGCAATGGTTCATTGTAGAGTAGCCCAAATTGTTCAAACATAGTAGTGGTAGCCTGCATATCCCTTGATTGGGAGAGGTCAGGGTAAATGAAATCCACGTCCACGTCCATGTCCATGAGTGTAGCTGTCAAACGCCTGCAGCACATCCCAGCATTCTGCATGCACTGCTTTATACAATCTACTCAACACGAAGCTGCATGGATTCTGAATTGGAAAAGTAGAAAACGCTACCTTTGACAGTTATAAATTCACAGGAAGATTTGGGTGTACACCTCCATTCACATTCGAATGTTCCGCCGAGTGCGTTCCCTCACCCTTTCGTTTCAAGCCTACTAACCCTATGATATAAAGCAATCATCGGCATATCTTGTCAGCCGCGTCGTAGCCCACGGAACAAAATGTGTACCAGATACTCCGCCAAATACAAATATGTTTGCGGGTGCATCCGCGACAAGTCTTGGGTTGATCCATGCTCCGATCCCGATTGTGGAACGGTGAAAAAAGATGTATTCCTTGGACAGACTACTAAGAGGGAGAAATGCTCCGACCATAAGTAGTATGGAATTCAACCGAGCTATCTTGAAATGGTTTTGAACTGAGAGGGAAAAGAGAAATGACAACGTTTGTCTGCATGCGAGGTTTGCTGTCACCTAGTGCGAGGTCTGGGGTGCGGGTTTTGCTGGATCATACTGAAATACGAAAATGTTGGCTAATATTACTACAACTTATAGGTAAATGAAGACGTCTATAGATTTATTTGGCGTAAGAGGTCGACAAAAAACGTGATAACTTGTCTTTGATATTCAGCCTTACTGTGGTGTGAAGTTCTGCTAAAAATTTTACCTGTTACATCCAGCTACTATCATATCGTAGGGCACCTTAACTCAGCGCTCCGACACCGAAGCGAAGGCGCGGAATTTCTCAATTACAGATTCCTAACCTACAGAGTCTACAGCTCCACCAGGCCTCAGATTGTTACTGCATAGTATGGTATCTTCGTTCTCAATGATCGACGATGCTGCTCGCAGGGTGGAATTGTCACGAAATCTGGGATTGCCAGTTCTGAAGCCCCCTCCGCGGTGCCAAAAACACGTTGATTCTCCGGGAAGCTGTTCTACTATTTGGATCTACGACGACGGCGCTACGGTTTTGAAGACTTCACTCGCATTTTATCTCGATGGCTGCGATAGCAGACAGAAGAAAGAACATGAAGACCTTGAGCAGGAATCTGCTGCGCTCTTAGAGCGGGAGAAGAGAATCTACAGGCATCTCGGACGACATCCAGGAATTCTTCATTGCATTGACATCTCGGATGCTGGACTCAAATTTCCTTACATGAAAAATGGTAGCCTTCGATCCTTTCTCTGCAACGCAAACGTTCAAATACCACCCTCTGTCCAGTTGAGCTGGATCAAGACCGCTTTAGTAACTTTCGATTTCATCCATTCTAAAGGAGTCATTCAAAGCGATGTGAGCGCGCGAAATTTCCTCGTCACGGACGATAAGTCCATCGTTCTCTGTGATTTTGCCGGATCAATGATTGGGGACGAAGAGAACCTGGTTCGGCCAGAGACGCGTTACGAGAAACAATGCGAAAGACCCGTAAAGATCTCGCTACCGACTGAACTCTTCGCAATTGGGAGTCTTATATACGAGATTATCACGGGAAAGCCGCCATATTCCGAGCTTGAGGATAATGATGTCGAGAGGTTATTCAGACGAGGCGAATTTCCGTCGACTAGTGATATTTACTTGGGATATGTCATAAGAAGATGTTGGAAAGGTGAATTCGAAACTGCTCGAGAGGTACTGAATGCAGTGAATAGTTGAAGAACTGAGTATCCTAAGACCAGAATATTTCAGAATCCTCAGAAATAGTAAAGCTAACTGTACGTGTTCACTTCCGCCTCTGCTTTGAGCATCTAGACTCCGTGTCCAACCGTGGTCTTTGGCGAGTAAGCGGCGGTGTACTCCGGGCAGGCTAGGGCTTTGGTGAGCGTACCCAGTTTTGGGAAGAGCTTCTCAGCACTATTCAGTCCAAAGGCAGGCGGTAATGCAGTACTCAGAGATGCGTAGTCCGTAGGATTACTTTCGGCTTAGTCGCCAGACAGCCCACCAGTTATTTCGTGAACAGGAGACTCTTCTGGGCTGACATCAGTGAGGCACGCAATACCTTTAGCCACAGCATCCTCTACATCCAGTATATGTCTCCTCTTCTTTAATTGCCTCGTCTCTGCTCTTGCTCTCTGCCGAGTTACTGGAGGCGTGTCACAAGTCGGCTGGCTCTCCTAGGGCTGGCACCAGCATGACATGAAGGATAGAATTGGATGCATGGGCTCACAGCCGAAGTCCCAGTACCGGCGGAGGGAGGTATATCGCCATCGGAGGTAGTCACAGTGCCCGTGGAACTAGGAGTGGTGCAGGAGGACACGTTGAAGCTGAAGAAACCTGTCGACAACGAGGTTGACAGAATTGATTAGGAAAGACTGTTCTATCTGACCAAGTGTCGTAGCCTGGCGGCTGTTCAATGGACTGAACTATCGGCGAGAACTGAATCGCTTTGGCTAGGTCAAGTTCTTCCACGTTACTAATTCGGTGCTCATTGTTCCGAGCACTGGTTGACGCTTGATCCTCACCGGTTTTTCTCTGCCCAACCGCCTGCTTGTTCTGCGGCGCCGTTTCATACATGCCAGCGGGCGGCCCTCGACGTTCCGGAAGGGGATGTTTCATGGGAGTACGCTTAAGAACATGGACATCTTCCAGGTGTCCTTTGAGTTCTGGGGGGAAATATTTGATCTTGGTGCAACGCAAGTGTTGGAGACAGCACAAAGAAAGACATTATTATAATATTGATTGATTGTCAAATGTTGTTGAGTTGTTTCGTGCTTAAGGACATGTAGAAGGTACTCTATGATATACTCTATCGTATTAACCAAGCCACCGCTCCTGCCAAGCGGTACTCTATCGTAATACATAGAGTAGTCTTCTCCAACTCCTGTGTTCTTCCCTGCGTGGTGAAGACGCGTTACGTGTAGATGACATTACAGTAGAGAGAAGCTGTTGGCGACTTGCTGGGTGGTAGTGAAAGTTCTCTGCGCTCAATTGCAGGTTTCACCAACCCTAGAGTAACGATGTTTGAAGTTCTCTCTAGAGTACGGTACCTCATGCACGTCAACCTCCGACCTCGCACAAATGGGTCAGTTGTTGAATGTAAACCGCCACACACCATGGCTGAGTACGCTGATCCGCATTTTAGTCTAGTGGTAAATCAACTTCGTTCACAAGGTCAGAGGGCGGATACTCGGAACAGTTCTGCCAATAGCGCCCCGCGGCACGTAGTAGTCTTGCCGTACCTCAACTCTACCGACCAACCGTTTTATCCGGTCACGGGAAATTTTACGTGAGAGTTACATCCAGCATCATGGGTTGTAATCAATTATACAGTATGTCACCGCGTGCCAATGGATATAGATGCGGGCAATGCTTCCTCGGTGTTGGCTTTGACGAGTAGCGGCAAGAGCGAGGAAGACAAAGAAGTACATCAGGATCGCAAGGAGACGTCAGACGACGCAAAAGATGGTGCTCGGCATGAAGAGACTGAACAGGATGACTTGCCACCAGTGTTGCCATACTCGAAGGCACGACTAATAGTTTTGGTCGTTACGGTTACGGGAGCTGCCTTCTTGAACACTCTGTGAGCAAAACATCTTTGGAAGGAATTGTTCGGTGCTGATGAAATTTTTACAGCGGAGTACAAGCTGCGGTTATCATATTACCCGACATTGGCAAAGACTTGGATGTGCCTGACAGTCGCCAGCAGTGGATAGTATCCGCGTACGCGCTGACATTCGCATGCTTCCTCATGCTATGGGGTCGACTCGCAGATGTTTACGGCAAAAGGCTCATCTTCATTTTTGGATCGGCATGGTTCACCCTAACGTCACTCATCGTTCCGTTCGCGCCGGATGAAGTAACGTTCGATCTATTCAGAGGCTTGCAGGGCCTGGGAGCCGCAGCGAACGTTCCCACCGCTTTGGGAATACTTGGGACTACATTCCCCCCCAGCCATGCGAAGAATTACGCCTTTGCGTGTTACGGAGCCGGAGCTCCACTAGGATCAGTCTTCGGAAATATCCTGGGAGGCCTTGTTGCTCAGTGGCTGACGTGGAAATGGGTGTTCTGGCTGCTGGCCATTATTGCAGCAATCGTGACACTCAGCGGATTTCTCATCATCCCCTCGCCGCTAAAGCCCACTCAGCAACTAAGCGTAAAATCCAGCGTGGACTGGATTGGAGGTGCAATTATCACTGTGGGCGTTCTAATCCTACTCTTCGCGCTTACAGAAGGCAACGTTGTCGGCTGGTCGACCCCTTGGATTCCAGTGCTCATTGTTCTCTCTCTCCTTATCGTCGTATTATTCGTCGTCTGGCAATGGTATCTTGAATACAAGACTGCGAGACGACCGCTCATGAAAATCTCGATCTTCTATAATCACCGGTTCTGCGCAGCATTGGTCATAATGGGACTTTTCTTTGCGTCCTTCACCAACTTTTTGATCTTCGCTACATACTACTACCAGTCGTACCAAGGCCTTTCAGTCATTCAGACAACGCTTCGCTTCATACCCACCGGCGTTGCGGGAGTGTGCTGTTCCTTCGTCATGGCGCACCTGCTGTCCCGAGTGAAGGGAGTGATCCTGCTGACGTTCGCGACCTTTTGCGTGGCAATGTCGAACCTGCTCTTCGCGGTACCGATTCCGCCGAGCACGATATACTGGGCGTTTGGGTTCCCAGCAATGGTTCTCTCGGTGTTCGGCGCCGACACAATGTGGCCGACGCTGACGCTCTTCGCATCGCACAGTCTACCGCAAGCAGACCAGGCGCTCGGCGCCGCCCTCATCAACGCTGTGGGCCAGATTGGACGCTCGATCGGTTTAGCGATTGCCACTGCTGTCGAGACGGCAGTCATCGCGCACGACATGCAGGTCGATGTTAAGGAAGTGGGCTCAACCATGAAAAATGCCGTTGGCAATCCTGCCTTGCTCAAAGGCTTGCGATCGGCGGATTGGGTGGGTTTTGCTTATGCGGCTTCGGCCTTCATGGTTGCAGCGTTTGCATTCAAGGGCGCTGGAAAAGTCGGCATCATAAATAGATGAAAATTGAAAGATTCTTTGCTTCACGTTCACGGTATAGTCACATTTAGATCTTGAAAAATAGGGCAGAGTATTTTCACCGCGGCAACCAGTATGTAATTGAGTATAAGGTAAATACAACTATGGAATAGGAGACTCATTTGCCATCATAGAAATGGCATTCATTGGGAATATGTAGCTTCGAAATGAAGATCCTAGAGCATACCGGCCTCTAAGGGCCGCAAGACCTAAATGCAAGGCATAGTGAGATGCCCTCAACTCATTCCGTGGTGCACCCAAATCGATAGAAATATAGTGGCATGTTCCATTCGTGACGCCTGATGCAATGCAATGGATCATACAAATACAGCCATGCGAATATTCATGGCATCAATCGTTCACATCTCATGCAAATAAGTACAATCTTCTCCCTTCTTGCACTTTCCTTCCTTATAGAAGGCGCACGGCACAGTCCGGTACTTGGACTTGCCCTTGCGTGGTTTGTTATCGTGGTGATCGTCGCCCTCGCGTCGACGCTTGCGATCCGGATGTTCGTAGAGGCTCGTAGGATTGGAGTTGCTCTGCTGGCTCGTGGGTTGGGCTTGAGCTTGAGCTTGATTTTGAGCCCGATTTTGAGCCTGAGAGAGCACGGAGAATAGTTGAGGATTGAGCTGTGCCAAAAGTGCGTTTGGGTCTGGCATTGCGGGAGCGCTGGTCGTGGGTGGGGGTGCTGCCGCCGGTGGAAACAGCATTGGTGGAGCTGGCGGCAGAACTTGCTGCTGGCTTTGTGCTTGGAATGCGGCGAGGAGAGCACTAACTTGAGCATTGCTGGCTGATGGCTGTTGCGGTGGCTGAAAGGTTTGAGTTGCTGTTCCTTGTAGCTGCGATGGAGGTTGTGTCTGATTTGAGTGCTGAGCAAATATACTCTGCAGGGCGGAGAACTGGTCGGTAGTTTGAGAAACTTGAGGTTGCGGCGCGACTGTCGAAGCGGAACTCTGCACTGGTGCAGACGTAGCTTGGCTGAGCAATGGCGTAAGACCCTGCAAAATAGCAGAAACATCAACCACAGGCTTCGTAGGTGCTCCTGCACGTTGTGTGTAGACGGAATGAGGCCCTGGAGGCTCACCAATCTTTGTCTCAGCCGGGACGCCCGTGTACGGATCCGTTGGCTCCTTCGGACAGGCAGGAATATCAGCAGAGGTAAAGTAGTGGGCCACGAGTGTGTTAGCTTCGTGTTGTTGCATGGTTATTGTTTCTGGCGACGCGGGCGCCATGACGCCGCCGAAGCGCAGAAAGTTGTTGGTCCGACTATCCTCAGGCATTTCACTGAAGTCCACGGCGGAAGGCGCTCTCCATTCTCCGTATGCCTGTTCTGTTGGCTGCTCGTCGTCATCTTCATCGAGGTCCATGGCATCCTTGTGCTGCTTGAACATGCGTCCTTCACTGTTGATATCGCCAACATCGCGAACCATGTTTGCATCGTGACCAAGTTCTTCGTCAGGATCGTGATGGAAGGTGCGTATACTAACAAGTATAGCATCTGGCTTCCAAGTCACCCGAAGTTTACGTCGCTCTTCCTTTCGCAATCTTTTGTCTTTCTCTTCAGGAGTCTCATCCAGCTTCACCTCCTCTGTTATCGTGGAAGGCTCCGGCTCTTGAGGCTTACTAAGACTTGCCATTGTAGCTGCGAACGAAAACGCAGGTTTGGGTGTTGGTGCAGCTTTCTTTTCCGTACCGATGCTGCTCGTAACGGGTTTCTTTGTTGAAGCTGGTACATTGGTGCTCGCGGATGGTTTCTTCTGCGTGGACAGATTTGAGAAGAAATTCGTTGACGGCGCCTTTGTTACGGTTTTCGGTTTGTTTACAGAGTTTGCAGCTGGAGCAATTGATGATTTCTCAGTGCTGGCAGCCACTGGTTTCTTCTGCAATACAGTAGGTTTTGTAGAATTCGATCCTGGAACTGGAGTCACAGAAGCAGATGCAACACGCTTGGACGCCTGGTTGTTTACAGCCTCGGCGCCGAGGGATCGCTTTACACCAGCAACAGTGGGTCCTTGCCCTTTTTGCGGAGACTCAGACTTCACTTTAGATTCCTCTTCCTTGACTTCTCCAGCCTTCGCGGTCTTGGCTAGCTCGACTTTGCCTTTGCTGTTTGAAGTTGCCTGATCAGACACCTTTTGAGCCAAAGTCTTTATTTCGTCATCTCCATTCTTCGCAAATCGAACCAGGGCCTTGTTTAGCTTCGTTTCATCAAGAACACTAGCTGTGAGCGTGGAGCACTGGGTTAGGAGCTGTTACCGTGGTCAGCAAAATCTAGAACCGGAGTTGGATGAAGTTGCTTACCTTCAGCGCGATTCGAACAAAAGTACTTGAATATTCTTTCTCACCGATTCGTTCCGCAAGAAATTGGTAGAAGAGAAACATTAATGGCTTGTTCTCACCGAAGCTAAATGAATCCGTTAGTATAATTCTATCAATACGTAAAAAGCAGAAAAATCGGTGGCCCTTCGGCTACGTCCGCATGAAGACAAATGCTCTGGATTTAGTATAATCGCCGAGAAGCGTAAAGCCTCTATTTCAAGGGAAGTCATGAATATTAATATCGATTTGAATCGCTCAATATCATGAACGGCCAGCTGTTGCTCTGTAACTTCGTATGGCCATTGCATCTCTGATGAACAGACGTCTGAATTTTGTAGACCAAGAGTTTTCTCTTCCTAAGCCCAATACAATGGCCATTGAGAGTTTCTTGCGCTCGAAAGGCTTGCCTTCTTCTCCGGCACAATACCAGACATACTTCACGGCGAATGTAGAAGGGCTGGCTCACGGTATCGGGAGGAAATCACAGGAAAGTACTTACAGTCGAACAATGTCAGGATGCCCATGTTCCAGGGCGGTTCGCAGTGCCATTTCCATCATACTGCGTTGGCTTTTCACACGATCTTTCAGCAAGGGAATTTCGCTCTCCTTCTTCGCCTCCATTGCCCGCTTCACAGCATCATTGTCCGATTTCCAGCGATCGCGGATAGTTTTCACCACTTCCCAGAAATCCTTGAGACTGTTACGGATTTGCTCCGCTTGGGCAGGGATGTTGCGAGGCAGCCAGACAGCTTTCATTGTGTCATATCGCACGGCTTGCAGAGGCTCGGCTGATCTAGATGCTGGCAGAGGAGAAGGCTCTGGTACTTCCTCCTCTGCCGCAGACTCGTAATCCGAGCCTGAGTCAGAAGATTCATATTCAGAAGAAGTTTCAGAAGGAGTTGACCTAGTCTCTGGAGAGGCTGCGCTACCTGCCGCTTTCGGTCGGGAAACTTTGGGAAGACTGAGCTTCGATGCCTTGGATGTTCGCTTACCCAGTTTCGCTGCCAATTTGGGATCTGAAACGGCAAGTCTTCTTAGTTCGTTGATGGACTTACGGGGTAGGTACTGCGGGATGGTTGACTTGGTGATTGGAAGGTCCTGTGGAATCTCGCCAACATTGAGGAAGCTGCATAATTGCTTGGAAGCAACTGCTGATGCAAGCTCGTCAAAATCAATGGTCACGAATTTGCCATCTGCGGAACGTTTTGCTTTTGGAAGCGTAATGGCTGACACGACAGTGGCGGGTTGGACGGGTTGTTGAATGCCAACAGCGGACGAAACCGAGGGTTGCTGGGCTTTCACAATCTCAGGTTTTGAGACGATGGCTTGGAGAGCGGTCGTGCTAACTGTACTGGCACTTGAAGCCACCGGGAGGCGAGCAACGGGCTGATCTGGTGGCGGTCTTTGGGTAGAGGAGATTAGTGATGGATCAAGTGATTGGGCGTACTGCGGAGGAGCGTGAGAAGAGAAGTTGAGGTTTTGGAATGGCGCAACCGAAGAGAACTGCTGGCTGTATAGATTGCTGGGTGCATAGGCACCGCTTTGTGGAGGCGTGGGTGTTGGTGCTGGCGGCCAATTCTGGGCGAGGCTAGGATTGGCGAACTGGGGTGCATGGTGTTGCGTGAGGCCTGGATCGACAAGAGACCAGCCGTTGGGATCGAAATTGACGTTCTCTTCCTGGGTCTGGTCAGGCTGAAAGTTGCCATTACCGTACCCGTAATTCTCGTGATTGTCGTCAAAGACGGCGTTGCCAGCGGGCAAGGCTTGACCAAATTGCACGTGATGATGTGGCTCGGCCATTGAATGTGGCGGTGCCTTAGAGGAAGTTTCTGTGGAAAAAGCTGAGTGTCGACAAAAGCCAAAGTTCGAACGGTATTTGAAAAGTGAACGAGCTAAGCCGCTACAGGCCCTAGTTGTAGCAGTTTGGGCTGAGCGCTAAACCGCTTCCGGTGCAAAATTTCCCTCAGTTCCTTTTGCAGGCTTCCGGGTGAGATTTGCCAAAGAGGCGCTTGGAAGCGATTCCGTTAGGGGAAGGGTGATGTGAGTTTGCGGCCTTTCCGGTGGCTTCGCCTTCGGTGCTGGTCAATCTGCTGTAATAATGTACTTGGCCTGCGGATGCAACCCTAAAGTGCAGGAAAAGTGTGACGAAAGGCTCTCTTGACGTGATCTCCAACGTGTGCACAAGACCCGTGCGATTGTTAAGCGTTGCCACGCACTTGGGGACACCTTGACGTAGACGACGAGATGCCTTGAGAAGCGCTTTTCTTGGCCGAGACCTTTTCTGCTTCGCTCTCACTAGAAGAAGCGCCGCGTGCGTGAATGACACCCGCGTTCTCTCTCTCAGCGCTCAGCTCTCAGAACCCCCGACCGACAGCTATCCACCGCTACCTCACGGCATACAACGCGTTGCGTCACTCAAGAGGCCATTTACACGGCAGAGCGTGAAGGAGAGTTGTCAGTTAGGTTGTTCACTTCATTTAATGCATTGTATGGACTTGATGGAGTGAGAAAGACGGCTGTTGTGAGTGGATGGGCGAGGAGGTTGGAAGTTGTAGAAGGAAGAAACGACGGTCGCAGCGGAAAAGCCCCTCTAAATCAAGACCCGACCCACGCAACTTTAACGACCAAGCGCTGCCTAACACCATCTTACCGCCTAAGGCAAAACACTTCCAACCACACACACTTCTGACGCAGCTTCGAACCATCTGTACTCTTCGAAGCTCTCTGACACTTTGCCACGGAATCCAAACACCAGCTGTAGGCCAGCCACTCTTTTCGGACGCCAGTCTTTGACTCAAAGCTTGCCGTACTCCTTCCGCTCCTCCAGAATTTACGAGTGACCGACTCTGCCGATTTTTGTGTGCGTACCTGGCTTGCGCCGTCCACTTCAACTTATTCTTCTGCACACGCTGCATGAGGTAACAATTGCACCGGGCTGGTTTCCAGCCGCGACTGCGCAATGACGACAAATCAGACACTACGGGACCGCCAAATTAAGGCAATTGAACGAGTCCTCAACCTTAACGAAGACCCTCCACCATCCTCAGACGATCAAATCGGCGCAAATGGTTACCTGCCAGCTTTGCCGGCACTCAACAATCCAGACGGCTCGCCAATATGGAAGGTACTGGTCTTTGATAATCTTGGACGGGACGTGATCAGCTCCGTCCTGAGAGTGAATGACCTTAGAGCATGTGGAATCACCATCCATCTCAACATAAACACCACACGGCATCTGTAAGAAATCCCAGGAGAAGATTGAGGACCTTTTCGACTCATATGGCATCTAGGATTCCCGATGTTCCAGTTATATATCTCGTCGAGCCTACGTCTGCGAACCTCCAGATCATATCCAGCGATCTCGCCAGGAATCTTTATGACGCTGCTTATATCAATTTCCTTAGCTCTGTTCCGCGTCCGCTGCTGGAAGATTTCGCAGCGCAGACCGCTTCAACGAATACAGGAGATAAAATTGCGCAATTGTATGATCAGTACTTGAACTTCATTGTCAGCGAACCAGATCTTTTCAGCTTGGGCATGGAAGATGTGTACTTCACCATGAATTCTGCAAATACCACTGACGAGCAATTGGATACCACTGTAGACCGAATAGTCAGCGGTTTGTTCTCAGTATCCGTCACAATGGGCTCCATACCGATCATTAGATGTGCAAAAGGAGGAGCTGCGGAGATGATTGCTGCAAAGCTTGACAGGAAGCTTCGCGACCATATCTTGAACTCCAAAGACAGCAATTTATTTTCGGGCGCTGCACAGAAGGGTCTTGGTACGAGCACACCAACTTCGAGACCTGCTCTTGTACTGGTCGATCGAAATGTCGATTTGACGCCAATGTTGTTGCATTCATGGACTTATCAAAGTCTTGTCCACGACGTGCTCCAGATGCGCTTGAACCAAATTACTGTCGAAGTTCCTGGAGACGAAGCCAGCGGAAGCAAGCCGGTTAAGAAACATTACGACTTGAAGGCGAATGACTTCTTCTGGGCTAAGAACGCAGGAATGCCATTTCCAAACGTCGCCGAAGACATTGACGCTGAACTCACAAAATACAAGAGTGATGCGGACGAAGTAACAAGGAAAACGGGCGCTTCGTCACTCGATGACTTGCAGGCGGATTCTAGTGCGGCACACCTCAAAGCGGCCATCACATTACTACCTGAGCTGAGAGAAAGAAAAGCGACTCTAGATATGCACATGAACATCGCTACCGCACTGCTCAAGGGCATCAAAGATCGTCAGCTTGACAACTTCTTCCAGATTGAAGAGTCTATCAACAAGCAGACGAAAGCGCAAATGTTTGAGCTGATCAGAGACAACGATAAAGGCACCGATCCCACGGACAAGCTGAGATTGTTCATCATCTGGTTCCTGAGTAGCGAGCAGGAGATCTCACGGGCGGATATGGATCAGTTCACAGAGGCATTGCGTGCGGCAGGCGCCGATACTACTTCCCTAGCTTATGTTCGACGGTACGTGTATTTCGAAATGCGAGTTTCACGCTAAATATACTGACGATTTCAGGGTGCGAGAAGTGACACGTATGACGATGATGTCTTCAGCGCCAAGCGAAACCAAACCGGCGCCGCAATCGACGAGCAGCGAGCTGCTGAAAGGCTTCAGCTCGCTGTCAAGCCGGCTGACGGCCGGCTTCAAGGAAGCGGGCATCGGCGCGAACCTGGACCACCTGATCTCGGGCGTGAAGAACTTCCTGCCGGCGAACAAGGACCTGACGCTCACGAAGATCGTGGAGTCGGTGATGGACCCGCAGAACGCCTCGTCCGCGGCCATCGCCCGCACCGAGCACTACCTGTACTTCGACCCGCGCTCCGCCAACGCCCGCGGCTCCATGCCCGCCGCCGCCCGCGCCCAGCCGCAGCCGCAGAGCTCGCCCACCACCGCCCGCGGTATCGAGGCGAGCTTCGGGCAGCGCCGCCAGGGCTTCAGCGAGGCCATCGTCTTCGTGGTCGGCGGAGGCTCGCTGGAGGAGTACAACAATTTGCAGGCGTTTGCCGGCCGGGCCAGCGGCGGGGCCGCGGCGCAGGCGGCCGCGGCGCCGCGACGAAGGGTCGTGTATGGAAGCACTGAGATTTTGAACGCGCAGAGCTTTGTCGAGCACGAGTTGGCGAAGTTGGGCAGGGAGAGTACGTAGCCTGGTAATACACATGTTGAAAGCTTCCAGACGGTATATATTCAAAGCCTTGTGAAGTGTACAATTGGCTCGTATTAGGAGCCTCTGCTTAAAGGAAAAGTTTTTCCTCCACAGTTATACATCTCTGACATTCCTATCTGCATGTATAACGAGGTCTGCGACTGAGTCGTCCTGAGACTATTATATATTTAGAGTTGGGATGGGCTACACAAGCACCGCATACGCCATCGTGATGCATTTAGATGAAAACCAAAAGGTAATATACGCAAGAAGCTCTATTTTTTGACACCATTTCACTTTTCCGGTGATTGCAGAGTAGCCTTGGCATCGGACGTCTGTGGAGTCGGAGGTGGAGAAGGTAATGTTTTCGGTGCCACGAATGGTTTCTGCTGTAATAATGTAGCAATCTCACTTTGCAGAAGAGTGATTTGCTCCTGCATCCCTTCGCGTTCTTTCTCTAGCTCCTCGAGTCTGTCCTGGACACTTTCGTGTCTGTTGGTCTCCTTCCGCCTTGACCTCCATGATTCGAAGAGGATTGCGCCCGCCGCGACTAGGAATAGGAAGGTCTCCGAGATGAAGTTGGCGCCCGTCTCAATTGCCTTGGACTCAGATAGAGGTCGTATGCGAGGCGGTTTCTGTCTTTCTTTCACGTGCTGTTCTGCCTCTCTCCTTTCTTTCTTCTTTGCTTGCTCTTCATCCCGCGTTTCCTCTTCTGTCAAAACGGTTGGTACCGCTGGTGCTGTTTTCTTTCGCTTTGCTTCTGCCTCCTTCATCTCACGTTCAATCTGGCGTTCTATTACAGCGGGATCTTGAAGAAGACCAAGTCGCAGCCTCATGTCAATGCGATGGAGGAATTGCGCCATGCTAACGCAGACGTTGCGAAATCGTTCATGTTCTCTCGCGTTGCGTTTGATTGTGTTCTAAGAATGACAAGAGTCAACGAGCCTGATCATTGGTGAAGTATGACGCGTATGAAGCTCACAGCAATGGGCTTTGCGAGAGTCCTAATGGCCAAAGACCCAAGCTTCAAAGTGAGAGACATGTTGTTTGAACGTCACGAGAGCTCGCCGGAAGATTCTGGTTCTAGGTTGACATGATGTTCTGAACTGCGAAATGTGCAGCAGGAAGGAGGCTCAAACGAGTGGGCCTTACGAATGCTGGAAATTCATAACAATGTAAAGATGGGCATTGCTCAATTGTATTTGTTAGTACTTAGGTGTGGGTGTAGCTATCGCAGCAGCCTGATGTTCGTGGTGGCAGTCAGCCACTTTTGTGCCTTAAAGCCCGTTGCTCAGCCAGAACCCGGCTCGCTCCTCATTATTGACAAACATTCATCCCGAAAGGCTCGACCACTTCAACTCTCCACCAACTCCACACTCACGGGCGAAAATATGTCTGTCCACGCCGACGCGCCGCCGCCGGTGGTGCGTGAACCAAAAAGAATAACTTATCTCACTGGCGCTCAATTGGGCAAAGGTGGCTTCGCCATATGCCACCGCGCAGAGCTATGCGAAGATGGCAAGCTTTCAGGCAAGATTGTTGCCCTCAAAATTGTTAAATCGAAGATGGAGCCTCCTAAGCTGGCACAAAAGGTAATTAGCTTGGATACTTCTGAAGTTAGAGAGCGATACTGACGATGGCCAGTTTGTGACGGAACTGCAACTTCATTCTAAACTTCACCATGCAAATATTGTCGAGTTCTACCGAGCCTTCTCCTTTGAGCAGAGTACATACGTCGTTCTCGAGATATGCGAAAACGGATCACTTGCAGATGTCATTCGAAAACGAAAGTATCTGACAATGCCGGAAATTCGACGCTTCATCATCCAAACTTGCGGTGCCGTGAAGTACCTTCATCAGCGCAACATCATTCACAGAGACCTCAAGACGGGTAACCTCTTTTTGGACAAAGGCATGAATATCAAGGTTGGAGATTTTGGACTCGCAGCAATGCTCGTCAGCAAAACTGACATGGGCGCGCGCCGGACGACAATGTGCGGCACCCCGAACTATCTCGCACCCGAAATCCTAGAGAAAGGTGGTCGCGGCCACAACGAGAAGGTCGATTTGTGGGCCATTGGAATCATTGCATATACTCTTGCCGTTGGCAAGGCGCCATTCCATGCCGCAAAGCGAGAAGACATTTACAAGAAGCTCCAGAGCTGTGACTACGAATGGCCAGATATCTCGAAGACTTCAAATGACATCTCTACCGATCTGCGAGATTTGGTCAGCTCACTCCTCGTACACGAAGACGATCGACCCGGCCCGGATCAGATCGTAAGTCATGCGTTCTTTAAGATGGCATTCATTCCAGATCAGTTAGACAGCTCTTGCACGACCAAAAAGCCGGCTTGGAATGTGCGACCTCCAAATGCAGAAACTATCCAGAGAGGCTATTCAGCCAGCTGGCTGAGATTATGTCAAGTTTCTGGCGTTGGAGAATATGCTCCGGGAAGAGTGTTTTCGCTTGGTAATGGCAAAAGGATCGCATCAGTTGTCAAAGATGTGGAAAAAGAGATCCAAGCTGGACGAGCACCAATCGTGCCGATACCACGAGACACAGTCTACCTACCATATCCCGATTGTACCAATCTGCCCCATCCTAAGGAACTGAGCGAGATTGTTGAAGAGCACGAATCATCTTCAGATGGTAACAGGCTCTCTGAGACCTCAGGTAATGCTCGAACAAGCAAGCTGGACCGTATTCTGGCAGAGAAGTATCTGCGTGCTGAGCGTCTCAAAGAAAACATGGAACCAGCAGGAGCATCCGAACCACCAAAGCCTACAGAAGTCAAGCGAACAGGAAGTGGGCGTAGAAAGAAGCAAGAGGAAGTTCAGAACGTCAAGGTAGAAGAAATCGCCGTGGAGAGTAATCCTGTTGAGACTGAGAAACGCGTCCGGTCTAGACAGGCCTCCAAATCTGGAGCAGCCGAGTCAAAAACATTGCCGTCGAGACAAATTTCAAAGCAGAATCTGGCCGAAGCGGCAACAAGCTCTAGACAGGCTTCACGAGAGCAGCCCTCCGAAACACCGGCGCTGGCTAGACAAGCTTCCAGACGAGGTAAACAGGTCCGAGTTGACTCGGTGATGCTTTCAAAACCAACTGTGCAAGCCGAAGGAACTACAGCACGCACGGTATCACGCACGGATAGAGTTCCCTCATCACGCATTCCCTCACGCGAAACTGGCACCCTCCGAGAGGCACCCGTCAGAAAGGTGCAAGAGCAGATCGTTACCATATCATCTGATGAATCTACGCCTCCCAGCTCCTCTTCCGACAGCTCTCTAGTACCGTTTACCGATCCAGCTTCAGTCCTCGCGCGAGCATCGCAGCTACGCGACAACATCGCGTCGGCACTCAAGGCACGGTACAGCGCGGCGAAGCGCTCCGCAAAAGGGCCAAAACTCCCCTTCGTCACCAAATGGGTTGACTACAGCCGCAAGCTCGGGGTGGGCTATGTGCTCAACGACGGCTGCATCGGCTGCATCATGACGGCGACGTCTCGGCACCCGGTCACCAACGTCGTCGTTCGCAACGGCTTCGCATATCTCGAGGACTCCAAGAAGGACGTCGATTCCATCGGCAAGATTCCGCTTGAGTATTACGAGTGCAGAGATGACGGTGTTAAGAGAGTAGATGTGGGCACCGAGAGGAGGAGAACGACAGGTATCGTATGGGCCAAGTTTGGTCGCTACATGTGCCAGCAACTGGGCAGCGCAGAACGAAGAGCGAGCACAGAAGCTGCACAAAAGGGTGGCAGCGAGGTGTTTGTGAGATTCTACGAGAGGTTGGGGACAGTGGGAATTTGGGGTTTCAGCGACGGGTGCTTTCAGGTATGCTCCAGCTCAGTTTTGTCGTTTGCTTCGTTGCAACCTTTGAGCAGCCATTGCTAACATGCAATTCGCAGATGAACTTTCCGGATCACACCAAGATGGTCATCTCTGCCGACGGCAAGTCTTGCAACTTCACGTGCCTTTCGGTGGAGGCAATGATGCACTTGAGCGAAAATGGCGAACTGCCTTATCGGTACATCAAGCAACGCGAGGTCCTTTCGGGATCGATATCTGGTCTGCTGTATGGCATGGCCGACGGCGCATCAAATGTCGTTGCAACCACGGAAGCAAATTTGTTCCGGAACAAACTGCAGTTCATAATCGACGTGATGGATGAATGGGTTGTGGGTGGTGGTCTCGGTTGCAGCACCAATGGTCCACAGAAGCCTAAATGGGACGGTCCTCATTTAGAAGACGGGAAGAAGCAGGACTGGGTCACTGTGGGAAGACAAGGAGGTGACACTGCTCGAGATTGAGGACTGATAGCATTGGAAGGTGTTTTGGATTGGTTGTTTTGGAGCTTAGACAAGACAGACGTCCGCTAGACACTGTTCGTATCGTTTGAAAATCCAAGTGCTGATAATGGCTGCCTTACGGCGTCTTAAACCGGAAATGTGCGATTGCGCGTACAAATTCTTGGTGTTCAAAATAGCCACAACGAAGACTGGTAATACCCGCAAGTCTCAACCATTGACCAGAAGATTGCTCTGGCGGAATAGATCTTAATCAAAATCGAAAATGCAAAGGCTACATACAATTCGAATGCCTTTGTTCGAGGTAGATAGAATACTAGGTAGTAGGGATTGAAAATTGCAGCCTTGCCGCTGGCGATCCGAGATTTCAATGTTCCATGTTTGGCCACCACGAGAGGCTGTGCGCACAGTTGTGGCTGGGATGCGAAACGTCAGAGGAGTGAGAGGGTTGCGAAGCCGAGAGCTAGAAAGGCTCAACAACATCCCAATCGGCGCCCTGCAACCTATTCTCTTTTCACTCTTTCTCTAATACCGCACCAAATCCTTCACCTGAATACTAAGCTGTGAGACCGGAATCCCCGCTTGAAGCGCACGACGCCGATATTTCCAAGTAAAGGCGCTCCGGTTTCAGAGGCCTACAATGGTCGGTTACACCCTCAGCCGCCGGATGCTTCCTACAGACTGGAGTGGCTAACATAAGGTCGCAGGCCGTTACCAAACGTGCAGGCCGCAAGAAGGAGGCTTCCAGCTCGAAACCCGCCGACGCCGGGCGCTCTGGAGGCGGTAAAGGCGGTATCAAACGCGCCGTTTTCGAAACAAGCAAGAAGAAAGAAGTCGGCGTATCGGATCTTACGCTGATCAGCAAGATCTCCAACGAAGCCATCAATGACAACTTGAAAAAGAGGTTTGAGAATGGCGAGATATACACCTATATTGGCCATGTGCTGGTCTCGGTCAATCCTTTCCGGGATCTGGGAATCTACACCGATGAGGTTCTCAACAGCTATCGCGGAAAGAATCGACTCGAGATGCCTCCGCACGTTTATGCCATTGCCGAATCTTCCTATTACAATATGAAGGGATACAATGAGAACCAGTGTATCATCATCTCAGGAGAGTCAGGAGCAGGAAAAACCGAGGCTGCCAAGCGAATTATGCAGTATATCGCAAATGTCTCAGGTGGTACCGACTCATCCATCCAGCAGATAAAGGACATGGTGCTCGCAACAAATCCTTTGCTCGAGTCCTTTGGTAACGCGAAAACACTGCGAAATAACAACTCCTCCCGCTTCGGCAAGTACCTCGAGATCCACTTCAATTCACAAGGCGAACCGGTTGGCGCAAATATCAACAACTACCTCCTTGAGAAATCAAGAGTAGTCGGTCAAATAAAAAATGAGCGGAATTTCCACATCTTCTACCAGTTCACAAAGGCGGCTCCCAGCAACTACAGAGAACTTTTCGGCGTGCAAGAGCCTAGTTCATATCTGTATACGAGTCGATCCAAGTGTCTGGACGTAAGTGGTATCGATGACCATGCGGACTTCAAAGAAACCATCAAAGCCATGAAGATCATTGGCATGTCTCAGGCTGAACAAGATAACCTGTTCAGAGTTCTCGCGGCCATTCTTTGGCTGGGTAATATCACTTTCAGCGAGAACGACGAAGGAAACGCAAAGATTACGGACCAATCTGTTGTAGACTTTGTCGCATACCTGCTTGAGGTCGACGCTGCACATGTCAACAAGGCCTTGACGCTTCGCGTCGTGGAGACAACTCGTGGAGGTCGGAGAGGATCCGTTTACGACGTTCCGCTGAACCCTGCTCAAGCGACGGCTGTTCGCGATGCATTTTCAAAGGCACTTTACTTCAATATGTTTGACTGGATCGTAGACAGAGTGAATCAATCCCTGAAGACCCGCAGTGCGAGTTCATATTCCATTGGAATTTTGGATATCTATGGATTCGAAATCTTCGAAAGGAACAGCTTCGAACAGCTGTGCATCAACTACGTCAACGAAAAACTTCAGCAAATCTTCATCCAACTGACTCTGAGGGCGGAGCAAGAAGAATATGCCAAGGAGCAGATCAAATGGACACCAATCAAATACTTCGACAACAAAGTTGTGTGTGATCTGATTGAGGAGCGTAGGCCACCGGGAGTGTTTGCGGCTCTCAACGATGCATGTGCTACCGCACACGCTGATCCTGCTGCCGCAGACCAAACCTTTGTTCAGCGTCTAAACGTTCTCGCATCAAACCAGCACTTTCAACCTCGTCAAGGACAGTTCATCATCAAACATTACGCCGGAGATGTGGCTTATGCCGTAGATGGAATGACAGACAAGAACAAGGATCAATTGCTCAAGGACATTCTCATATTGGTTAATCAGAGCTCCAACAAGTTTATGCATACGCTTTTCCCGGCTCCGGTTGATACGGACAACAAGCGCCGCCCTCCAACCGCTGGAGACAAGATCAAGCAGTCCGCAAACGACCTCGTTGCTACACTCATGAAAGCTTCTCCTTCATATATCCGAACGATTAAGCCGAACGAGAACAAATCGCCAACGGAATATAACGAAGCGAATGTTCTTCATCAGATCAAATATCTTGGTCTTCAGGAAAACGTTCGTATCCGCAGAGCAGGTTTTGCTTACCGTCAAACGTTCGAGAAATTCGTCGAACGATTCTACCTTCTCTCACCAAAGACATCCTACGCTGGCGACTATACTTGGACTGGTGACTATCTCTCGGGCACCAAACAGATCTTGAAGGACTCGAATATCCCTGTCGAAGAATACCAGATGGGTGTTACTAAAGCTTTCATCAAGACGCCAGAAACCTTGTTCGCGCTCGAGGCAATGAGAGATCGCTATTGGCATAATATGGCCATTCGAATTCAGCGTGCATGGCGAAATTATCTCCGATACAGGACCGAATGCGCAATCCGCATCCAACGATTTTGGAGAAGAGTCAATGGCGGTCTCGAGTATATCCAGATTCGCGACCAAGGTCATCAAATCTTGGCGGGCCGCAAAGAACGCAGACGATTCAGTTTACTCGGGTATCGACGATTCTTGGGCGACTACCTCGGTATCGCAAACAGGGGCGGTCCTGGTGAAATTATTAGGAACTCGATCAACCTAAGCAGCAGTGAGACCGTCTTGTTCTCATGTCGGTGCGAGCTCCTAGTGACGAAGTTTGGACGCTCGAGCCAGCGTGAGCCTCGCATTCTGATTCTGACTAAGAAAGCCATTTATATCGTCAGGCAAGCATTGGTGAATCGACAGGTGCAGATACAAGCTGAAAGGGTCATCATCCTCGGAGGGTTGCGTCGTATTGGCTGCACGAATCTCAAGGATGACTGGTTTGCCTTGAATGTGGGCTCCCCTCAGGAGCCAGACCCATTGGTGAATTGCGTGTTCAAGACAGAGTTTTTCACCCATCTAACGAATGCGACTCGCGGTACGTTCGACTTGCAGATTGGATCCAGGTATGTTAAAACCTATAAAGCCAGTGGAAGCAGAAGTCTAATCTTGCCCTAGCTTCCAATACGATAAGAAACCGGGAAAACCTGCAACGATTCAAGCAATTAAGGATCCGGCCGTCCCTAGGGATGACACATATAAGAGCGGCAAGATCCATACAGGGCCTGGCGAACCTCCTAATTCTGTGTCTCGACCCACGCCTAGAGGTAAACAGGTCCCCGGTCGACCCATCACTAAGGGCAAGCTTCTTCGACCAGGCGGGCCGAAGGGCGGTCCGTCTAAGCTTACCTCCCGTCCAACTCAATCAAGGCCTACTCCGTCAACGGCCAATCGCGTAGGGACTGTGGTGCCACAACCAAAACCGCAGTCCAACGTAAACGGCTTCGCACATGCCCAGACTACACCCTCAGCAATTAGAGCCCCGCCGCCACCGCCTCCAGCTCCAGCGGCCTCCAAAGAACCAACGTATCGTGTGATCTACGACTTCCAGGGCCAGACCAGTGGCGAAATGAGCGTGACGAAGGACGAAGTCATTAACATCGTGCGCAAAGAAAGCAACGGTAAGGCTTGGCATCCATGTACGTTTCAGCGCAGTGGCTAATCCGTTCGCAGGCTGGTGGCTTGCTCACCGACAAGACAATTCCGCATCTGGCTGGGTTCCATCCGCTTATGTTGAAGAAGTTGTGGCGGCTCAAATTTCTCTACCTCCGCCGCCGCCACCAGCTTCGTCGAGGCCGGTTCCGACGGTACCTGTCGTCAACGGCGTTAATGGCGCTGGCACGGGCACCAAGGGCAAACCTGTGCCTCCCGCTCCGCCTTCCAAGCGTCCCATTGGGAAGAAGCCCGCGCCTCCAGCTGCCCCCCGAGACAGCGGATACTCCGGCTCAGGGGCCAGCACCGACAACGCTCGAGATAGCGGCAGCAGCGTTGCAGGGAGTTTAGCCGAAGCTTTACGGCAGCGACAAGCTGCAATGCACTCGCGAAAGGATGAAGAGGATGATTGGTGATTTATCTGATCGGAGCCTAGGCCTAGACTGGATAGGACTTCGATTGCCTGAATTAGCATGAAAACGTCTCCGATTGAATTTCAATGTCGCAGGGTTGGGGTTGTCTGAACAACGGTCACGCGGTTTATTGCGTTATTCAGCGCATCTGGGTACTTCTTGACTATGTTTTGGCAGGGATGTCAATAGAGAATTTCTTATCGCCTCCCCGATGATTCCTGGTGCTTCGCTCGCCAAGTGTAAAAAGCCGCACCGGGACCGATGCGGAGAGGAGTGGAGACGCGAATGTGGAGCAGTAGGGGAAAAACAGAGTGTAAAGGCCGTTGAGACCGACAAAAGTCGGGCGCCATGACTCGGCGGCACGCAAAATGTCACGTTATAATATTTCGGGCCCCCCTGCCCTGCACGCGGTATGCAGGGCCGACGCTCCTCTGTGTCGACCGTAATGATTCCGCTCCTGGAAGCAATTAGAGAAACGGTGCCAAATCTCATCCCACGCCGTGCCACGTTTCTTGCGTGCAGTAAGCCAGCTCCATCACTTGGTATCTCACACAAGGGCTCTGGGTCGAGCATCCTAGGCCGTGGGTGAAAAAGGCCATGCCAGGACAGGGCGCCGTGGCTGCGATGAACCGGATTTGCGCCTGTCCCCTCCGCCGCCGGCGCCCAGCTTAGGGTATCCCCCCCGAATGCCGGAATGCTGATGCTAATGCACTGCCCAAGACTGCACATCTGCACATCGGCCATCTGTGACGCGCAGTCGATCCTTTCGCTTCATCGAGCCCCGGATCAGCGGCCAATCGAGAAGGGGGCGTTCGCGAAGCCGGCTGGCAGGACCGAATAGACGACTGGACGCCCACCGAGCCACAGCCCACAGGCCCTCCTCTCAAAATCCTTACTGATTCACGTTGGTCTTCTGGCATTCGATCTTATTTATTCCGGGCAAACCACCCCTGTCATTATCACGACATATGAGAATTCGTCAATCGTGCACTTGGCCTCTTTCCGGCTGCGCTCATGACGCGCCGCATCAGCCTGCGCTTTGTTCAGCGCTGGCCGTGATCCGATCTGATCCACCATCCAATTGGCACACTGTCCATCGATGGCCGCTGGTGATGGAGACAATATCGATAGCTACCCGTCCCTGCGCTCAATACCCTAATGTTGGTCAGCCAATGGCACATCTCACGGACCCCAGAATGGCACCGGTGCGTACGGCAAGAGAGGATGTCACTGACTTTTCTAAGTCGGGAGGCGGTATTGGCATGGCTTGCCATGTCTTGCCATGTCCAGCCATGTCCAGTCGTCTGGTTGCATTCGGCAAGCAAGGCCGACATTCTGCCGCCATTGACTTAGATCCTCTATGATACCACTATTATAGAAGCCACCATGGCCCAACCGTCCCCCATTGATCGAGAATCCCATCCTTGAATCCCTCTCGCCATTGCTTCGTTCATAAACTCACCGGCCGACCATCTTCCCTTTTGACCCCCTATTGTTGCCCGAACCGGCACACCGACAAATTTAATCCCAACGAAACGACATCCCGTAACGGGTGGCGTGCGGCCGCGGACTTGCTTCAAAACTTTATGCCTCGACTACTACTCGCTAGCGACCATGACCGACGTCGACTTGCGAGCGGATGCCTTAGTGGGCTCGAACTCCTTCTCTGGTGCTATAAACTGTGACATGCACTTGCCTCTCGATGCTTCAGGATCTCAATCATCAACGAGTTCCCCATCCCTCTCATGCTCCCATCAAAGGATGACGGCACAGAAACTCCATGATCTAGAGAGAGCCGACGTTAAAGTTCATGACCTTGTGTCTCAGCTTACGCTGGAAGAAAAGGTTAGTTCTGTGCTCCAGTGTTCGATCAGCCCCTTGCTTTCTCGAAAATTTTTTTTTCTCTACTTCTTTCATCTCAACCCTCTCGAGCGATTATCGTCTAGCGTACGAAAAGTTCTCGAAAGCAGTCGACTATATCCTTGCGCTGCTCTTGGCTCGTGTGGTGTCGTTATCATGCGCCACTTCAAACGAGTTCGCAACGCGGCCTATGCGGCAGGCCTTCGACAGGGAAGCACGCGACCTCAGCCTTGTCCACTTGATGGTGGAATTTGAGTACTACGTAACCCTTGTCGGCGTTTCCTTGTTCTGAGACGTTTCTCGCTTCAGAGAAACTCTGATGCCCTTAGTGGGCATTTGACTAGTTTGCGCACAAACTGACTTCAAACAGGTATCACTATTAGCAGGAGCAGACTTCTGGAGGACCGTTCCGCTTCCGCACCGCGGTATCCCTTCCATCAAAACGACCGACGGACCAAACGGAGCGAGAGGGCAATACTTTAAGAACGGAACCCCAGTAAGCTTTCTTATGCCTAGACAGTGAAGCATCGCTAAAACCACTAAAGGCGGCACTGTTCCCGTGTGGAGTTTCTTTGGCGGCTACATGGAACATAGATCTCATCAATGATGTTGGACAGCATCTTGCCGAGGAGGCCAAGGCTCGCGGAGCAAATGTCCTTTTGGCGCCTACGGTTTGTATGCACCGTTCGCCACTTGGTGGGAGGAACTTCGAGTCCTTTTCCGAAGATCCGTTTTTGACGGGTAAGCTTGCGGCGGCGTACATTCGAGGACTGCAGAGCAAGAAGGTTGCGGCTTCTATCAAACACTTCGTATGTAATGAACAGGAGACACACCGTATGACGGTGGACTCCGTCATCCAAGAGCGACCACTTCGCGAAATCTATCTAAAGCCATTCGAAATTGCGCTCAGAGAGGCTTCGCCATGGGCTTTGATGAGTTCGTACAATCTGCTCAATGGCGTACATGCGGACATGAATGAGTTCACCTTGAAAAAGGTGTTGAGGGACGAATGGAAGTACGATGGGTAAGTGGCCATACCTAACGACCCACAGTTTCGGTATTACCGTCGCGCTTTTGTTCTTATCCATCGGTGCACAAATTTGTACATCTAGCATTCTAACAGTGGCTGCAGCTTAGTTATGTCTGATTGGACCGGAACCAATTCAACCGTGTCTTCAATACAAGCGGGATGCGACCTCGAAATGCCGGGTCCGACCGAGTGGAGAGGAAAGGCCGCCCTGGCAGCCATTTCCAAAGGACACTTATCAGCATCAGACGTGGAAAAATCTGTCACGAACGTAGTGAGGCTTATTGAACGAACCAAAGGCCTGAACGGTTCCATGGAAGAATCGGAGAAATCTATTGATAACCCATACACCAGAGATCTGATTCGGGAAGCCGGAATTGAAGGCATCACGCTGCTGAAGAACGAATCGAATCTTTTGCCCATAACCAATGCAAACACTATTGCGGTAATTGGGCCAAACGCGAAACGTGCAATTGCTGGAGGTGGAGGCAGCGCAAGTTTGAATCCTTACTACACAACAACACCTTTTGACGGCATCAGAGCGGCAACATCATCTATGCTTCTGTACGCTCAGGGTTGCGACACTTCCAAGTGGTTTCCACCTGCAACTCCACTCTGCGAAACGGAATCTGGCTCCGAGGGCGTAATGATAGAGTTTTATCGAGGTGATAACTTCCAAGGAAAGCCCGTTGAGGTGCAGCACAAGCAGACAACGGAACTATTTTTATGGGACTCTGCTCCAGTGTCCGTTCTCCCGGTCTACTCTTTCCGAGTCAAAACCATCCTTCGGCCCAAGACTTCTGGTCGACATACGATCAGTTTCCGAAGCGTTGGCCCTGGAAGACTATTCGTGAACGGTAGGCTTTTCATTGACAACTGGGATTGGACTGAGGAAGGTGAGGCGATGTTCGAAGACTCAAAAGATATTGACAAGGAGATTCATCTCGAAGCTGGTCAACCCGCTCATATTGTTGTCGAAAGCACTAATGAGGTACGGCCAGCAGCCAAGATTGCAGTGGATGGTATGAAACACAAGTATGGAGGCTGCCGAATCGGGTTCCAAGAAGAGTCAAAGGTTGATCTATTAAAAGAGGCCGTTGATGCTGCAAAGGCAGCCGACGTCGTGGTAGTTGTCACTGGCCTGGATGGCGAATGGGAATCTGAAGGATACGACCGACATTCCATGGACTTGCCGAAGAACGGAAGTCAAGATCGCCTCATTGAAGCTGTTCTTGAGGCCAATCCAAAGACAATCGTGGTCAACCAGTCTGGAACTCCTGTAACCATGCCTTGGGCCGATAAGGTACCAGCTATTCTCCAGGCCTGGTATCAGGGTCAAGAAGCCGGTAATGCTCTTGCCGATGTTCTCTTTGGACGGCAAAGCCCCAGTGGGAAGCTTCCCACCACTTTTCCACGACGACTTGAGGACAACCCTACTTATCACAACTGGCCAGGAGAGAACTTGAAGACTGTGTACGGCGAAGGCATATACATTGGCTACAGACACTACGAGCGGATGAAGATCGCTCCACTCTTTCCATTCGGTCATGGCCTGACATACACCACTTTCCACTACGGCCATCCGACCATCAGCAACACCGTGATGGGCGAGCGCGATACACTGTTTATCTCGGTACCAATCACCAACACCGGCGGTATGGCTGCACCAGAAATTGTTCAGGCCTACGTTCGAGATATCAAGTCGAAACTCCCGCGACCAAATAAAGAGCTGCAAGCGTTTTCAAAGATTATGTTGAATCCAGGCGAGACCAAGAATGTGGAGTTGGTACTAAACAAGTACTCGGTTGGCTGCTACGACACGTTGATGGGTGCATGGCTTGCCGAAGAAGGCAGCTTTGAAGTACTTATCGGCGCGTCTTCTACAGACATTCGGTGAGTAGTACGCTGAATCGATGGTTGGCTTCGAAAGCTAATAGTTCTTCAGATGTTCTGTTTCCTTCGAGATTGAGGAGTCATTCACGTGGATATTCTAAGTAGACTAGGTGTGCAGCAAAAAGTTAGACAGAGGGATGGCGTCATGTGAACACTGTGGACCGGAGGGTGGATCTCTGCAATTTTGATTCCATGCAATGCATCACCAGATTTTCCTATCGCCACTTTCCAAGACGCGTACAATGCACGAAAGGAGTTGTTAACCACTAGACTAAAATACGGAACCGTACCTTAGCCTAGTGTGCGGTGGTTTATAACCAACTAAAGGTAGCATCTCTGCTGACGAAAATACTCAGAATCTTCCGTCATCGCAGCATGAAGCTGACGGAATGGAACGCGCAGTTCCAAAGAGGCAAAACTTTGTGAAGTTGTAGAGCCTTCACTGGGGTGTCCTGAAAGTGCATACGAATACGACATGGCCTAGATGGTGAAGCCATGCGTCCATCAGCGGCGCCGCAACTATGTTTAAAGAGAGACAGAGGCAATGCTGCGCACTTACATGCATCTGGCCTTGCGTATGGCCTGCTTATACCGACAATCAGCCAGCCTTGTTCACCGTATCCGGCATGATGTAAATGCGGTGTTTTTCGCCTCATGCGCTCCTATCGGATGCAACAGCCGCGGTGATTCCGCATCTTGCATTGAATCTGCATCCTTCAAGATAAAAATATTTCGCTGCATATTTCGGCCTTAGCGCCAAGGAGCCTTGAAGCGTGAAGCCTCAGAGCCTGAAAGCTTGACTTGTGAGTTGTGACTTGTCAGTTGTCACTTGTCACTTGTGACTCGTTGAATTGTGAATTCTCAAAGCCTTACGACAAAGCCTTAAAGCCTTGAAATCTTTTAGCCTGGTGGGGTTTCGTCATAATGCCAAGCCGGAGCGGAGAAACGTATCGGGAGCGATCCCTGAACTCATGGATGGTCTTTGCTCGGCGTTTTGACTTTCAGCGGATTGGAAGCGAAAGGAACAGCGACACCTGCCGACGCGATTGCAAGCTCGACTCCGTGCTGTCTCTACCCACCTTCCATCTTGTCCACTTGGAGAAGCATGGACAGCTGTTGAGCTGTACTCCTTGCGACGTCTTTAGTAAGCTACCTTCGTCTTCCGCTCCTCTACAGCGCTATCTCCAACCTCCGGCGTTGGCGCAAAGCAAAAGCTCCCTTCCCCAGATCTCTGTGGCTGCTGTCATCCGCCTACCAGCGACCGACTTCATTTTAGCACCCGGATGATTATACAACGGCCGTATACCTCTCGAGACACCTTTACTCATTGAGTCACAGACGCTGTAGACCTGACTCGGAATGCCCATTGTCGCCAACTGACGGTAGCTCGACCTCCGACCTCGTCTGTCGAATCTCCACCTCTACAACCAACAATGAATCCTTCCAGTCGTGACGGCTGGCCGCAATCGCAGCCGTCAGGGAATGCGAATGCGCCTCAGAACAATGCCGATGGCCCGTCGCAGTCGTCTCGTCCATTGGGCGGGTTTGGGCAAGACTTCCCGTCCATCTCGTTCTTGCAAAGAGCTGAGATGCTATTTCCACAAATGCTAATAAACCTTTCTAGACTCTCGAATCCTCCTCAACCTCCGCAGCAGCCTCCACAGCCGTCTTCTGCACCGCCAACTGGACCGGTATTGCCTCCACCTTCGGGTACATTCTCCCCTAGTGCGTTCAATACGGGAATGAACCCACTGATCATCCATTTAGGTGGCTTCCTCTCCTCCAATCCGCCCTCAAACCACAGCCTTCCCGTTCTGGGTGGTTTGACGGGTAGCTCTTCTTCCACCGCGTCTGGCCGATACCAAGCGCCGGTTCAAGAACCTCCGACTGCGCAACATTCGCACCAAGCTCCACAGCCTACAAATTTCCCTCTCCCTGGAGTGAATCAAGCAGTCCACGGCCAACATACTCTTCAACCTCACCCTGGCGCCGAGCAAGATAGAGACAGAGAAATGCGCGAACCTCGCGATGCGAGCTCACTGGAGAATCTTGCCGCACGGCGAGATGCGGAACTACGTGAACGTGAGGCGCGCGAACAGCAACACAGGGAACAACCACCACATGAAACACATACAGGTTCTGTCCACCTGCACCAGCCTGTCGCTGTAGCACCTAGCGTTCGTGCCATCCATGGTCCGAATGGGTTACTCGGAAACCCTGGGCCTGGCGTCAGTAATGCGTCGAGCCTTCTCTCTGCACCTGTAGGTCCTTTCCATCAAGCTGATGGAACCCAGCGCCTGCAGCAGCAACAACAGCCGCCGCCAGCACCTCCAGTTCAGCAGAGTCTTATGGTCCCGTTTCCTGGTGCGAGTGGCCAGCCGGCGCCGGCGGGTATGAGCCAAGCCGCACAACAGCCGATTCTTAACGTAAGTCGCTTAGGCCGACGTACGAATGTTCCTAACAAGACTTTTCAGGATGCTCTCACGTACCTCGATCAAGTTAAGGTGCAGTTTGCCGATCACCCAGACGTCTACAACCGCTTCTTGGATATAATGAAAGATTTCAAGAGCGGTGCTATTGATACTCCGGGTGTCATTGAAAGAGTGTCGCAACTATTCGCTGGCAATCCTGGTTTGATCCAGGGCTTCAATACCTTCCTTCCTCCCGGCTACAAGATCGAGTGCGGTGCTGGTGACGACCCGAATACAATTCGAGTGACAACGCCAATGGGCACTACTGTGTCAACCATGCCTCCAGCGAGACCGTTGTCAAATCCACGAGCTCACGTCGTCAACGGTAACGTTCAAGTTGCAGACAGACCATTCTATGCTGACGGTCTTGCTTGGGCAAGCCAACACGCACAGGAAACCGCGTTCGGGTCGGATGGGCGATCGGTCGGACAACCTGGCTTTGGTCTCCAAAGTGCACCCACGTCTCATCCAATGTCACCTGAAGCTCAACGTGAGCACACTCTCGGAGGACTTCAGCATCAACAAGATCAACGCGGAGTGTCCCAAGTTCAGAATGCGGCGACAGTGGGTACAGGGATGCAGATGGGCAATCGTCCAGGAGTTCTGTCTTCTCCTGGTGATGCAAATCCTCCTGTGGCTCAGGGTATGAATGGCGCCGGTGCTGCAATGCAACCCTCAGCGTCTAATGGAGGAATAGAAAAACGCGGTCCCGTCGAGTTCAATCATGCCATCAGCTATGTGAACAAAATCAAGGTACGTATCTCTCTTACTAAGTTACGAGCTGATGGCAACATCATGCCATCAAGTTGCTTTTACCAATAGCTAATTTCAATACAGAACCGTTTCCACGCACAGCCAGACATCTACAAACAGTTCCTCGAGATCCTCCAAACGTATCAACGAGAGTCGAAGCCAATACAGGAGGTCTATGCACAAGTTACCCGACTTTTCGAAACTGCTCCAGATCTGCTTGAGGACTTTAAGCAGTTCCTACCTGAATCCGCGGCTCAGGCCAAGGCGAGTGCTGCGAGAACCGCCGGCGAAGAGGCATTCCCTCTCAGCAGTACTCGAACTGAGCCCGGATATATCGGAGCGGCTGCGGCTCAAGCACATTTGCATCAGACTCCACGTAGTGAGCAGCCTCGCCTTCCGCCAATGGGTAACTTTGCACCAACTCCAAGTACAAATCGTGACAACAAGCGAAAGCGTGGTGAGAAGCAGCAAGCAACTGCGGTAACTCCCACTATGCAGACTGACGGGATGGGCCCTCGTGCCGGAGCTGGTCAAAATAATTTGGTAAGCAAGGTACGTGAAGCTTTTCATTTGTGCTCTTTCCGTTCCGTTTTCACAAACGACCACTCTGCTACCTCACGCAAGCGTCTTTTTTTCAGGAGTGATGAACAATTGACTAACGGTAACCCTTCATAGCGTACCAAGTATGCGCATGCCACCAAACAACCAGAAATCGTTCAAGCGCCGCCTGTCTCGCCTTCTCTGGTACCTCCTTTGCCAGCTCCGTTGCCACCGACAAACCAAATTCCGCCGACCTTGGACGAGCTCGCTTTCTTCGACCGAGTTCGGAAACATCTAGCTAACAAAAGCCAGTACACGGAATTCCTCAAGCTAGTCAACCTCTACACCCAGGATCTCTGCTCTCCCCAGTGGCTTGCTTTCCGGGTTCAGAGTTTCATTGGTAACAACCCGGATCTCTACAATTACTTCAAGAACTTCGTCGGCGCAGAACCAGAAGACGAAATCATCGAAAACCAACCGGTTCAACCGTCAGGTCGGGTAGCTCTGTCCAATTGTCGCGGCCTGGGTCCTAGCTACCGTCTTCTCCCAAAAGCTGAGACAAACAAGCCTTGCGCCGGTCGTGACGATCTTTGCAGATCTGTTCTCAACGATGAATGGGCTTCTCATCCTACTTGGGCTTCTGAAGACTCTGGCTTTGTGGCTCACCGCAAGAACCAGTATGAAGAGGGCTTACATCGTATTGAAGAGGAGCGTCACGACTATGATACCAACCTTGGAGCGCTTGAACGTACTATTCAACTGTTCGAGCCAATTGCACAGTCGCTGTCGGTTGCAAGTCCCGAGCAGCGCCGAGCCTTCCAACTCTCTCCCACGCTGGGCGGTCAAAGCGAGACGATTTACAAGCGCCCGATTTTCAAGATCTATGGCAGGAAGAAGGGTCTGGAGGTTATAAACCTATTGTTTCAGAATCCTTATAACGTCATTCCCACCTTGCTCTCTCGCTTCAAATCAAAGCGGGAGGAATGGATGGGAGCTCAGCGCGAATGGAACAAAGTCTGGCGCATGCAAACGTCAAGTATGTTCTGGCGCAGCCTCGATCACCAAGGTGCAGGTGCTCGCCAGTCGGACAAGCGTCAGTTCTCGACCAAGAACTTGCAAGCCGAAGTTATCGTCCGAGACGAAGAACAACGCCGGCAACGCGAAAATCTTCTGCAGAATGTACCGAATTACTTGTTCCAGTTCACGTTCGAAGACACCAGCGTTCTCTACGACTGCATTACACTTGTTCTCGTCCACATTGAGCATCGTTCCGAAGCTACAGAGTCACCACGACTTCCCAACTTCGTCAAGGATTTCGCGTCCATCTTTTTCGGCCTTGATCAAAACAACATGCGCAGCTCCTTCACTGACGGCCAAAGCCCGGGAGATTTCGGTGATGAAGAATCTGTCGCCGCGGAGGATGGCCTGTCACCACGACAGAAGCCAAACGGCAAGCGCCCGGAAAGCCTCCTTCGCGGTGTGCTCGAACGAGGTCGGACCGGACGTGCGATTAGACGTGACGATGACAGTGGTGCCTCTGACAGCCGAGCATCCACACCCGACCCGGCATCAATTGCTGATGAAGAAGTTGCTGGCGCTCTAGAAAGTCCGCCCGCTTCAGAGACTCTCGATGATCGCCCTGGCGTCAGCGGTGACAAGTGGCTTGAGCATCCGGTTGACAACAACCTCCTCAATGGTCAACCGCTTACCGTTCAAGAGTCCTATCAGCGCCACTCGTACAACATGTACGTTAACTGGCCGGTGTACTTCTTCTTCCGTCTTCTTTCCACTTTGTATGAGCGTCTACTGAGAATCAAGGATGGAGAGCAGTCTGTTCATCGACTCGTCGCTCGTGCACTCATGGAGAAGGACGCAGATTTGCTTGGCTGGCGCGAACGCACTCCTCAGAGTTTCTTCAAGACTGGGCCTGATGTTAGCTACTACAACCAGATGCTAGTCAAGTTTGAGGAGCTGATTCAGGATCCATCATCTGAGCGCAGCTTGGAAGTCGAAGAGACCTTGCGACGTCATTATCTCTATATTGGATGGCAGCTCTACAACTGCGACAAGCTGGTCTCTTCTACCGTCAAGCAAGCCGTCAGCATCATCTCTGGCGACACGAAGGACAACTCTTGGAACATTTATCAGGCTTTCAAGAAGGACCGGCAGCGTGATGAGACCACGCATCCAGATGAAGTATCGTATCGCAGACAAGTTGAAAGGCTTGCCAAGGATAGCGAGGTTCTACGAATTACATATGTAAGTCACTTCATTCCTATATTCTATTTGAACACTTTGCTAACCGCCACTCAGAACGCCGAAACCAAAGTCGCCCAAATCAAGCTACTGCATAAGCACGAAGGCACATTCGACCATGGCCCCAAGACCCGCAAGGAGCGCTGGCAAGCATACATCGCGTCGTACGTGCGCGTCGAGCCGACCGAGGAAGTCGACTCGAACCGAATCAACTTCCCACTGGTACGGCACTCAACGTCGCTGGACGAGAACCTGATCGACGAAGGCCAATGGGTGCCGTTCGGCAGCGAGGAGAAGCTGAAGATCCGCGTGGACCCCAAGAGCTACGCGCTGCAGCTGGAGCCCGACTCGTGGGACTGGATGGTGCGCGAGGCCAAGCCCAAGATCGACCTCGACGCCGAGACGTGGGCGTCGGCCTACGACGACGAGAACCGCAAGGAGGAGGCCGCCGCCGAGAAGTTCGTCTTCAACAACGCGTGCATGAAGGGCCTCGCCAAGGACGACGTCGACGCCATGAAGACCGAGTTCGACGGCAAGGTCCGCTTCGACTATGCCGAGCCCGTCGTCGTGGCTGACCGCGACCATGCCGGCGCGGTGCTCGTTGGCGCCGACCAGTTCGCCGTGAAGCTGGAGCTCGAAGACGTCTCCGAGAAGGAGCGCACCTATAAGGATAAGGTGCGGAAGACCAATGTGAAGAGGGAGATGGCGACGCCGGCTTTCGATTTCGACAGTCTGCCTGGCTGGAAGGATGCGGTCAGCGTGCCGATTGCCAGCGTCCCTGGAGATGACGACGAGATGGAGGAGTAATCTAGGTTAGCATCTGAGGCCACATGGCCTTCAGCATTGCGATGGCGAAATCGGGCGGTGCTTGTTGCGTGATAATATGTTCCCGGGCTTGTCTAATGCTTTCTTCATCATCATTGTTGCAGTGCTATGGCTTTTGCTTTTTCCACACTCAGATACAACAACTACATAGGTAAGGAGGGATGGGAGGATGGACGGTCTTTTTATCTCCCATGCCTTAACGCCTTGTCATAGCATTTCGTATAAAATTACCCTCCTTCAAGCTTCTAGCTCCTTGTCATTCCTTCAATCTTTTGCGACTCTTCAGACTCGTTTCATTTTGTCGGCTTCAAGCACATCACTTAGGTATCATTCATAAGATCATTTCTATAGACGAAGGATTACCATGCCAATCCAAGCACTTCCTCCATCGACAGCAGCACGCCTCAGTTCAACCCAAGTCATTCTTGACCCTTATTCCGTTGTCAAAGAACTTCTGGAGAACGCCCTTGACGCTCGCGCCACTTCTATCTCAATCGAAGTCGCCTCCAACAGCCTCGAAACCATTCAGGTCCGCGACAACGGTCATGGGATCGCTCCTGAGGATCGCGACTTGGTTTGTGTGAGATACTGCACAAGCAAGATAAGAGACATGGAAGAATTGAAGGTGCTAGGCGGGAGGTCGTTGGGTTTCAGAGGAGAGGCCTTGAGCAGTCTTGCTGAGGTTGCGAGTGGGTTGAGCTTGACAACAAGAGTGGAGGGTGAGAAGGTAGCGACGAAGATAGAGATTGGGCGCGACGGAAGGATTGCAAAGTACGCATCGTGACTTGTGAGTGTTCATTGCTGATCAGAATCATAGGAGAGAGGCAGCATCGCACCCTGTTGGAACGACCGTGCGAGTCTCTCACCTCTTTCGGAGCTTGCCTGTACGAGAGCAGATGAATCTCAAGGAGGCATCCAAGCATCTCTCTAGAATCAAAAGATTGCTCCAGACGTATGCATTGGTAAGGCCGAATGTGAGATTGTCATTGAAGGTTCTAAGAGCAAAGACCGAAAAGGGGAACTTTACATATGCGCCAACCCTTAGAGTGTCGAACACTACCGAAGACGCCATGTTGAAGATCTTTGGCAAGAACATTGTGTCACAGTGTGCATGGTCGGTTCTGGAAACGAATGGTTTCGAGCTGAGTGCATTCTTACCTCGGCCAGATGCTGATCCTGCCAGCATATCGAATGGAGGGCGGTTTATTTCAATTGATTCGAGGCCGATGCAAGCCTCTCGAGGCGCACTAAAACAGATAGTAGCGCTATGCAAAGAGACGTTGAGAAAAAGCAAGACAAAACTTGAAAGCGTAAAAGATCCGTTCTTGTTCTTGAACTTTACTTGTCCGACAGGAGCATATGACGCAAATGTGGAGCCCTCGAAGGATGATGTGCTGTTTGATCATGAGGAAAATGTCATTGACATCGCCAAGCGCCTTTTGGAGGCATTTTACCTTCATACTGACGAGCAAACTGTCGAGTGCGGTGTTGTTACAGCCACCACAAGCAATGACAGCACGATTCACACCAACGAGGTTTTTGGAGTTGAAAGGGAACAAGCTGTGGCACCACAGCATCAGGATAACGGCGATGCATCAATGATCGGGGACGACGAACCAACCTTTGCTGAACTGCGTCCAGTCTCGCAAGAGTGGAGAGGTAACATGCATGGCTGTGATGACGAAGACATGGACTTACTACTTGAAATGGACGAACGAGCCGCGATCGAGGGTCAATTAGAGATCAAAAAAACGGCAACCGATGTTCATCTTTCCAATCCATGGACAATTGCTAAGATGGCAGATAGTCGACATCGATTCTTGAACGCATCAGCACCAATATCTGCAGTCGCACTCGGTTTCTCGACACCTTCCCAACAAGGGAACGAGCGGCAAGACGATGGATCTGCTGCCTCAGATATTCCAGATGGGCCCATGATATCTAGATCCGGTTTCATTCAAGACCGCATTGAAAGACGGGAGGGCAGCTCTGTTCCTAGCGATAACATCCCGGCGTATTCCGCAACTACGACTATGCTACCAACGCCTCCTCTGTCATCTTCGCCCGTATTTGGAACACCTTTTGATGCAATTCTGCAGATACCAGGTCGAAAGAAGGTTTCAAATCGTCGCAACGGAGAGTATCTTAACAGACCATTTGCGAATTCTGTAACAAGTCAAACTCGAAGAGACCTAAACTGGTTTGATTTCAGTCAATTCGAGCCACCACAGAGGCTCCGTAGACCTGGTCCATCTAAAGAGAAGCAATCCCGTGACATTCGCGACTTTATGGCTCCTAAGACTGGTCTGAATGTCACTCCTTTGATAGCGCAGGGAGAAGAGCAACCATCTGTAGTTGTGCCACCTTCGTCAACTCAACTCCAACCGCAACAGTTCGTCACTCAACGTTCAACACAAACCACAGAACCTATTGGCGAGCAAGCGATATTTGAGCAAGTTGTTCAGGAAAGATTTGCACGTGAAGCTGAACAGCCAGTTCTGAGGGAAGGTCTTGAACGAGCTCACTGGCGAAACAAATCCATTCTACCCAGCACTCAGAAGGAGAATCCGACCAAGAATCTACAATTGACACTACAATTCACAATAACCGATATAAGCCAATGCATGAAACCCTCGATAAAGTCTGGAAATCAGCCTAGATGGACCGCACTATCAGAGTGCCTTGATGCTTCCTTGTCGCGTCTACTAGAAGCAGAGGAATTTGAAAGGCTAGCTCACCGACTAATGGAGTGTCTCCAGACTTCGTTCGTAGCCGACGATGACTTCAATACCGTTTACGTGCAGATGAGAGAGGCATTTGTCCAACTTGCCTCGCGGTAGTCCTCGCTGAGTTTGCTCCACGTAAGAGGAATGTGCTCTTGTTTAGCTAAGGCTTATTCATTGTTGAGACCTGATGAGCTCAGCCAAGAGGTATTCTATGAATATTCAAACGAATATGTTGGACCGAAAGGAGCAATATGTTGCTGGATGACCTTCATCGTCGGGCAAAAGGGCTGTATTCCACATTTCTAGAGCTGATTGCGTTACGCTGTTCGAGAGTATGCTATGCTTACATATATTGAACACATTGATCAAGGTCTTGTCACCTCTTAGTAGCGGGTCTCCCGCTTGATGAACGAGCAGCTGGTGCCTGTGGCCACATCTTGCTAACCATATCCAACACCGTGTTCGCCTTTCCGGGAGTATACGTCCCGTTCATCTTCAAGCTAGCCTTAATCTGATTGATCGTGGCATCCTTTCCTATTAACTCGTCTCCCCTTTGCTCAAGCTCATATCGACCCTTCAACACCTTATCCACAATCTTCTCTCTCGTCTCACCCCGTACAGGCACAAACCCCACATCTTCCTTCTCCACCTCAATGCCCTTGCGCCTGGAAATCTTAGCGGCAGTCCGCGCAGCAAACAGCTCCGCCTTGCGCGTGACACGCTCCCGCTCCTCATCACTACCGAACTTCATAAGTTCGCCGTGGTTGAGGCGGCGCGCAAGATCCGCATCAACCGTCCACGTGAGGTCGGGCCTGCGCGCCAGGCGCGCCATGGCCTTGACCATCTCAGTGCGCAGGCCGTCGGCGCCCGCCGCCGTCGCGATGCGGTTCGTCACCAGGCTGTCCTGCTCCAGCGCCAGTGGCGCGAACTCCGGCCGCGTGATCAGGCCCGCTTTCAGCAGGCTTTCTTGCATCGCCGGCACCGGGTCGTACTGGTGCGGCGCCGCCCAGAACTTCTTCATGTAGCTCGCTTTGTCGAGGTCCGTGTCGCCTGCTTCGCTGCGGCGGCCTGGGTCGCCCGCGTTGCTGTCGTCGCCGTCTCTTGGGCGGTAGCTGGCGCGGCTTCTTGGTGCTCTTGGGCCTGCGGCTCTCATGCTTGTGCCCGTGGTAGGTCTCCTGAAGTTGGCGACTGTTGTCTTTGGCCCTTGGTTCCGCGAGAAGGTTCTTGCCCTAACAGGTGGACGTGTGGCATCTTGAGGGTTCTTGTCTTGGATTCCAGTATTGCCTGATGAGTAAACTCGATTAATTTTGAACGGCGTCGTCTCGTCTGATGTTGCTGATAATTGGGGAGCTTGATTCGATCGAAAACTCCCGCCTCTCAAGCCTACTGGCTGATTTGGTGTTTGAAGATCCTTTATGCTCTTGAATGCTTCTGCTGCTCTCTGGCGACGAACTCCGGTTCTAATTGATGGAGACTTCGAGACAGATGAATCGGATGGAGGTGGGTTTGAGCCATCATTTTGATAGGCATTGGCTGAGGAACTGAACGGTCGAGCCAATCGAGCTTTGCAAAAGGTGCAATGGCGTGCAATTGATGAGTCGCAGGCCCTCGATGGGCGGATGCGGCGGACGAGCATGCCGCTATGGAATGATAGCTGAAGCTTGAGTACAGTTTGTGATGGTCTTTGAAAAAAGGCGTGGTAGCTTGCTGTTGTGCCAGATGAAGATCAGGCCGTCAGGCACATCAGCCTGCCAGCCACCAAACCACCTGCATAAGCTAATTAACTTCCCCTGCCCTTTTTGGACACGTTTTCAAGAAAGGGAGCGCGCTGTTGTCTGTTGTTGTTTGTGGCTCTGCAATTGAAAGAACGTCTGCGCAGGAGGTGTTCATGTCGTCGCCTTGCATCTACGCGCTTGGCATCTTTGCCACTATCTTACACCGAACATAGGCCCCAAGCCCTGTTAAGGCCAAGTAGTCCGTTCGTTTACTTTCATGGATGTCGACCGAACCTCAAGCGTCAACCTACACGGACAACTCTCCTGTCATTCCTTCCACCGCTGATACGCCGACTACACCCATACATCCTTCTCAAACCTTTCAACTTTTCGAAGAGCACGGATCGCGCGCGTCGCAAGAGTACGAGCTTGATCAACTTGAAATCACAAGTCGAGGGAGAAGTCTAGTAAAAGAGCACGGACACGTTGGTACTACGAGCAGAGCAGAGAGCTTGGAAGGTGCCACTGGACCTGACGTGGCTACTTATCCTTTCCTTTCCTCCAGCGCGGAAGACGAATACTTAGATAATCAACCCATGGGCCGGAGAAAGAAGTCACCTAACTCAGACACAACTCGAAGCTCAACTCCAAACGGCAAACCGTATCAGAACGGACACGCCAACGGGTACGCGAACGGGAGTGCCAACGGTCACGCGAACGGCCACGCGAACGGCCACGCGACTGGCACGATGGAGGGCTCCTTACTCGAACAACGAAAAAGGCATTCGGTGCTGGAGAGTCCAACAAGCGAATCATACACAGCACACTTCATAAGCCGCTCGAGTTTTTCGCTCGACGAACGACCACCAGCGATATCACAGCTTCTCAGCGATCATGGCCAGTCAAGAGGTTTTTCAGAGTTACCAGAACGCGATCGAAGGAATTTCATGCTCCTCGTGCTTCTTTATTTCCTACAGGGTGTTCCTATGGGCCTAGCTGGCGGTTCCGTCCCATTTCTCCTGAAGCAACATGTCTCATACGCACAAATGGGTGTCTTTTCACTCGCATCCTATCCTTATTCGCTCAAACTACTATGGAGTCCAATTGTTGACGCGGTTTGGAGTCCTAAAGTCGGCCGAAGAAAGAGTTGGATCTTACCCATTCAAACCATGTCCGGAATCGGCATGCTATGGCTAGCAGGAAGAGCCGAACAGATGATGAATGACGCTGGAGGAAACGATGGTGCTAATGTCTGGAGATTTACAGCTTGGTGGTTCATGCTTGTCTTCATGTGCGCCACGCAGGATATCGCCGTCGACGGTTGGGCACTCACTCTCCTCTCACCAGAGAATTTATCCTATGCATCCACTGCACAGACGGTGGGGTTGACAGCTGGACAGTTCTTATCGTCGACTATCTTCTTGGCTTTCAATTCCAAAGATTTTGCGAACAGATGGTTCAGAACTATACCTGGCGATACGGGCCTTGTCAGTTTGGGCGGTGCCCTTGCAGTATCTGGCTGGATTTACTTGATCGTCACCGTCGGTCTTGCGATCATGAAACGTGAAGACTTTGCTAAGAACGAGGAGGGCGTTTGGGATGTCTACAAGGTGATGCTCGGTATCCTGAAGCTGAAGAACATCCAAGCTCTTCTGGTCGTCCACCTGATCGCAAAGATCGGCTTCCAGGCGAACGATGCTGTCACCGGACTCAAGCTTCTCGACAAAGGACTTGGACAAGATAACATGGCTCTGACGGTACTCATCGACTTCCCGTTCGAGATCGCGCTAGGCTACTACGTTGGAAAATGGTCATCGACGTATCCTCCAATGCAACTGTGGTGCTGGGCCTTTGTAGGAAGACTGTGCGCCGCTGTTTGTGCGCAAATGATTGTTTTCTTCTTTCCAACAGGTGGCGTCACTTCAGGCTACTTGGTTGTGGTAATCTTTGGCCACGTCTTCTCAACATTTATGAACACCGTCATGTTCGTAGCGGTCTCGGCTTTCCACGCAAAGATTGCGGATCCCGTATACGGTGGCACATATATGACTCTTCTTGCAACGTAAGCAACTTCAGCATCGGACAGCCCTGGGATAAAGTTACTAACGGCCTACAGCGTTTCTAACCTTGGCGGTACTTTCCCACGATTCTTCATATTGAAGTTCGTCGACATGTTTACGTCGGCGAACTGTATTCCACCCACATCAGCACCAGCAGACTTTAAAGGTGAGCTCATCACCTCATCGTTTTCTTGCGTAGCAGAGGCGGCTAAGGATCGATGTTTGGCCGGAAGCGGGACCTGCCTCATTACAAGGGACGGTTACTATATTATGAATATCCTCTGCATCCTTATAGGGGCTGTGACGTTCTGGTCGTTTATAAAACCTACTGTGCAGAAGTTACAGGCACTACCAGTGAAGGCATGGAGACTTGCTTAACAATCGGAAATATGAGAAGGCAATCTCACGAAATTCGGAATTGGCCGAAACTACAATGGTATCGGGTCGGCATTTAGAAAGGCGCATTTGTCCTTGGGACTAAAAATGCCCAGACGAGTCGCAATACAGAAGCAGAATTTGCCAGCTTTAATGAAAGGAATTTGCAATATGCCTATTGGACTGGTAACCTCGTTTTCCTGGTGGGTAAAACGAATAGCAAATGCGAATGGCTTTGCATGGCTTGCATTGGCTTTGCATGGCTTTGATTACTGTCCTCTTCCTATTCCTAGTACACACACTAAATGTCAGACACGGGGGTCTAAGCCAGGGTTAGCACGTTGTGCAGCGGAGTTTGCAGGCCGCTAGATCGGAAAGGCTTGTGAGCGTGGGCTGATTCTTCAGCAACAGAGACGCAGCTGGACAACCAAAACGAAACAAAAATACTCGCGCATACCATGTTTGCTTTGCATCCAACTTCCAGAGGCCCTCGATAATCCCAGAGTTGTTCTCGACTCATCAGCATTGACATTCTGCGTGACCTTTTCCAACCCGCTCTGCGAACTTGGCTCTCGGGGTTAACTTCTAGGCCGTCCGCCGCAGCCGCCGTCGCTTTACGCCGTCTCAAGGCCGCGCTCGTCTCTCAAGATCTCCAAGCATGGCATCATCAAGCAAGGCGAGGGTGCAGAAGCCAGCTCCTCATTTCAAGGGGACAGCTGTGGTTGATGGAGCCTTTGAAGGTACATGATTCCGCTTTCTGCGCATCTCCGCAGCCAGGTGAATTCACTAACAGAGTTGCCCTCTAGAAATATCACTCACCACCTACACATCCTCCAAAAAGTGGCTCCTCCTTGGATTCGTACCTATGGCATGGACGTTTGTCTGCCCGACAGAGATCATAGCATTCAGCGAAGCTGTGCCGCAGTTCCGCGCGAGAGGTGCCGAAGTAGTATTTGCCAGCACCGACTCCGAGTATAGCTTGCTGGCTTGGACGAACACATCGAAGAAAGATGGAGGACTCGGGCCAGTGCAAATACCTCTGCTCAGCGATAAAAATCAGCAGCTAAGTCGGGACTACGGCGTGTTGATAGAAGAGGAGGGTATTGCCCTTCGCGGCATGTTCTTGATCGATCCTCAAGGAATCATCCGCCAGGTGAGAAAATAAAAGGTTCCATGTTGGTATGGCAGCCTCGTTAACAAGAGCTTAGATCACCATCAACGATTTACCTGTTGGCCGGAGCGTGGACGAAGCAATACGTTTAATCGATGCTTTCCAGTTCGTAGAGAAGTACGGCGAAGTTTGTCCCGCAAACTGGCAAGCCGGAGATCAAGGCATAAAGGCAGACGTCGCTGGATTGAAGAAGCGTGGAGGCTCCGCAATGGCAAACGGATCATCAAATGCTAATGCTCCACTCCCAAAATCGCTACAGTCGGTTCTGAACAGCCATTGAAAGTCTTGGTGTCTTTCACACGAGGACAACTTCATCTTGATACTATTCGGATGACGTGCGAATATTCTCTTTCAGTACTGTATATTGCCAGCTTCTTTACGCATATGGTTGGCGTCCTCATAAGTCTCAGTCCTGGATTCTGAGTCTATCCGGCCGGTGTTTCGTGGCAAAGGTTTAATGTCATCATCAAAGTCGATTATCGACTGCTATCTTTCATACCGAAGATGCATGACTTCGCATTGCTGGGCTGGCATAAATTAAGATATCAATTCCAAAGTTATAACATAGCGAATATAACGAATTCAAATGTACTCGCTCGATCTCTTTTATTTTCAACGTAGCCGACAACAGCGCATCATAACTCTCCGGAATTAATTCATTATCCAAAATTCTTTCCAGGGGATAGCCGTCAAGTCCATTTGAAACGTGATGTACGGCTCTCCTCTTTTTGCGGCGTGCCACAACAGGAAGATCGGGACTTAGGTTCCTGTTTAGGTTTCCGCGGAGTCAACCTTGGCTCCAAATATCCAAACCTCAACTTCTGACTCGATGACCAACGAGCAGAGTACAAATGCCCAAAACTCTCGGCTTACATGGAACCCAGAGTACCCAATCTAATATCGAGCGAAAATCAAGACCCTACTAGAAATGGGAACTACGAGGCCGGTATCTTACCATTTAACCCAACGTCAAATGCGACCCAACTACCTGCAATCCGGACTCTGCCCGTAACAGAGACGTCCTACTCAAATGGATCACCGTTCCAAGACAAGACGAATCAAGCCTGGCGTCAAACTTCGTCCGCTGATACATTCTCAACAGCCGACACGTCCAAACGGGAGGCAGTTGCGGCGAGATCAGGGTTACAGCCGCATGTAACTCGAAGACCAGCTAAATCTGCCGTACCACTGGAACAAGTGCTCAACAATAGTTCTCCACAGCCTCGCAAGGACTATAACTTGTTAAGCTTTGACGTAGAGCCACGAAAGAAAAGACGGGTGGATTCTAGCGATCCTCGACATCTACCAAAACCTTCGCCCTCTCAAAAGCAGTCTAATAAACGTAGACATGCAAGACCTCTTCTTCCGCCTCTCCTTGCACCTCTTCAAGATCCCCCTCCAGATGCTCGCCTTGTGCCATCAATCGACACCAACGACTATCGGAATCGACAAGCTGACATTCCACAACCTGAGCCAAAGTCTGCTCCCGCTGCTGTACCCGCCAGCGCAACACCATCAAAAGCTGCTGCTGAAGAGACGGAACAGAACACTCCACTAGAAACAGGCCAAGAGTCGAAGAACACCCAAGAGAAATGTAGCAATAGTGAGCCAAGGAAAAGAAAGAAGAACAAACGTTGGACAGAGGAGGAAACCAAAGATCTGTTCAAAGGTATTGCAAAATTCGGTATCGGCAGTTGGAAGAAGATTTTGAATTATGAAGAATATCATTTCAATGGACGGTCGGCTGTGGATCTGAAAGATCGGTCAGTTTTCTTGGCCTAAGCATTTGTATCCCATGGATATAGGGCTTACTATGTGACAGGTTTCGAACAGTATGTCCAGAAGAATACAATAGTTCCAAATCCAAAGAGAAGGTAGGCGACAAAATCTCGGGGAATAACGAAAAGACAAATGAAATTGATCAACCGGATTACGAAGAGCCAGCAAAAGTCTCCACAACCGGCTCAACATCGAATAGGTTAGCACAACTAGGTATTCAAGGCCCGTTTCCCAAACGGCAGCGGCGAGGACGGCGTGAATTCACTGAACAAGAGGATAAAGCCTTGTTGAAAGGATTTGACAAGTATGGAGCGAAGTGGAAGTTGATACGGGATGATCCAGGACTAAATCTAGGAACAAGGAGTCGCACAGATCTACGAGATCGCTTCAGAAATCGATACCCTAAGCGCTTCATTGAAGCCGGGTACAAGTTTCGATTAAAGGAGTCAGATGATGCTAAAGACGGGAATGGAGATGGTAGTACAGACAATACTAAAGAGAGCCGAGAAGTTCTGGCATCATCCGCTGCCACAGCTGGTGGAAATACAGAAGACAGTGATGCGAACTTGCTCTTCGGAGTTGCACCGCCAACGTCTGCCTTCGACCCTCCGCTGTCGGCAACGAGCAGAGAACGAACATCGCATCCTTTACGAGTACTCACCGAGCCCATGCCTCTTCATTTTGCAGAGCTCGATATCTCAGACTACGAACCATCACCTCTGGAAGATGAAGATCCGACTTCAATAACGTTGAGTCGCAACATCTTCGACTGGGCGGACGCACAACCCTCTCGGCCTCCACTGAAGAGCAGCAACGACTCTCAGAGCCAGGCACTGTCTTCGCAACCCAGAACTCTATCCACGCTTGACCAATTCCGCATCAACCCGTTTGTGGCGATGAAAGGTCCGACCACGAGTAGCCTAGCGCACCTGATGAATAGCGAGGACAGCATCGTGGGTTCTGGGAGCAGCATGGCAGCAACTGGTATGGCGAAGGAGTATGGGTTTCGCGCGCCCAATCTGCC